>Ga0136636_10001714_pt1 | contig 12901 bp, 11 predicted proteins | sample AntDrymUQ8522106_2_FD_104653 | JGI IMG/M metagenome (GOLD analysis project Ga0136636, IMG submission 104653) | Polar desert sand microbial communities from Dry Valleys, Antarctica - metaG UQ852 (21.06) | ecosystem: Environmental > Terrestrial > Soil > Desert | place: Antarctica: Dry Valley... | reverse complement strand
TGCGCTTCACAATTTCAACGGCAAGGAAGACAATCGACAACGCAATGGCGGCTTCGACAGGTGGACCGGGTACGCTGATAAGCTCAAGCGTCGTTGCGACCAGCGTCAGTGAATGCGCGAGGGTGAAGGCCGTGACCGTAGCCGCAACGCGCCAAGCGCCGTTGAGCAAAAGGACGAGGCAAAGCACGAACAACAGATGGTCATAACCCATCAGGATATGTTCGACCCCTGTAACGAAATAGGTGCGCGCGACCTGCCATCTGTCGGGCTTTTGCATGATGACAGCGGCGGAGTTGGCTGGAGTCAGCCGTGCGGCTTGGGTTATGCCGTTTGCGGATTGATAGCGCAGCAACGCGTCGGCTGGTGTGTTCGCCATACCGCTTAGGCGAACCGAGCGGCCAGCCAATGCCTCGCGACAGTCAATGTCCCAGCGTGCGAGCAAAGCCGCGGCATCAACACTTCGCACGGATTCGGTAGCGGTACAGTCGTCAGGAAAAACGGGGACTACGCGCGCTGCCAGACCGGGCCGGATGGGCGCTTTCCATGTGATTTTATACTGGTGGGTCGCGGCTTGGCTCTCGCGGATTTCCAGATAGCCCGGCTGCAAGTCATCGGCGCGGGCAACCGACGTGAAACCCGCTACGAGCATGAGCAAAAGGATAAGGCGGACAATCACGGCTTGGAGATACGAATATCATATCCGTCGAGTAGCACCTGATAGGCGGCAGCTTCGCGTTTGGCTTGCGTCTGGGCGCGCCAGTCGTTGGAAACCCGTTGGCGGATGTTGGACAATGGCGGCGTGCCGGACGGAACGACCTCGCGCACCCGCACGGCATGCCAGCCGAAACCGGACTGAACGGGGCCGCTCCAGCGCCCTTGTGGCAAATTGCGCAGGCTGTCGGCGAATGCATCGCCAAACTGCTTTGCGATGACATCTGACGCGGCATTGTCCATGCTGGCAGATACGCTGAGCGGTTGGCTCTGCACCGGCTTTTCGGCGTTCAACGCCATGACCGATGCTTTGGCCGTATCTTCATCCTCGCCCAAAAATTGCTGGTCAAAACTATAGGCTGGTTTTTCGGCATAGCGGATCTTGTTGGCGGCATAGAAGCTTTGAAGGGCGGCTTGAGATGGCTCCATATTCTGGATTTGCGCGGTCGCCAAAAACTCCATTTTGGCGCGCAGGCGGCGGCGGATAACCGGGTCGTCGACATCAAGGCCAAGGCGCGTGGCCTCCCGGAAATAGATTTCCTCCTTGATATAATCGCGGATCAGGTTGTCGAGTATTGGCGGCGTTGGCGGGCGACGCCAGGTCTGCTCCCACTGCGACGCGAGGCGTGCAACTTCAGCCTCATCGATTGTGATACTGCGGTCGAGACTGTCTTCCGCGCTAAATTGGCCCATCAGCAGAAACAAGGCGGACCCTGCCGCGAGAAAATGAACCAACGGTTCGCGCAGTGCCTGCTTTACCCAATCACGCATCATAAAATGGCGACACCGGGTCCCGGCCGTTCAACCATGATGAGTGGGGCATCGCCATCGGGTGTTTTATATTGTTTTTGTATTGCGGTTTGCACTTCTGCAACCATTGCTAGCGGCATGATCGCCACACAAGCGCCGCCAAATCCTCCACCTGTCATGCGCGCACCCCCTTGATACCCAATTGCATTTTGTAAGTGCGCTACCAAGTCATCGATTGCCGGAACAGTAATTTCGAAATCGTCGCGCATCGATGCATGGCTTTGCGCCATCAACACGCCAAGCGCGGCAAGGTCGCTTTTGGCAAGCGCATCAGCCGCGTCCAATGTGCGCTGGTTCTCGGTAATGACATGTCGCGCACGGGCGGTAGTGACTGCGTCAACATTGGCCGCAGCGAGCATGTCCAAATCCGCGTCGCGCAACGCTGATACGCCCATGGCCGTAGCCGCCGCCTCACATTGCCGCCGCCGTTCGTTATAATGCCCGTCGACCAAGCCACGCGTGACGCCTGAATGCACAATCATGATCGCGACATCATCGGGGATCGGCGCGTCGGTAAGTTCCAAGCTGCGACAGTCGATCAACAGCGCATGGCCAGCCTTGCCTTGTGCCGAAATCAATTGGTCCATTATGCCGCATTTGGTGCCGACAAAATCGCACTCCGCCGCTTGCGCGATTTGCGCGAGGCGGGTGTTGTCGATGTCTGTGCCTATGAGCGCCAGCATGGCCTTGCCCACCGCAACTTCGAGCGAGGCCGAAGACGATAGCCCCGCGCCCTTTGGGAGATTGCCCGCAATGGCGATTTGAGCGCCACTGAGGGCATGTCCTTCGTTTTGGAGGGCAGACAACGTCCCCCGGACATAATCGGCCCAGGGCTGCTTTGAATTGCGTTCTGGGGGTGGTTGCAGGGTGAACTGGTCGTACGCGTTTTCGAAATCGGCTGCGACTACCTCAATGATGTCATCATCGCGCTTACTGACCGCAACCATAGTGGCCGGTCCAATCGCGCAGGGCAGCACGAACCCGTCATTATAGTCGGTATGCTCGCCGATCAGGTTGACCCGGCCGGGCGCACGCACGACCAAATCGGGGGCATGGCCAAATCGCGCAGTAAAGCTTGCGGTCACGCGATCATACAGCGCCTGATCTTGCGGGTTCATGGCTTGCTCCGGTAATGGATTTTGCTTGTGGCCCGCAAATGTTCGGCAGCCGTCTCGGGCGTCAGGTCGCGCTGCGCTTCGGCGAGCATTTCATAGCCAACCATGAACTTGCGAACACTCGCCGAACGCAACAAGGGCGGGTAGAAATGCGCGTGCAATTGCCAATGCGGCGCGTCGGGCGTCGCGCTTGGCGCGCCGTGCCAGCCCATCGAATAAGGAAAGCTGGTCTGGAACAGATTGTCATAAGCCGTGGTGATGGCCTTCAGAATATGGGCAAGGCCGTCGCGTTGTTCCGATGTAAGTGCTTTCAAGCGCTGAACGGCAAAGCGGGGCAGCAGCAGGATTTCATACGGCCAGCTTGCCCAGTACGGCACGACTGCAATCCAATGATCGTTGCTTGAAACCGTGCGCGCGCCATCTGCGGCCTCTTGTTCAGCATAAGCCAGCAGCATCGCCGATTGGTGCTGCTTGAAATATGCTGCCTGCGTCTCATCCTCGCGAGCAGGCTCGGCTGGGACATAATCGGTTGCCCAAATCTGTCCGTGCGGATGCGGGCTTGAACAACCCATCATCGCACCCTTGTTTTCGAAAATCTGGACATAAGCGTGGGTCGCGGACAGCTCTGCTTCCTGCGCTGCCCAATTGTCGACCACCGTGCGGATGTCGTCTACCGGCATTTCGGGCAGGGTCTTGCCATGGTCGGGCGAAAAGCAAATGACCCGGCAGGTGCCATTGGCGGGAGCCGCACGAAACAAGGCATTGCCTTCATCTACTTCGCTACCTTCGCCGGGCATTAATGCGGCAAAATCATTGTCGAAAATGAAGACATGTTTGTAATCGGGATTGTGAAACCCGCCAGCGCGTTCATTGCCCGCGCACAGATAACAATCGGGATCATGCATTGGCCGAACGGCATTGTCGGGCGTGTCCTGCTGCCCCTGCCACGGACGCTTGGCGCGGTGCGGCGACACCAAAATCCATTCATTCTTTAGCGGGTTGAAACGGCGGTGGGGCTGCTCACTGAACGGCATCGGGCAGAGTCCAATCAATCGGGGAGAGACAGTTGCTAACCAGAAAGGCGTTGCATTGCGAGAAATGTTTACAGCCTAAAAACCCGTTATGCGCCGACAAGGGTGAGGGATGCGCTGCCTTGAGCACAAGATGGCGGCTGGTATCGACATGGGTTGCCTTTTTTTGGGCATAAGCGCCCCAGAGCATGAAGACGACTGGCTCTGTCTTCTCGTTCACTTGCGCGATAATCGCGTCGGTAAACTGCTCCCAGCCCTTCCTGCTGTGCGACGCGGCCTGTGCCATTTCAACGGTCAGGACGCTATTGAGCAATAGGACGCCTTGGCGCGCCCAATGCTCCAAAAAGCCATGACATGGGCGGGGGAGGGCTAAATCGCTCTCCAGTTCCTTGTATATGTTCACAAGGCTCGGTGGTGGACGCACGCCGGGAGGCACGCTGAAGCACAGGCCATGCGCTTGCCCCGGCCCATGATAGGGGTCTTGGCCCAAAATAACGACGCGTACTTGGTCCAATGGCGTAAGCTCAAGCGCGCGAAACCAAGCGGCCCGCGGCGGGTAAACTGTCTTGCCAGCGGCGAGCTCAGCATCAAGAAAGCCTCGAAGCGCCAACGTGTCTTGCGCGGCGAGCGCGCCCTTCAGCGGCCCCTGCCAGCCGTTGGGTAACGTAAAGGCTGTCATTCTGCCTTTGGCGGTGCCGTCAGTAAGTCAGTCCAAGCTTTAACCTCTTTCGATGTGGCCGGACCAAGCAATTCCATCGCATGTCGCAACCGCTCGCGAATGATATCGCGGCCCAAATGGGTGATAGCATCAAACAAAGGCACGCCCTGCGCGCTGCCAGTAATAGCGAGATAGAAGGGACGGATAACGTCCTTCAACTTCGCGTCCAAGACCTCGGCAGTGCGGCGCAATGTCGCCTCAACGCCTTCCCGGGTCCATTCGATCATGCCGTCGAACTGCTGCAAGCCAATCGTATAAGCGGCGCGCTGCGCGTCTTGTTCAAGCTTCACCCCATCGCGCAGCTTTTCAACCGTCATGCCTTCGATCCGGTTCATGAAGAACATTGCGGTCAGGCCGCCAAGGTCCGACATTTTGGTGATCCGCGCCTGCGCCATTTCAGCGATGGGCGTCAGGTAACTGTCATTCAGCGCCCATGCCTTCACCGCATCAAGGAATTCAGAAACACTCAATTCCTCACGCAGATAACGGCCATTTAACCAATCAAGCTTCGACGTATCGAACACCGGGCCACCCAGCGAAATATTGTGCACGTCAAATTCGTCGATCAGGGTTTGCAACGAAGTCTTTTCGTCTTCCTCGCTGGCCGATTTGATGAATAGTCCAAGAAAATTCTGCATCGCCTGCGGTAAGTAGCCGGCGCGCTGGTAATATAGTATGCTGGTCGGGTTCTTGCGCTTTGACAGTTTCGATTTGTCGGCATTGCGCAATAGCGGCAAATGCGTAAGCACTGGCGGTTCCCAGCCGAAATATTGGTACAGCAGCAGATGCTTTGGCGCAGACGAAATCCACTCCTCGCCGCGCATTACATGGGTGATGCCCATGAGATGATCGTCAACGACATTGGCGAGATGGTAAGTTGGCAGGCCGTCTGATTTCATCAGCACTTGCATATCGACCACCGCATATTCGAACTCGATCTCGCCGCGCAGCGTATCCTGAACGATGCATTTGCCAGTCGTTGGGATTTTCATGCGGACGACATGAGGAACGCCTTCGCTATCAAGCTTTGCGCAATCATCTGCGCCGAGCGAAAGGCATGTGCCGTCATATTTCGGTGGCTGTTTCGCCGCCATTTGCGCGGCACGCGACGCCGACAGTTGCTCGGGCGTGCAATAGCATTTGAATGCATGGCCATCGGCCAGCAACTGATCGCAATGCGCGGTATAGATCGCACTGCGCTCCGACTGGCGATAGGGTCCATGAGGGCCGCCAACATCAGGGCCTTCATCCCAGCTGAGGCCAAGCCAGCGCAGCGATTCAAGGATCATTTTTTCCGATTGCGGCGTGGATCGCGCCTGATCGGTATCTTCGATGCGCAACAAAAATTCGCCGCCATGCTTCTTGGCAAAGCAGTAATTGATGAGAGCGATATAAGCGGTGCCGACATGTGGGTCGCCGGTGGGTGATGGTGCGACGCGGGTACGTACTTTCATGGGAAACAAATGCCTTTGGTTTGGTTTGCCCGCGCTCTATCAAGCTGCAACAGCATTGTCATCTTTCCGGTGCAGTTGAGAACGATGTAAAAAGGAGCGGATGATGCAGGGCGGCCACATTTCGTTAAGCAGGCGGCAATTTGGATTTGGCCTTGGCAGCATTGCGTTTGCGGGTCTTGCTGCGCGCGCGATTGCTCAGGCACCCGCCGCCGGAGCCAATGAAGTGTTCGGCTATGGCCCGTTGGTGCGTGACCCCAATAACCTGATCGATCTCCCCAAGGGCTTTGATTATCGTGTCGTATCGCGTCTCGGCAACATCATGGATGATGGGTATCTGGTGCCAAATTCCGCAGACGGCATGGGCGCGATTGATTTGGGCAAAGGCAAAATTGCGCTCATCCGTAACCATGAACTTGGCATTAAGGATCAGGATTCCGGGCCTTTTACCGGAAATGTAGCAAAGGATTTCCCGGCTTATGACCGGATGGCGGATGACAAATCGCTGCCTTTACCGGGTGGCACCACGACGTTGATATATGACATGAAGACGGGCCAACGCGAAAGCGAGTATTTGAGCCTGTCTGGTACCATCCGTAATTGTTCCGGCGGGATTACACCGTGGGGAAGCTGGCTGAGCTGCGAAGAAAATGTCACGCGTGCCGGGAACGGCGTGGGCAAAGATCATGGCTATATATTTGAGGTTCCCGCCACGCAAAAAGGCATGGTTGTTCCGACGCCGTTAAAGGCAATGGGCCGCTTCAACCACGAGGCCGCGTGCGTCGATCCGCGAACTGGCATTGTATACCTGACCGAAGACCGCGGCGACAGTTTGCTCTACCGGTTCATTCCCAATGAAAAGGGGCAGCTTGCCAAAGGCGGCAGGCTGGAGGCGCTGGCATTTGTTCAGGCCGAAATTACCGATTCGCGTAATTGGACCGAGGCTCAGGTCAGCAAGGGGCGCCAATATCACGTGAAATGGATTCCGCTGTCGGACCCCGAAAGCCCCGGGGATGACTTGCGCAAACAAGGTGCTGCCAAGGGCGCCGCGCTGTTTGCACGTGGCGAAGGGATTTTTTGGGGGAAGGGCGAGTTGTTCTTTGCCTGCACCAATGGCGGCGCTGCGAAATATGGCCAGATTTTCCGCTATGTCCCATCGGCGAACGAAGGGTCCCTGCGTGAGGACGAAGCGCCCGGCGTGATCGACCTGTTCATGGAATCGACCAATCCGGCATTTTACAATTATGGTGACAATATCGCCGTGATGCCGACGGGGCATTTGTTAGTGTGCGAGGACCAATATACCGATATTTCGAACAACCACTTGCGCGGCGTCACTGCGAAGGGTCGGACGTACATGATCGCGCGAAGCCGGGTGCAAACAGAATTTGCGGGCGGATGTTTTTCTCCAGATGGCTCAACAATGTTTGTGAACATGATGGAACCGACGATGACGCTGGCGATCAAAGGACCGTGGGGTAGGGTAAAGTCTGCCTAGCGGAAACCTTTGAACAGGCGTAACCGTTAGCGTTCATGTCGAAAAATAACCCCAAGCTTATTTCCCTTGGCACTGCCGTGCCCCCGCACCGTATTACCCAAGCTGACGTCCTGTCGGTCCTGGCGCAGGCGAAAGGACAGTCACTGCCCGCGCGAATGGCGGAAATATTGGGCAACACCGGGATATCGCAACGTCATATAGCGATGCCGCCCGAATATTATTTTGGGGCGAGAAGCTGGGCAGGGCGGGCGCAAGTATATGCAGATTCGGCCGCCAAGATGTTTGAAGCTGCCGCATCGCAAGCCTTGGCAAGGGCAGGCGTCATAGCAGCGGATATTGGACAGATTGTTTTCGTATCCACCACAGGAACTATGACCCCCAGCCTACCAAGCCGGATGATCGCCAAAATGGGTTTTGCACCCGACACACGCTGCGTGCCTTTGTTTGGCTATGGTTGCGCTGGCGGCGTCATTGGTCTTGGGGTTGCGGCTGACTTATTTCGTGCGTGCCCTGACAAACCTGTCCTGCTGGTGAGCCTTGAGCTTTGTAGCCTCGCATATGACCATGCACGGATGGGTAAAAAGGATATGGTTGCGCTCGCTTTGTTTGCCGACGGCTGTGCTGCCGCCGTTATTGGCACAGGGTCCGGGCCGCTACTGGACGCATTTGCGAGCCATGTTTGGCCAGATACGCTCGATATGATGGGCTGGGAAATTGGCGACACTGGTTTTGACCTGGTCTTGGCGCGGGATATTCCTGTTTTCGTAAACAGCCATTTCGCGCCTGTATGCGACGAATTCATTGCAAAGCAAGGTCTGACCAAAGCGGATATGGCTGAGCCAGCCTGCCACCCGGGCGGCGGACGCGTGGTCGATGCGCTGTCCGAATATTTGGACGACGATCTCGGCGTCACGCGGGCCATCTTGCGTGACCATGGCAATATGAGCTCGCCGACAGTGTTGTTTGTGTTGGAAGCTTTGCTCGCGGCGGGGCCAATAGCAAAGCCAACATTGTTGACGGCCCTAGGGCCAGGATTTGTTGGCGCAATGGGGCTCCTTAAACCATGACATTATTTGACTGGCCAATATGGGCGCTCATCGTCTTTGCCTATGTCATCGTTCAGCGGCTGGCTGAACTGGCTTATGCCAATGCAAACACGCGCCGCTTGCTGGCCGAAGGTGGTCGCGAGCATGGGGCAAACCATTATCCCTTGTTCATCGTCCTCCATAGCGGCTGGTTGGCCGCGATCGCGCTGTTTGCTGCTCCCACGCCTGCGCCCGATATGCTGCTGCTCAATATCTTTATCGCTAGCCAGACCTTCCGCTTCTGGACGCTGGCCAGCATTGGCCGCTGGTGGACCACGCGCATCATTAGCGCACCGCATTTCCCGCGGGTGAAGCGTGGGCCCTACAAATTCCTCAAACACCCGAACTACACGCTCGTCGTTGTGGAGATTGCGGTTTTGCCGCTTCTTCTCGGTGCGCCGGCCATGGCGATCACGTTCTCCATACTGAATGCCGCATTGTTGTGGTGGCGCATCAAGATCGAAAATGAAGTGCTGGCGGAGCGCATTGGCACTACTTGACCCGGCCGCCACTGGGCGCTAATGGCGCGCATTCCCAAGGCCGGAGGTATGATTCTCTCTGGTCCGTCGGGAAGTACTCAGAATAGCAGCACATTGTGTGATCGGCCGGGTGGGCCAAAGGCTGAGCCTCCACCGCAAAATACGGCTGCCCACCCAAAGTAACCGCTTTAAATAAGGTGAAGATATGCCAACGATTAACCAGCTGGTCCGCAAGGGCCGGACCCCGCAGAAGGTCAAGTCCAAGGTCCCTGCGATGGACCAAAACCCACAGAAGCGCGGCGTTTGCACGCGCGTTTACACAACGACCCCTAAAAAGCCGAACTCGGCTTTGCGTAAAGTTGCGAAGATCCGTCTGACCAACCAGCGTGAAGTTATTTCCTACATCCCCGGTGAAGGCCACAACCTTCAGGAGCATAGCGTTGTGCTTATCCGTGGCGGCCGCGTACGCGACCTTCCCGGTGTGCGTTACCACGTGCTTCGCGGCGTACTCGATACGCAGGGCGTCAAGGACCGCAAGCAATCGCGTTCCAAATATGGTGCAAAGCGTCCGAAGTAATTCGAACGTACCATTTGGCTGGCCCGATTGGCGCGCATCTGCGCTGCCACTGGTCCCATGAGATAAAGGAAATATATTATGTCACGTCGTCGTCGTCCCGAAAAGCGCATCATCCTTCCCGATCCGAAGTTCGGTGATATCGTTCTTTCGAAGTTCATGAACAACTTGATGCTGGATGGTAAAAAATCAGCTGCAGAACGTATCGTTTATGGTGCTTTGGAAACCGTTGAATCTCGCGCCAAGAAAGATCCAATCCAGACCTTCCATGAAGCGTTGGATAACGTAAAGCCAGGCATCGAAGTGCGCAGCCGCCGCGTCGGTGGTGCGACTTATCAGGTTCCTTGTGAAGTGCGTCCAGAGCGCGCGCAGGCACTTGCAATCCGCTGGTTGATCGGCGCTGCACGTAACCGCAGCGAAACCACCATGGCCGCCCGTTTGTCGGGTGAGTTGATGGATGCCGCATCGAACCGCGGTAACGCTGTCAAGAAACGTGAAGATACGCACCGTATGGCAGAAGCCAACCGTGCGTTTGCTCACTACCGCTGGTAATCCCCTTCGAGCCACTTCGGTGGCTCACACTTCGGAGTAAAGAATATGGCACGCAGCCATCCACTCAATATGTATCGCAACATCGGTATCATGGCGCATATCGACGCCGGTAAAACCACGACCACCGAGCGTATCCTTTTCTACACCGGCAAGTCGTACAAAATCGGCGAAGTTCATGATGGCGCGGCCACCATGGACTGGATGGAGCAAGAGCAAGAGCGTGGTATCACGATCACTTCGGCTGCAACGACCTGTTTCTGGAATGACCACCGCATCAACATCATTGATACGCCAGGCCACGTTGACTTCACGATTGAAGTTGAACGTTCGCTGCGCGTTCTCGATGGCGCGGTTGCGTGCTTTGACGGCGTTGCCGGCGTTGAGCCACAATCCGAAACCGTTTGGCGTCAGGCTGACAAGTACGGCGTTCCACGCATGTGCTTCATCAACAAGCTCGACCGCACCGGCGCGAACTTCAAATATTGCGTTCAGTCGATCATCGATCGTCTCGGTGCGCGTCCAGCAGTGCTGTACATCCCAATCGGACTTGAAGCGGACCTGAAGGGTCTCGTTGACCTTGTGCATAACCGCGCAATCATCTGGAAAGATGAATCGCTTGGTGCGGACTTCTTCTATGAAGATATCCCCGCCGATTTGGCCGCTGAAGCAGCCAAATACCGTAGCGACCTGATCGAGCTTGCCGTTGAGCAGGACGATGCCGCTATGGAAGCATATCTTGAAGGTAATGAGCCTGACGTTGCGACGCTGAAGGCGCTGATCCGCAAGGGCACGCTCAACCAGTCGTTCGTTCCAGTCTGCTGTGGTTCGGCGTTCAAGAACAAGGGCGTTCAGCCTTTGCTCGACGCTGTTGTCGATTATTTGCCTTCGCCGCTCGACATTGAAGACGTTCAGGGTGTCCACATGGACACGCTTGAGCCTGACAGCCGTCCGGCAGCAGACGATGCGCCGTTCTCGGCACTCGCGTTCAAGGTTATGAACGATCCATTTGTGGGCTCGCTCACCTTCATCCGCATCTATTCGGGTAGCCTACTTAAGGGCACCTATCTGAACTCGGTGAAGGACAAGAAGGAAAAGGTCGGACGCATGCTCGAAATGCATGCCAACGAACGTAAGGACGTTGACGAGGCGTTTGCAGGCGACATCATCGCGCTTGCCGGCATGAAGGAAACGACCACTGGTGACACATTGTGCGCCGAACGTTTCCCGATTATTCTTGAGCGCATGGAATTCCCTGAGCCGGTGATCGAGCTTTCGGTGGAACCAAAAACAAAGGCTGACCAAGAAAAGATGGGCATCGCGCTCAATCGCCTGTCGGCTGAAGATCCATCGTTCCGCGTATCGACCGACCATGAATCGGGCCAGACGATCATCAAGGGTATGGGCGAGCTTCACCTCGACATCATCGTCGATCGTATGCGCCGCGAATTCAAGGTTGAAGCAAATGTCGGCGCGCCGCAGGTTGCTTATCGCGAATATCTCGCTCGCGAAGTTGACGTTGATTACACCCACAAAAAGCAGTCGGGTGGTTCAGGTCAGTTCGGCCGTATCAAGTTCACGGTAAAGCCGGGCGAGCGTGGCACGGGCGTCGTCTTCAAGGATGAAGTCAAGGGCGGTAACATTCCAAAGGAATATATCCCCTCGGTTGAAAAGGGCATGCGCGAAACAGCCATGTCCGGTTCGTTGATCGGCTTCCCGATCATCGATTTCGAAATCACGCTGTATGACGGCGCGTATCATGACGTCGATTCGTCGGCTCTGGCATTCGAAATCGCTGGTCGTGCCGGTATGCGTGAAGCTGCTCAAAAGGCAGGCATCAAGCTGCTCGAACCAATCATGAAGGTCGAAGTTGTGTCTCCTGAAGAATATCTGGGTGATGTGATCGGCGACATGAACTCACGTCGTGGTCAAATTCAGGGCACAGACAGCCGCGGTAACGCTCAGGTTGTCGAAGCCATGGTGCCTTTGGCCAACATGTTCGGCTATGTGAACCAGCTCCGCTCGTTCACGCAAGGACGTGCAAACTACTCGATGTTCTTCAATCATTATGATGAAGTGCCCTCGAACGTTGCAGCCGAAATCAAGGAGAAGCTTGCCTGATAGGCAAAAGCCGACTAATGGCGGCGCCTGATTCAGACGGCGTCGTCCCACCTGATCAAAATATTACCTAATCGAAAGAAGGTTTGAAAACATGGCAAAAGCTAAATTTGAGCGGACGAAACCGCATTGCAACATTGGTACAATCGGTCACGTCGACCATGGTAAGACAACGCTTACCGCAGCGATCACGAAGATCATGGCAGAAACTTACGGCGGTACCGCTGTTGATTTCGCAAACATCGATAAGGCTCCTGAAGAGCGCGAGCGCGGCATCACCATTTCGACAGCACACGTCGAATATGAAACTGCTGCCCGTCACTATGCACACGTCGACTGCCCAGGCCACGCTGACTATGTCAAGAACATGATCACCGGTGCTGCACAGATGGACGGCGCTATCCTTGTTGTGAACGCTGCTGACGGCCCGATGCCACAGACTCGTGAGCACATCCTGCTTGCACGTCAGGTTGGCGTTCCTGCTCTTGTTGTTTACATGAACAAGGTTGATCAGGTTGACGACGAAGAAATTCTCGAGCTGGTTGAAATGGAGATCCGTGAGCTACTTTCGAAGTATGATTTCCCAGGTGACGATATTCCAATCGTTCGTGGTTCGGCGCTTGCTGCGCTTGAAGGCCGTGACGACAACATCGGTAAGGAATCAGTCCTTGCACTGATGGCTGCCGTCGACGAAGCCATTCCTCAGCCAGAGCGTCCAATCGACAAGCCATTCCTGATGCCAGTCGAAGACGTGTTCTCGAT
>Ga0136636_10001713_pt1 | contig 12903 bp, 10 predicted proteins | sample AntDrymUQ8522106_2_FD_104653 | JGI IMG/M metagenome (GOLD analysis project Ga0136636, IMG submission 104653) | Polar desert sand microbial communities from Dry Valleys, Antarctica - metaG UQ852 (21.06) | ecosystem: Environmental > Terrestrial > Soil > Desert | place: Antarctica: Dry Valley... | reverse complement strand
GGGATCTGGCTTTCATTCGGGCCCAGTTCACTGTCCCAGAAGAGCAGATCTCCCGGACGCATACGCGCATTCAGGCCACCAAAACCATAGGACATTTCGTAACGATCAGCATCATACGGATCATGAGCACATACAGCGGCGCAGTTAGAAGTAACACCACGAAGGCCAAGCCACCGAGAGGGCTGGCGGTTCTAAGGACGCGGAGCCCGGACAGTACCGCGAGCATCGAAACCACGAGGCCGAATACGATAACGCCTTGCATACCGAATTGAGCAAAAGGCGAGGCCAGCAGGGTGAATAGAGGTTTCCCCCAATGGTCCAAGAAGAGAGCGGGATGATACCAAGCCCATCGCGCGATCAGATAGTGCGAAACGCCATCACCACGCTCGATGATCGCACCGGCTGTGGAACCGAGAATGCCGATCGTGATAAGGAGCAGGAATGCAAGACCCACGGCGGTGGCCTGCTGATATCGCATGTGACGCGTCGCATCCGGGACTTCCACCCCAGCCTTGTCTTTCGTCCTGTTCACCAAACGTTTGGACTGATCCAGCATGACGGTGCATTTCGGGAGGATCTTGAAGCAAAGTAACTCCATCCAAGATCTTCGGTAGCCGAATTCCACGGCTTTCACTTCCTACCCCCACGGCCAGCGGTTCACAGCACGGTCACATACCTCCATTGGGTAGGGAACTTCAGCACGTATCGGCGGTGAACTTGGAGCACGAACGAGAGTAATAGCGCGTGTGACTTGCTAGTGGAAAACCAAGCACACAGCCTACAGTAATGATATCGTCCTGTTCCTAGTTCGGATCCTCGTCGAATTCTGATGGGTAGGTGTTCATGCACAACACCCACTTCAAGAACATATCACGATGGCCGTTTCCTCATCCGTCGTGCGTGTGGGTCACTCCAACCGCGGCATCTCGATCTCGTCCGGCACGATGTAGCTGCCTGGATACAACACCTTCATATCACGCAAGAGGTGTTCGGCCTCCAGTCGTGTGCGCAGGTCGCCGACGCGAAGCCGGAAATTCGGCGCAAGCCAGCTGAGGTAGGCAGGCGTATCCGGATGCTTTTGGAGGAAGGAGCGCTTGATCGTTTCAGCCGCTGCGCGCTCTCCCAGGAAGATCTGCACGCGGTAGCCTTTTTGTGGGTGCTTGTGTTCGCCGTACGCTTCTAACAACGCTTCTACACGCGGCGGTATCGTAATGGTCACCTCTCCAGCAAGACTATCGGTGCGCGGTGTATCCACGGCAAGTGTGGCCACGGAGCGGGTGGAAGATGGGCCGCCTTGTGCAACAGCCATTCCACCAAGGGTCAACAACGCGAAAAGGATCGGCCAGCGCATGTTCGGAGGTGGCCAAAAGTAGGTCGTTACCCCCGGTCAGCGTTGCAGCCCATACCCTGTTCGCAGAACTACATTGGGTTAGCCGGTGATCAACGGCGACTTTCCTTATTTAGAATGGCTCTAAATAGTGACATCCCTGTGGCAAGCTGATCATCCTGCCGCCCCACGATCGCTTCACCGTGTACTTTTGCGCCCGGACAAATGGAAGCAAGTCCCTACTAAAATGCTCGGAATGCCGCTTGTAGCAAGGATCTCAGATCGTTCCACCGGGCTTTTATTCGCCACACTCGCCGCCTTCTTATTCCTCTTTTCACCCGCGCTGCGTGCTCAGGGTGCCGATGCAGCCCTTTATGCGCAAGGGGAAAAACTCTTCAAGGGCAATTGCGCGAGCTGCCACAAGCCCGATAAGAACCTGACGGGTCCGGCCTTGCAAGGTTCCAGGGCCCGTTGGGATGGCAAGGGCGATATCTACGCCTGGATAAAGAACAGCAGCAACTACCTCAAGACCGGCAACCCTTACGCCACGGAGCTGTTCGCCAAGTGGAACAAGAGCGTGATGACCGCACAGGCCCTCACGAACGAGGAGATCGATGCGGTGCTGTATTACGCGGATAATTACAAGCCACCGGTTTCTAATGTGGTGGCCAATGCACCTGTTCAAGCCGAGGAAACAAGTTCCAGCTGGCCTTGGCTGGTCGTCATCGCCTTACTTCTTCTTGTAGTCGGCATCTCCCTCAGCGGTGTTAAGACCAGCCTGACCAACGCGGTGCGTGAGGCCGATGGCCAAGAGCCTTTGCCGGACATGACCACTGGCCAGAAGATGCGTCAATGGGCCTCGAACAACAAGGCTTTTGCAAGCATGATCGGCCTCTTCATCGTGGTGTTCTTTGTGCTGAAGGCATGGGATGCCGCTTGGGTGATCGGTATTTACGGTGGCGACGAAGTAGAACACTACAAGCCCGAACAGCCTATCCTGTTCAACCACACCCTGCATTCCGGCAAGGTGGACAAGGGCAATCTTGCGATCAATTGCCAGTACTGCCACAGCAGCGTAGAGAAGAGCAAGCACGCGGGTATCCCCAGCACCAACATCTGCATGAATTGCCACCAAGCGGTAGCCGAAGGGCGCTCGCCAGAAGGCACCAAGGAGATCGCCAAGATCTATGCGGCCGTGGGTTGGGATGCGACCACCTTGAAGTACACTGGGGTCACAGAGCCCGTGAAATGGGTGAAGGTGCATAACCTCCCCGATCACGCCTACTTCAACCACGCACAGCACGTTGCCGTTGGCAAGATCGAATGCCAGGAGTGCCATGGTCCCATTGACGAGAAAATGGATGTGGCCGAGCAATGGGCACCGCTCACCATGGGCTGGTGTATCAAATGCCATGGCGAAAAGGATGTGAAGATGGCTGGTAACGGCTATTACGACGAGATCATGGCCCGCTTGGAAGAGACCGATATGGGCCACGAACAATTACAGCAATATCTCGAGGACGAGAAGATCAGTGTGAAGGAGCTTGGCGGCTGGGAATGTGCCAAGTGCCACTACTAAGACCGAACACCGCGCCGCATGTCGAGCACGAAGCAATATTGGAAAGACCTTGGGGAGCTGCACCAGCAACCCGATGTGATCAAAGGCAGGGAGAACGAGTTCCCTCAAGATCTGGCGATCGATCAGGTATTGGGGGATCCATCCTTCAACGGAGCCAGCACAGGCCGCCGCGATTTTCTGAAGTTCCTTGGATTCGGAGTGGGGGCTGCTACACTGGCGGCCTGCGAAACCCCGGTCATCAAGTCCATTCCGTATGTGAACAAACCAGAAGAGATCACGCCGGGCGTGGCCAACTGGTATGCCAGTACCTTCTACGATGGGGAGGATTTCGCCAGCATTCTGGTGAAGACGCGTGAGGGTCGCCCCATCCACATCAAAGGCAACCCACAATTCGGTATCAACCGCAATCCCGCTCTGGCCAAAGGGAGCGTGAATGCGAGGATCAACAGTTCGGTGCTGCCGTTGTACGACAGTGCACGCCTGCAAGGCCCCATGATGAAGGGCGCCGAAGGCCTGGCCGAAGCGACTTGGACCGATGCCGACTTGGCCATTGGTGCAGGCTTGCTGGCAGCCTCCACTTCGGGCAAGCGCATGGTGGTGCTCACCAATACGCTCGCCAGCCCGAGCAGCGCAGCAGCCATTGGACAGCTCAAGACCAAATTCCCGACCCTGGAGCATATCCAGCTTGATGCCATCAGCAACAACGGGGTCACCAACGCGAACCTTAAGAGCTTTGGTAAGCGCGTGTTCCCGAGCTACGATCTCAGCAAAGCCGATGTGATCGTTAGCGTGGATGCCGACTTCCTCAGCAGTTGGGGTAGCACCACGGAGAACACCTGGCAATACAGTACGCGCCGCAACCCCGACGGCAAGATGGTGCGCCACTTCCAGTTCGAGTCGCGCATGAGCCTTACCGGTGCCAATGCCGATGTGCGGGTGCCGCTGAGAGTGAGCGAACTGTCCAAGGCGGTGTTAGCGTTGCATGCACACATCAGCGGTGCTGGTGCAGGAGCCGACGCGAGCATGATGGCGGCGACGGAAAAGGCCGCAAAAGCATTGATGGCATCGAAGGGCCGCAGTGTGGTGATCGCGGGCAGCAACAACGAAAGTGTGCAGGTGGTGGTGAACAGCATCAACAGCATGCTTGGCAACTATGGCAGCACGATCGATCTGGCTGGCCACACCAACTTCAAACAAGGTGACGATGCTGCCGTGGCGCAGTTGGTGAAGGATATGAACGCCGGTGGTGTGGGCGCTTTGCTGATCGCGGGCATCAATCCGGGGTACAGCTTGCCGAACGCAGCCGAGTTCAAGACGGGTCTTACGAAGGTAGGATTAGCGGTGAGTTTCAGTGGCTATGGCGATGAAACGTCCACCTACTGCGGCTGGGTTTGTCCGGATCACCACTTCCTGGAAAGCTGGAACGATGTTTCTCCGAAAGTGGGCCACTACGCGCTGGCACAGCCCACGATCAGCCCCTTGTTCAAGACCCGCCAGTGGCAGGAAAGCCTCCTGGCTTGGAGCGGTTCCAGCAGCAACTACCACGACTTCATCAAAGGGGTATGGCAGGCCGACATGACCAGTCCGGATGGGTTGACCCCTTTCGGCGATACGTGGAATATGGCCTTGCACAACGGCGTGCATCAGGCATTCACTGCCACGCAGGGGCCGGTGGTTTTTGCTGGCGATGTGGCCGCTGCCAGTGCATCTGTTCCCAGTGCTGCCAAGGGCGGTGGGGAATTCGAACTGTCGCTCTATACCACCGAAGCCATTGGGAACGGGCTGCATGCCAACAACCCTTGGCTGCAGGAGATGCCCGATCCGCTCACCAAGATCACGTGGGACAACTACGTGTGCATGGCGCCAGCGGATATCGAGCGCTTGGGTTTGAACATGTACCTCGGCGAGCAATCCCCTGCCAGCGTGGTCATCGTGAAAGTGGGCGATCGCGAGATCAGTCTTCCAGTGGTCCCGACACCAGGGCAGCGCACGGGCACCGTGGCCATTGCGTTGGGCTATGGTCGCGGTGAGAACGGTGAGAAGGTAGGCAAGGCGGCCTGTGTCACCAACCACAACGGCGACTTCAAGCCGGTTGGGCGCAACGTGTACCCATTCACCAGCATGGCGAATGGCACGGTGGGCTACGAAGTGCTGAACGTTTCCGTGACGCCGGGTGGGAATACGTACCCGGTCGCCATTACTCAGACGCACCTCACCGATATGGACCGTACGTCCATCGTGAAGGAGACCTCCATTGCAACCTACATGGCTGGCGAGAAGCGGGCCTACAACCGCCCGCACGAGTTGGTTGTGCATGAGGATGTGAACGGCGATGGTGTGATCAATGCCTTGGACAAGAAGCCCGTTGCTGAATTCGATCTTTGGGCGGAGCACCCGGTGGAGAATGTTGGACACCGGTGGGGCTTGAGCATCGACCTGAACGGCTGCATCGGTTGTGGCGCGTGCATCACGGCCTGCAACAGCGAGAACAATATTTCGGTTGTAGGTAAGGATGAGGTACGCCGCAGCCGCGAAATGCACTGGTTGCGTTTGGACCGGTACTACAGTTCTGCGACTACCAAAGAGACCGCTAAGAAGGATGGCTTGGGCGTGATCGACATGTACCTCAAGATGGAGGTGCCCGAAGAAAGTCCTACCGTGGTCTTCATGCCGGTGATGTGCCAACACTGCAACCACGCGCCGTGCGAAACGGTGTGCCCGGTGGCAGCAACAACGCACAGCAACGAGGGTCTCAACCAGATGACCTACAACCGGTGCATCGGTACGCGCTATTGCTCCAACAACTGCCCGTACAAGGTGCGTCGCTTCAACTGGTTCAATTACGTAAGCGCAGACTTCTCAGAAGTCAATCCCGCATGGGACGATCTGGGCCGCATGGTCTTGAACCCGGACGTTACGGTGCGTTCGCGCGGTGTCATCGAGAAGTGCAGCATGTGCGTGCAGCAGATCCAAGCAGGCAAGTTGGCCGCGAAGAAGGCTGGTACCTCGGTAGCGGACGGGGCAATTGAGACCGCATGCTCGGCAGCGTGCGGCAACGGAGCCATCATTTTCGGCGACCTCAACGATAGAAAGAGCAAGGTGCGTGCATCAGCAGAAAGCGACCGCAGCTACCACATGCTGGAAGAGATCGGCGTGAAACCCAATGTGAATTACCTGGTGAAGGTGCGCAACACCGAAGAGGCTGCCGCACCCCACGCCTGAGCAACGAAAGGACCCTATGCATTCAGAAGCAGCGATCCGCGAACCGCTCATCCTGGGCCACAAGACCTACCACGATATCACACAGGATATCGTGGGGCCCATCGAGAACAAGGCACCCCGTGGGTGGTATATCCTGTTCACCATTGCAGCATTGATCGCCGCTTACGGTGTGGGCTGCATCATGTACTTGATCAGCAAAGGCATCGGTACCTGGGGGTTGAACAAGACGGTGGATTGGGCTTGGGACATCACCAACTTCGTATGGTGGGTCGGTATCGGTCACGCCGGCACGTTGATCAGTGCTGTGTTGCTCCTGTTCCGCCAGAAGTGGCGTATGGCCATCAACCGCTCCGCAGAAGCAATGACCATATTCGCGGTGATCATGGCGGCCACCTTCCCGCTTATCCACATGGGCCGGATCTGGATGGCCTACTGGGTGTTCCCGCTGAAGAACCAATACGGCAGCCTGTGGGTGAACTTCAATAGCCCACTGCTTTGGGACGTGTTCGCGATCAGCACCTACTTCAGTGTTTCGCTCGTGTTCTGGTACATCGGCCTGATCCCCGACTTCGCTACGATCCGTGACAAGGTGACCAAGCCGGGTATGAAAAAGGCTTACGGCATCCTCAGTTTCGGTTGGACCGGCAATGCCAAGGCATGGACGCGCTTTGAGGAAGTAAGCTTGGTGCTCGCTGGTATCGCCACCCCGTTGGTATTCTCGGTACACTCGGTGGTGAGCTTCGACTTCGCCACCTCGGTGATCCCTGGCTGGCATACCACCATTTTCCCGCCCTATTTCGTGAGCGGTGCGGTGTTCAGCGGGTTCGCCATGGTACAAACCCTCTTGTTGGTGATGCGCAAAGTGATGAAGCTCGAAAGCTATATCACCATCAAGCACATCGAGTACATGAACATCGTGATCATCGTAACAGGCTCCATTGTGGGGGTTGCGTACATCACGGAGTTCTTCATCAGCTGGTACAGCGGCGTGGAATACGAGAGCTACGCCTTCATCAACCGTGCAACGGGTCCCTATTGGTGGGCGTACTTGACCATGATGACCTGCAACGTGGTCAGCCCACAGGTGTTCTGGTTCCGCAAGCTCCGCAGGCATTTGGGATTCACCTTCTTCATGAGCATCATCGTGAACATCGGCATGTGGTTCGAGCGCTTCGTTATCATCGTAACAAGCTTGCACCGCGACTACCTGCCAAGCAGCTGGTTGCAGTTCCACCCCACCTGGGTCGATGTTGGGGTGTTCCTGGGCACCATTGGCATCTTCTTCACCCTCTACCTGCTCTTCGCGCGCTACTTCCCGGTGCTGGCGCTGAACGAGGTGAAATCCATTTTGAAGGTCAGCGGCGAGAGCTATAAGAAGGAAGCCGCTAAACACCATCACCATTGATCGACATGGCGAATAAGGTCATCTACGCCGTTTACGAGGATCCCGAACTACTGAAGGAGGGCGCGCGCAAGCTCGTCTCCAATGGAGTGAAGGTGAAAGACGTGTTCTCGCCATTCCCGGTACACGGTCTCGACCCGATCATCGGCATCAAGCGCACCCGGCTGGCCATTGTGGCATTCATGTTCGGGATCACCGGTGCCTGCTTGGCCACCTTGGGCATTTGGTACTTCAACATTTTCGATTGGCCGATGAACATTGGTGGTAAGCCAAGCTTTAATTACTACCAGAATTTGCCAGCCTTCGTACCGGTCACCTTCGAATTCACGGTGCTCTGTGCTGCACACGGCATGGTGATCACGTATTTGATCCGCAATAAGACGCTGCCCGGCATGCCGGCCCGCAATCCGGACCCCCGCAGCACGGACGACAAGTTCATCATCGAAGTGCGCACCGCAGATAACCAGGGCCACAGCGCCGAGGTCATCACTGGTCTGTTGCGCACGACCCCGGTGTTCGAGATCAACGAGCGCCAGTATTGACCAATGAGCACGAGCAGAACCACATCCGGCGCTATCCGCCGAAGCCTTGGCAAAGTCCGGGCGATGACCCTGAGCGCCTTGTCGCTGGTGGTGTTGACCATGGCCTCTTGCGAAGGTGATCCCAATAGTCCGGGCGTGGAGTACATGCCTGACATGTACCGCAGCCCTGCCGTGGAGGCGTACGTGGATTTCGGCCAGGACCCTTACGTCTTCACCGAGGAAGTGGCCAAGGAGCAGCGTCAGCGGCAAAGCGCGCGCAAACCGGTGCAAGGCACGGTGGTCTTCGCTATGGATCCAGCCAAAGCGCAGTTCAACATGCCCTATGCCTACCCGGCTACCGTGGAAGGGTATGAGGCTGCGGGGTTGGAGTTGAAGAGCCCCATCGCAATGACCGAAGCCACCGTCGAACAAGGCAAGGTCATCTATGTGAAGTACTGCCTGCACTGCCATGGAGAAAAAGGCCAAGGCGATGGCGGTGTGGTGGTGAATGGTAATTACCCAGTGCCACCCAGCTACACGGCTGGGTTGAAAGACCTACCCGAGGGCAAGACCTTCCATTCGCTGGTCTATGGTAAGAACGTTGCCATGGGCAGCCACGCCTCCCAATTGAACAAAGAGGAGCGTTGGTTGGTGGTGCATTACGTGAAGTACTTGCAGAATGGAGGCAACATGCAACGCGAGGCATCGGTAGCCGTGGCCACCGCGCCCCCGACAGCGAACTGAACAAGGACGACAACGGAACAGCAGCGATGAACTTCACCCTTAGCAATCGGGCACGCAGCATCACCATAGGGTTGATGGTGTTGGGCGCATTGGCCACCGCGGTCGGTGTCATGGGCGATCACACCGATCACCATCAGCGCACTTGGGCCAGCCTGCTCATCAACAGTTTCTTCTTTTTCGGCATCGGTTTGGGAGCCTTGTTCTTCTATGCCTTGCAAAATGCCACCGAGACCGCTTGGACGGTCCTGCTGAAGCGGGTGTTCGAAGGCATCTACAGCTACCTGCCGGTTGGCGCCATTTTCCTGGTGATCGTGTTCGCTGCAGGCAGTTTCCACGTCCATCATATTTACCATTGGATGGACCACACCTTGTACCACGAGTTCATGGTGGGAGAGGGGCACGATGCGCAGTATGTGGATGAAGCTGTGCAAGGCTCTGTGGCCAACCCCAACTTCGATCTGTTGATCGCCAACAAAAAGGCCTTCCTTAACCAGCCATTCTTCTGGGTGCGCACCTTGTTGTACCTGGGTGTGTTCTTGTTCTTCGCACGCTGGTTCCGCGGGCAAAGCCTGCAAATGGACAAGGAGACCGGCGAGAGCTTGGTGAAGCGCACCTTGATGAACTACCGGCGCAGTGCGCTCTTCCTGGTCTTCTTCGCGGTGTTCAGCAGCACCTTGTCGTGGGATTGGATCATGAGCATCGACACGCACTGGTTCAGCACCCTGTTCGGCTGGTATGTGTTCGCAGGCATGTGGGTAAGCGCCATGATCACGGCCGTTATCCTGGTGTTGTACCTCAAGCGCAAGGGCTACTTGCCGCAGGTTAACAACAGCCACATTCAGGACATGGGCAAGTGGGTATTCGCCATTAGTTTCTTGTGGAGTTACCTCTATTTCAGTCAGTTCATGCTGATCTGGTACAGCAACATTCCAGAGGAAGTGACGTATTTCCAGACGCGGATCAACGAGTATCCTGTGTTGATGTGGGGCACCTTCTTCATCAACTTCGCCGTGCCCATGGTCATGCTCATGAGCCGCGATGCCAAGCGCAACCCGCGTTTCCTCATTTTTGTGGGTAGCATTATTTTCATTGGCCATTGGTTGGATGTGAACATGATGGTGATGCCCGGCAGCCTTGGCCACGATTTCCATGGTGTTGGCCTGTTGGAAGTAGGCATGTTGGTGACCTTTCTGGGCATTTTCCTCTTCACTGTGCTGAATACCTTGACGAAAGCGCCGCTGACGGTTGTGAACCATCCCTATTTGGACGAGAGTATCCATCACCAGATCTAAGCTGGACAGTATGAAGCACTTGATCGTATGGCTGATCGTAGGAGCGGCCTCTTGGGCCTCCTGGCAGGTGGTGCATGTGCGTCGTCTGGTGCTGGTCCATGAAAAAGTGCGCCGCAGCAAATTGAACAAGACCGCCCTTTCGGTGGTTGATACACTGAGCGACCGATGATGAAGTTGTTGATCCTGATCGTGGTGGTGCTGGGCATCCTGGCGGTGGCCCAGTTGGCACGCGTCTACGAACTCACCTCCCGTCTGCGCGGCAAGCGGGAAGAGGACATCTCTGCCAGTGACAATCGGTTCAATGGCCGCATGATGTGGTTGTTCCTTGTGCTATACTTCGGCTTCTTCATCTGGTTGGTGGTCCGCTACAAGGATAAGATGTTGCCTGTCGCGGCCAGCGAGCACGGGGTCGAGACCGATTGGCTGATGGACTTCAACTGGTGGATCTTGATCATCGCTTTCGTGATCACCAATGTGTTGCTCTTTTGGTTCGCAGGGAAGTACCTCTATAACAAGGACCGCCGCGCCTTCTGGCAACCGCACAACAACAAATTGGAATTGGCATGGACCATTGTTCCGGCGGCCGTATTGGCGGTGATCGTGATCTATGGACTGCGCACCTGGATCCAGATCACTGCGCCCGCCTCGCCTGATGCGATGGTGGTGGAACTCTATGCCCGCCAGTTCGATTGGACCGCCCGTTACCCCGGTGCTGACGGTGGTTTGGGGGCAACCGATGTACGCCTGATCAATGGAAGCAATCAAATGGGTATTGTTACCCGGGAAAGTATAAGTACACGCTTGGCAGAGTTGGACGTTGAGATCAGCGCCACGGACAGCATGTTGGCACACGCGATCTTGGCCAAGACCAAGACCGCTGAGTTGACCGACCAGGTGGGCCGTATGCGACGGAACAAATCACGCATCATCAACCTGCGCACCTTGATGGAGCTGGACATTGCCGAGAAGGGTGTGGCCAGTGCCTACATGCACGGTGCGGATGATGTGGTGATCAAGGAGTTCCATCTTCCGGTGCGGAAGGAGGTGAAGTTGCTGATCCGCAGCCAGGATGTGATCCACAGCGTGTATCTCCCGCATTTGCGTGCCCAAATGAATGCTGTACCGGGTATGACCACCACGATCAAGATGGTGCCCACGATCACCACCGATAGCATGCGCACGATCATGAAGGACGAGGTGTTCGACTTCATCCTGCTGTGCAACAAGATCTGCGGCGCTTCGCACTACAACATGCAAATGCCGTTGATCGTCACTTCTGCTCCTGAGCATGAAGCGTGGATGGCCGAGGCCTACAAGAAGCCGTTCCAACCAGCACCAGCGGCACCGGCACCTCCAGGGGCACCGGTGGTACCTCCGACCGATACGACCCTGGTGGCACCTGCTGCCGTGGCCGAGGCCAACACGACGCATTGAACCGATAGGACATTACGAACATGGGTGCTACAGCAACCGCACAAGCCGTCAACCACTCGCACGAGGTACACCACCACGAGGAGAGCTTCATTTCCAAGTACGTCTTCTCGCATGATCATAAAATGATCAGCAAGCAGTTCCTAGTGACTGCTATTCTCATGGCGTGGGTGGCGGTGATCATGTCGGTGATCTTCCGTTTGCAGTTGGCTTGGCCGGGTGAAGGCTTCGCATTCACCAATTTCTTCCTGGGCGACAAATGGGCACCAGGCGGTGTGTTGGATCCTAACATGTACCTCGCGTTGGTCACGATACACGGCACCATCATGGTGTTCTTCGTGCTCACGGGCGGGTTGTCAGGCACCTTCGCGAACCTGCTGCTGCCCTTGCAGTTGGGCGCACGGGATATGGCGTCGGGCTTCATCAACATGCTTTCGTACTGGTTCTTCTTCATGAGCAGTGTGATCATGCTGGCTTCGCTCTTTGTGGAGGGTGGTCCTGCATCCTCGGGATGGACGGTCTATCCACCCCTCAGCGCATTGCCAAAAGCCATTCCGGGTTCGGGTGCGGGCATGACCCTGTGGTTGGTGAGCATGACCTTGTTCATCGCCAGTTCGCTCATGGGTGGCTTGAATTATGTGGTCACGATCATGAACTTGCGCACCAAGGGCATGAAGATGACGCGCATGCCGCTTACCGTGTGGGCCTTGTTCCTAACGGCGGTGCTTGGTATCCTCAGCTTCCCGGTGTTGTTGAGCGCTTGCTTGTTGCTGCTGCTCGATCGTTCCATGGGCACGAGCTTTTACCTCAGCGATATCTACATGGCTGGCGAGGCACTGGATCACAGCGGCGGAAGCCCCGTCCTGTTCCAGCACTTGTTCTGGTTCCTGGGGCACCCAGAAGTGTACATCGTGTTGCTGCCAGCGTTGGGTATCACCTCAGAGATCATTTCCACCAACTCCCGCAAACCGATCTTCGGCTACCGGGCGATGATCGGCTCCATCCTGGCGATCGGTTTCCTCAGCTTCATTGTATGGGGTCACCACATGTTCATCACAGGCATGAACCCGTTCCTTGGCAGCGTGTTCGTGTTCACCACGTTGTTGATCGCCATTCCTTCGGCGGTGAAGGTGTTCAACTACATCACCACCTTATGGCGCGCTAACATCGTGTTGACGCCTGCCATGCTCTTCAGCATCGGCTTGGTGGCCACATTCATCGCAGGTGGTCTTACGGGGATCATCCTTGCTGATAGCGCGCTGGACATCAACGTACACGATACCTACTTCGTGGTGGCGCACTTCCACATCGTGATGGGTATGAGCGCCATCTTCGGCATGTTCGCGGGCATCTACCACTGGTTCCCGAAGATGTACGGCAAGATG
>Ga0136636_10001712_pt1 | contig 12904 bp, 14 predicted proteins | sample AntDrymUQ8522106_2_FD_104653 | JGI IMG/M metagenome (GOLD analysis project Ga0136636, IMG submission 104653) | Polar desert sand microbial communities from Dry Valleys, Antarctica - metaG UQ852 (21.06) | ecosystem: Environmental > Terrestrial > Soil > Desert | place: Antarctica: Dry Valley... | reverse complement strand
GCAACAATTGAATTCCCACTGCGAGCGTACCCAATCGCTCGCAAAATCAGTCGGGTGATACGCTTTGCGGAGGTCAAGGAGGAGACCGCAGCGCGGGCGGGGGACACGTAGCAAAGCGTATCGCCCGGCTGATTCCACCGCCAGCGTGATGTCTGCCTCGACCCAACGCACCTGAGTGCGTTGGGTAAGCACCCTTCAACTGAAGCACACATCACTTTGAATCGCACCCGGCAGCTGATCACTCGGTAGTTTTACGCAGGTCCAGGCGCGTCCGTACGGATGGTCAAAGAGGTGGGTGTTTTTTATAGTTGTGTCACGGTTGAATGAACCGTTTTACCGACCAACTCACTGGAGAATCCCCATGATCAAACTGCACCACACCTCTGTCCTCGCCCTTGCACTGGTGTCATTCGCTGCCAGCGCACAAGCCGTGCGTACCGAGAAAAACATGTCGCTGGAACTGGCCAACAAAATTGCCGCCGCCACCGTGGCCGCGTGCAGTGCCGACAAGTTCAATGTCGCCGCCACCGTGGTTGACCGTGCTGGCTCTGTGCGCGCCGTCCAGCGTGCTGACAATGCCGGCCCGCACACGCTGTCTTCCAGCCAGGCCAAGGCATACACCTCGGCATCGGCTAAAAATACCACGCTGGCCATGATGGAAGGCGCACAGAAAAACCCGGCGGCCGCCAATTTGACGCAAATGCCCGGCTTTCTGCTGCTGGGTGGTGGCGTGCCGGTGAAAGTCGGTGATGAAGTGATTGGCGCGGTCGGTGTGGGAGGTGCGCCTGGTGGCCACCTGGACGAAAAATGCGCCATGGCCGGGATTGCGGCGGTTCAGGACATGCTGAAGTAAATTCATTTCCAGTTCATCCCGGTCCTGCGCTGTCGCCAAGGAGTTGTATGCACACCCGAGCCCCCCTCACTTTTTGGCCTGGTGCCCAGTCCCTTGGGGCGTGGTGCCTGGTTTGCGCATTGGCGGCATGGCCAGGCGCACCCGCCGTGGCGCAAGTGGCACCGAGTGCCACCGAGGTCGCGCGCTACAGCGGCCTGCATGCGGCGGCGCACAAGGGTGACCTGCCGCAAATCAAGAAACTGCTGGCGTCTGGTGCCGACTTGAATGCACGTGACCCGTTTGGCCGCACGGCGTTACACATTGCCAGCTTTGCCAGGCAGCGCGAGGTGATTCGTCTGCTGGGCCAGGCCGGGGCCGATTTGCAACTGCTGGAAAACGACCGTTATGACGCCGTCACCATCGCTGCTGTGGCGGATGATGAAGCCACTTTGCGGGTCTTGCTGGCGCTGGGGGCCAGTGCCCGGCTGACCACCAGTCGTTATGACGGCACGGCGCTGATTGCCGCTGCGCATCTGGGGCACGACGGGGTGGTCAAGCAGCTGATTGCAGCCAAGGCGCCGCTGGACCATGTCAACAACCTGCATTGGACCGCCATGATCGAGGCGGTGGTGCTGGGCGACGGCGGCCTGCGCCATCAGGAAGTGTTGCGGGCTTTGTTGGCAGCCGGTGCCAACACCCAGTTGGCAGACCGTGAAGGCAACACACCGCTGGCCCTGGCTCGCACCAGAAATTACGCCGCCCTGGTGCGCATGCTGGAACAGGCTGGCGCCAAGTAGACCAGCAATGCGGCACAAGTGCAGTCAGAGACGTGTCGTCAGATCCTGCACGCCTTTATGGGTCATCCCTTGCATGGGTAGGTGGACGTCAAAGACACAGTGGCTTGTCGGCACACAAAATAGGGAATTCGTGAACCTGCTGAATGACCCAGGGACGACATTGTCAACTTTTAGATCACAGTTCAGGCTTGGCTCACATCAGCTTTTTCCCAAAAAAAGCCGCTCAGTGAGCGGCTTTTTTGGTGAAATTGAGAAAGCTCAGCTTTGGCGGCGGCGCGCCCAGCCCAGTGCCGCGAGTCCGAGACCTAACAGTGCCAGTGAACCGGGTTCAGGTACAACTTGGCCATTCGAGCCACCCTCGCCACCTGACCCCACGGACGCGCCCTGATCAAAGCCACCGCTACCGAACCCAACGCCGGCGCAACCGATGGAAATCGTGTCTTGAATCAAAGTAACCTGGGCTTCAGATGACAAAAGCCGACCGCAAGTCATGGTCAGGCCGCCGTCACTGCTGCTGATGGTCGTGGCCAAGACATTGCCTGCGAAGGTGATGCCATTGAGGGTGGCACCGGTGCCAACACTCCAGTACAGCCCGACGTTGGCACCATCACCGACATTGACCACCGACACAGTTGAGGTGGTTGAGGTGATGAGTGTGGATGGAAACAGAAAAGCCCACACTGCCGAGTTGCTGCCACCGCCGTCCAGAATCAATGCGCCCGATAAATTGGTGACTCCGGAAGGCACCGTGTAGACGCCCGGCGTGATCGTGCCGGTCAGGTCCGCACCAATGGTGAGACCCGGACCCATGCTGTTGACGGCGAGGATCGCCGCATCAAGCTCAATCTGTGCTTGTTGGGCCAGGGCGGTATTGGCCTGCAAAGACCCTGACGTAAAGACATAGCCCCCACCAACCGCAGCATTGGGCGCAGCGCCCAGATTGCCGCCGATGGTGCTGACCGGCACATTGGTCACGCCGGAAGCGCCCAGCACGGCGAAGCTGGCCAACGACGACCCCAGAATTGGCACTGCCACTGCAGGCGTCGAGCTGCACAAGACAACCAGCGCCGTCAAGGTAAAGGCTGTGAGTGATTTAAGTGGACTGCGACGGCGCGAGCGGCCTGCGTTGCTGGATGTGGTCTGCATGTAAGTCTCCTGGCGCTAAATTAATGACGTTCGACGAACGATTAATGCACCTTGTCTATCGCAGACGCAATATTCATGCCTTTAATTAATATCAATATGAATCAAAGACCTTTCCTCGGTGCGGGGTTATTGGGCCCGGGCGGTGTAAAGAATTTCGACATTATTGAGTTCGATGTGCGTAGATGATGTGCTTTAGACGTTGCCCTGAGTTTTTTTGACCAGCGGACGGCGCTGACAGATGCCACGTATGCTGGAGCAATTGGGCGCGCAGCAGGCTGGCGCAGTTGCTCAGGCTTTCAAAAATCCGGCCAAGGCGGCCAGCATCTGCTCAGGTGTTTCATTCATCTGCTGGTGCCCGCCGGGCAGAAAAACCACCTTGGCATCTTTGGCCTCTTTGATCAGGCCTTGCGCGGCTTTGGGTGGCGTCATTTGGTCGGCCTGGCCAAGCACAAACAACACCGGGCAGGTGACCTGGGTAATGGCTTGCAGGCCATTTTCATAGCTGTCACACGCCTTGAAGCCGGTGTAGAACACATTCACCCTGGTATTGCTGGCGAGCACGCGACGCCCCAGCGCCATCGAGGCACCAAAGACCCAAGTGCCCGGCCCCAGGGCCGCAGGCGGCGGGCTGAGCGTGGCACGGGAAAACACATTGACCATTTCAAGTGCCTTCATGGGCGCACTGACCGAGGCCTCAAGCAGTGCAGGCGACACCCGCATGGGGAAGGCCGTGCCCACCAACACCAGGTGGCTGCTGCGCTCCGGTGCGCGGCTGGCGGCTTCCAGCGCAATGAGTGAGCCAAAACTGTGGCCCACCAGCGCGGCGGTTGCAAGCCCGGCGGCATCCATCAGGGCCAGCACAAAGTCGGCGGCGGCCTCCACGCTGGCCGGTGGCGCACCGGCGCTTCGGCAATGGCCGGGCAAATCCACGGCGAGCACGTTCCAGCCGTGGTGCGCCAGGTAGCGGCTCTGCAAAATCCACACGCTGTGGTCGTTCAGCACGCCGTGGATGAAGATGGCGGTGGGTTTGGCGGCATCAAACGGCTTGCCGCCGGTGTAGCAATAAATGGGGTGGGTGTTGACGTTCAGGTACATGGTGATGTGTTGAAGCCAATTTTTAAGACAAATTGGCCTCTAGCCCTTATAAAATATGCGTAAACAGCTATCAAAATTATAAATTTTTATTGGCTTGAATCAGGCCTTCTCAGCCGCTTTCAAAGCGCGTTTGAGGTCGTCAATCAGGTCATCCGGGTCTTCCAGCCCGATGCTCAGGCGAATCGTGCCCTGGGTGATGCCCGCACTGCTGAGCGCGGCATCGTCCATGCGGAAATGTGTGGTGCTGGCCGGGTGAATCACCAAGCTGCGGCAGTCGCCCACGTTCGCCAAGTGGCTGAACAGCTTCAGACCCTCGACAAACGCCTTGCCTTGCGCGCGGCTGCCTTTCAAGTCAAAGCTGAAGACCGAACCCGCACCGCGTGGCAGCAGCTTTTGCGCCAGCGCATGGCTGGAATGTTCGGGCAACATGGGGTGGCCGACGTGCGCCACAAACGGCTGGCTGGCCAAAAATTCAACCACACGCTGCGTGTTGCTCATGTGCCGCGCCATGCGCAGCGGCAAGGTTTCCATACCCTGCAAAATCAGCCAGGCCGAGTGCGGGCTCAGGCAGGCGCCAAAGTCACGCAGGCCTTCGCGCCGTGCCCGCAGCAGGAACGCGCCGACGGTGGATTCTTCTGAAAACACCATGTCGTGAAAACCGTCGTAGGGCTGGCACAGCTCGGGGAACTTGCTCGCAGCGCCGGTTGTTTTGTCAGACGGAGCGTCCCAGTCAAAGCTGCCACCGTCCACCACCAGCCCGCCAATCACAGTGCCGTGGCCGCTCAAGAACTTGGTGGCCGAGTGATAAATCAGGTCGGCGCCATGCTCAAACGGCTTCAGTAGCCAGGGCGTGGTCAGGGTGGCATCCACCAGCAGGGGCACGCCTGCCTCATGGGCAATGCTTGAAATGGTGGGAATGTCCAGCACGTCGAGCCCCGGGTTGCCCACGGTTTCACCAAAAAACAGTTTGGTGTTAGGCCGCACCGCAGCACGCCAGCCATCCATGTCGCCGGGCTTGACAAAGGTGGTCTCGATGCCAAAGCGGCGCAGCGTGTAGTGCAGCAGGTTCTGGCTGCCACCATAGAGTGCGGTGCTGGCCACAATGTGGCTGCCCGCGCCCATCAGTGTGGCCACACTCAGGTGCAGGGCGGCCTGCCCGCTGGCCACTGAAATGGCCCCAATGCCGCCTTCCAGCGCCGAGATGCGTTGCTCCAGCACCGCGTTGGTCGGGTTGCTGATGCGGCTGTACACATGGCCGGCGCGCTCCAGGTTAAAGAGTGATTGCGCGTGGTCACTGCTCTCGAACACAAACGAGGTGGTGAGGTAAATCGGCACCGCACGGGCACCGGTGGCCGGATCGGGTGCGGCACCCGCGTGCAGGGCGAGTGTGTCAAAGGCGGGGTCAGAATAACCAGGCATGTGGGGCTTTCATGGTGGGGCCGTAAAGTGTGCTGGCGAATTTTCAGAAAAATGGGCGCCATGGTGTAAATCACTAGCTTTCAGGAGCGGATTGTGGGCTATATTTCGGCTAAATCAGCTTGCCAGCATTGGCTAAACCTACACGAGGATTCACATGAAAGTCAGTGACATTTTGCGCATCAAGGGTGGTACTTTGTTCACCGCATTGCCGGAAGAGTCTTTGATCAATGCGCTCAAGCTGATGGCGGACCGCGACATTGGCTCATTGGTGGTCATGGAGCATGGTGAACTGGTCGGCATGTTGACAGTGCGCGAACTCACCCAGGTGCTGGTCAAGACCGATGGCAACATCACCAGCACCATTGTGCGCACCGCCATGGACGACCACCCGCTGACCTGCACCATGGAAACCGATATGGACGAAGTCCGGCGCATGATGCTGGATCGTCATGCGCGCTACATGCCGGTGATGAACAAGAAGATGCTGATGGGTGTCATCAGCTTTCACGACGTGGCACGCGCGGTGGTGGACAGCCAGAATTTTGAGAACAAGATGCTCAAGGCTTACATTCACGACTGGCCCGAAGGCCAGGTGCCAGACGACGCGCCAAAGTTGTAGCCCACATGGCGGGTGTGATTCAAAGTTTTAGATGAATGATTCTTGCCTAACGCACTCAGTTGCGTTTATTGGGTCGAGGCAGACGTCACGGTGGTTGTTGAATCAGCCGGGCGATACGCTTTGCTGCGTGTCCCCCGCCCGCTGCACGGTCTCCTCCTTGACCTCCGCAAAGCGTATCACCCGTCTGATTCTGCGAGCAATGAGGTACACCAGACGCCGGGCCGGGTTTGACGCGCCGCGCCGGGTTTAACGTAAGACCTTGATTTCTTCAGGATGCCACATCAGTTTGAATCGCACCCTCACATGGCCCAGGTTGCACACGCCTGGGTCCGCTCGGGGATAATCGCGCCCCATGAGCGGCAATACCTTCGGAACCCTATTCGCAGTCACCAACTTTGGTGAATCCCACGGCCCAGCCATTGGCTGCGTGATAGATGGCTGCCCGCCAGGCTTGGCGCTGTCAGAGGCTGACATTCAGCCTGACCTGGACCGCCGTCGCCCAGGCACCAGTAAATTCGTCACCCAACGTAACGAGCCTGATGCGGTCGAGATTTTGTCTGGCGTGTTTGAGGGCAAAACCACCGGCACGCCGATTTGCCTGCTGATCAAGAACACCGACCAGCGCAGCAAAGACTACGGCAACATCGTCCAGACCTTTCGCCCGGGCCACGCCGATTACGCCTATTTTCAGAAATACGGCATCCGTGACCCGCGTGGTGGTGGCCGCTCCAGCGCCCGTCTCACCGCGCCCATGGTGGCCGCGGGTGCGGTGGCCAAAAAATGGCTGTTTGAAAAATACGGCACGCTGTTTCGGGGTTGCATGACCCAGATCGGTGAACTACCGATTGACTTTGAGTCTTGGGCGCATGTGCCAGACAACCCGTTTTTTGCCCCGGTGGCCGATGTGTCAGCGCTTGAGTCCTATATGGACGTTCTGCGCAAAAGCGGTGATTCCTGCGGTGCCCGGTTGCGCGTGAGCGCATCGAACGTGCCAGTGGGCCTGGGTGAACCGCTGTTCGACAAGATGGATGCCGATATTGCCTACGCCATGATGGGAGTCAACGCCGTCAAGGGTGTGGAAATTGGTGCCGGGTTTGCCAGCGTGGCGCAGCGCGGCAGCACACACGGTGACTCGCTCACACCGCAAGGGTTTGCCAGCAACAACGCGGGCGGCACCTTGGGTGGCATCACCAGCGGGCAAGACCTGGAAGTGTCGGTGGCGATCAAACCCACCAGTTCCATCCTGACCCCGCGGGAATCGATCGACATGGCAGGGCAAAGCACCGAGGTGATCACCAAAGGCCGTCATGACCCTTGTGTGGGCATTCGCGCCACGCCCATTCTTGAAGCCATGCTGGCGCTGGTGGTGATCGACCACGCCCTGCGCCACCGCGCCCAGTGTGGCGATGTGCAGCAGGTGTTGACACCGATTGCTGCACACTTGTGAATTTATAATAAATTAGCCTGTAGCCCATATTAAATAAGCGTATATAGCTATCTTTATGGTAGCTATAATATTTGTATGGACGTGATTTAACCCGAGCCAGACCCATGAAAACTCCTGAACTCCTGGCCCCGGCCGGCTCATTGACCATGCTGGAAACCGCGCTGGCTTTTGGCGCGACCGCCATTTACGCGGGTCAGCCACGTTACAGCTTGCGGGTGCGCAACAACGACTTTGGCGACATTGAGGTCTTGAAGCAAGGCATTGACACCGTGCACGCCAAGGGCGCCAGGTTTTTCCTGGTGTCCAACATCTTCCCGCATGGCAACAAGATCAAGCACTACATCAACAACATGGCGCCAGTGATTGCCTTGAAGCCCGACGCCATGATCATGTCCGACCCCGGCCTGATCATGATGGTGCGCGAGACCTGGCCCGAGATGGAAATCCACCTGTCGGTGCAGGCCAACACGGTGAATGCCGCAGCGGTGCGCTTCTGGAAAGCGGTGGGTGTGAAACGCGTGATTTTGTCGCGCGAGTTGTCGCTGGACCAGGTGGCTGAAATCCGCCAGGATTGCCCTGACACCGAACTGGAGGTGTTTGTGCACGGTGCGCTGTGTATTGCTTATTCGGGCCGCTGCCTGCTGTCTGGGTATTTCAACCACCGTGATGCGAACCAGGGCAGTTGCACCAATTCCTGCCGCTGGGACTACAAAACGCAAAAAGGCGTGGTGGATGCGTCTGGCGACGTGCTGACACGCCAGGCGGCCATGGCGCGCGAACGCGAACAGGACGAGCGCACAAGCGGCGGCGTGTTGCCGGACGAGGTTGACATGGAGCGCTCGCCAGAGGCTGATCAGGTTTACATGATCGAGGAAAGCCAGCGCGCGGGCAGTTACATGCCGATTGAAGAAGACGAGCACGGCACCTATGTCATGAACAGCAAGGATTTGCGCGCCATCGAGCACGTCAAGCGGCTGGTGGAAATTGGTGTCGATTCCCTCAAGATTGAAGGCCGCACCAAGAGCCCGTATTACGTGGCGCGCACGGTGCAAAGTTACCGCCGTGCGATTGACGATGCGGTGGCCGGGCGCGAGCTCGACCCCGTTTTACTGGGGCAGCTTGAAGGTCTGGCGAACCGTGGTTACACCAGCGGCTTTTTCCAGCGCCACACGCCAGAGGCCACACAAAACTACCTGCGCGGTTATTCCGAGTCGGGCCGCAGCCTGTACGTGGGTGATGCAGTGAGTTTTGACGCCGCGCGTGGCTTGGTTGAGGTGCGTGTCAAAAACCGCTTTGCCGTGGGTGACTGGCTGGAAATCATCCACCCTAATGGCAACACCGATATGCAGCTGACCCGCATGGAGGCCGTTGACGGCAGTGGTATGACGGTGGCGCCCGGCAGTGGCCACACCGTGTGGCTGCCCTTGCCCGAGAGCGCCCTGGGTGCGTTTGTGGCACGTTACGTGAATGCGCCGGACTCGGTACCATCCTCGGCCGTTGTGGCGTCGTGATGTTTGCAGTTGTCGACGGTAAATCGCCATGACAGAACCGTTGCACGTCCGCGAGGAAGAGGTGGCTTTGAGCGCCATCCGGGCCCAGGGCGCGGGCGGGCAGAACGTCAATAAAGTCTCCAGCGCGATCCATCTGCGCTTTGACATTCGCGCGTCCAGTCTGACTGAGGACGTCAAGGAACGTTTGCTGGCCCTACACGACAGTCGCATCACCAAGGACGGCATTCTGGTGCTTAAGGCGCAGCAGCACCGCACCCAGGAAATGAACCGCTTTGATGCGCTGATTCGCCTGCATGAATTGGTCAACAGCGTGGCACAGCCGCCCAAACATCGCAAACCCACCAAACCCACGCGCGCCTCTGTGAGGCGCGTGCGCGAGGCCAAGACCCAGCGCGCGCAAACCAAGGCCTTGCGCGGGCGGGTGCAGGAATAGGCGGCAACCCTTATGCAAAAAAGGGGCTCACCGGACGCTCGGCGCGGGTTGTGGTCACCATGGGCATGCCAGCGCTGGTTTACCGCTGGTTTTACTGTGCCCACAGCGTGAAAAACCTGGAGCGCAACATCCTCGGTTTTGTGGGCATCGCGCCGGTGAACGAAACCCTTGTTAGCGCGGTCGACAAGCTGGGCGAAGCGGGTGTCAAGAAGTGGCAGGACAAGCTGCGCGACCTTGGACGCAACGCCAAGTAGCGCGTGCCTTGGGACATGGCGGGGGCGGCTGGTTCGTGTGGCCTTGCCCCATAATGCCGCCACGCCTGGCCCGGTCGGGTCAGACAACACATTCCGTGACATAACGCGTCGGCGCAAGAGATAACGAAAACATGGCTATCCAGTGGTTCCCGGGTCACATGCATCTGACCCAAAAAGCAATCAGCGAACGCATCAAAAACATTGACGTGGTGATTGAATTACTTGATGCGCGCCTGCCGGGCTCAAGCGCCAACCCGATGCTGGCCGAGTTGACGCAGGGCAGGCCAGCCTTGAAAGTGCTGAACAAGCAAGACCTGGCTGACCCGCTGCGCACCGACGCCTGGTTGGCGCACTACAACGCCTTGCCTGGCACCCGCGCCATCGGCCTGGATGCCAGCATGGCCGCGCCGGCCAAGGCGCTGATCAAGGCCTGCTTTGAATTGGCGCCGAATCGGGGCGGCATGGTCAAGCCGATGCGGGTGCTGATTTGTGGCATTCCGAATGTGGGCAAGTCGACCCTGATCAACACCCTGACGGCCAAACGTGCGGCAAAAACAGGCGATGAGGCCGGTGTCACCAAGCTTGAGCAACGCATCAGCCTGGCCGACGACTTTTACCTGTATGACACACCTGGCATCCTGTGGCCGCGCATCATCGTGGCCAAGAGTGGCTACAACCTGGCGGCCAGCGGTGCCATCGGGCGCAACGCGTTTGATGAGCAAGAGGTGGCGCTGGAATTGCTGGACTATTTGAGAACACATTACCCGGCGCTGGTGGCGGCGCGTTTCAAGCTCGAAGGTGTGGCGTCCATGAGTGATGAAGAACTGCTGGTCGCCATTGGCCGCAAACGCGGTGCGCTGCGAGGTGGCCAACAGATCGATCTGCAAAAAGCCGCCGAGATTGCGATTTATGACTTTCGCTCAGGCGTCATGGGGCGCATGACGCTTGAAACCCCTGAAGAATTTGCCCAGTGGTTGGCGGTGGGGCAAACGCTGGACGCCGAGCGGCAATTGAAAAAAGACGCGATTGAGCTGGACCGAAAAATCCGGTTCAAGAAAATCCCGCGACCCGACTTGCGAGGGGAGCGCTGACGCTGCCTTATTCCATTTCAAAATCATGCGTGTCCAAGCGCGAAGCCGCAGGCAGTGCTGCAGTACGTCAGGTGAAGCAACAACGACAGGAATGATTTTGAAACGGAATTATTCGCCTGGGTGCAGCACCACGTCAGAGCAGGGGTAAGCCACACAAGCCAGCAGGTAGCCTTCTTCTTTTTCGTCCGCGCTCAGGCCCGGCCATTCAATCTCGTAGCGCACCCGGCCGCTTTCCAACTTGCCAAAGCAGGTGCGACAGGTGCCGTTGCGGCATGAGCTGGGCCAGTTTATGCCGCCTTGTTCCATGGAAATCAGCAAAGGCTGGTTGCCCCAGGCATCAAACTGCTGACCCTCGGGCTGGGTCTGGCCGATGAAAAAGGGCGCTGCGTCAGAATGGCTCATGAGATTATTATTAGGATATAAAAGAGTCTTTTGACCCTGAAAATTGACTGCGATAAGCTATAAAATAAATAGCATAATTTTATCTTTAAATCATTCGTTGAGTTCTTTTTATGTCTTTAAAACTTTCGGTTGCCCCTGATCTGAATGACCCCAACCCTTTGGTGCTGTACCACGGCCGCAACTGCCCGGACGGTTTTGCCGCAGCGCTGGCCGCCTGGTTGTATTACGGCGGCAAGGCTGAATTTTTGGGGCTGGACCACGGCGATGTGAAATCGGTGGACGACCTGCCCGCGCTGGCCGGGCGTGCCGTCTACATCCTGGATTTTTCCTTTGCCGACCACATCCTGCGCGCCATCGAAGAGCGCGCCGCCAAGTTGGTGATGCTCGACCACCATTTGAGTGCGGCAGAAAAGCTGACCGGCTTTGTCTGCCGCTGTGGCGTGGTGCACTTTGACATGAAGAAGTCTGGCTCGCGTTTGGCGTGGGAGTTTTTTCACCCGGACCAACCCATTCCCGATCTGGTTCGGTATGTGGAAGACCGTGACATCTGGGTCTGGCAATACCCCGAGAGCGCCGGTTTTCTGGCCGCGCTTGACATGGAGTCGTTTGAATTCGAGCGCTGGCAGGCGATTGCCGAATTTGATGCGGCGCAACTGGCGATTTACATCGAACGTGGTCGTGCCATGGACGAAAAGTTTTCCAAACTTTGCACGTTGATTGTCGAAAGTGCCCAGCCCATTGTTTTTAATGGCGAAGTCGGCCTGATGGTGAACGCCCCCGGCGTGTTTCACAGCCTGGTGGGTGACATGTTGTGCCACAAGTCAGGCACCTTTGCGCTGATGTGGGCGGTTGACAAAAACGCGGTGGTCAAGTGTGGGCTACGGTCCAGGTCAAGCTTTAACTGCATTCCGCTGGCGGCCAGCATGGGCGGTGGCGGCCATGCACAAGCCTGCGGTTTCAAGATGCCTTACCAGCGTTTGCCTGAATTATTAGGTGGCACGCTGACCGCAAGCACACCTGCCGTCAGCGTGTAGCCAAGCCCGACGCTTCATTTCAGAGGCGGTCAGTTCACACCCAGCAAAGTGGCCAGCGCGGCGGTGTCCAAGGCGCCGTTATGGCTGACGATGTCGCCGGTGCGACGATTTTTGGCCAGAACATAGGGCACAGAATCCACCCCCAGGCTGTTCAGCAGCTGGGTGTTGTTTTTGACTGCTTGCACCAGCTCATCCGGCGGGCTGCTTGACGCGGCCATGCCCCCCGTGCCTGCCAGCAGCGATTGTTCATGCGCCGACATGGCATCTGCCGGGTTGGCGGCTGACAGCAGCGCTGCCGCTTGCGACAGGCTCTTGCCGGTGTTGAAGGCAACCGGCACCCAGACAAATTTCACCTGGTTGTGAAGCGGCAGTGAGGCTTGCCACAAGTGACCGCAGTGTGGGCATTGGGGATCAAACAGCACGTAGACGGCTTGTGCGCTCATCAGCGCGCCCACAGTGAAGCCTTTGCCGGTGGCGGCCACCTTGTCATAGCTGGAAGATGAGGCTGCAGCAGCCGTTGCCGGCGCGGAAGATGTCGAAGGGGTGTCCTGTTTGGAGCAGGCACCCAGCGTCAGCACCAGTGCGGCGGCTAGCGAGAGGGGGAGGGCAGCAGGTTTCAAGTGGCTTCTTTCATGCAAGTTGTCGAGAAGCCTATTTTGGCAGCGAAACTGCGCCCAAACGCCATCTCGGGGTTTTGGCACTGTCGGTTGGGGGTGCGATTTAACTGGTGTGTGCTTCGGATGAATGGTTCTTGCCCAACGCGCTTGGGTGTGGCTATTGGGTTGAGGCTGACATTACTTTGGTGGGTGAATCAGCCGGGCGAT
>Ga0136636_10001711_pt1 | contig 12910 bp, 13 predicted proteins | sample AntDrymUQ8522106_2_FD_104653 | JGI IMG/M metagenome (GOLD analysis project Ga0136636, IMG submission 104653) | Polar desert sand microbial communities from Dry Valleys, Antarctica - metaG UQ852 (21.06) | ecosystem: Environmental > Terrestrial > Soil > Desert | place: Antarctica: Dry Valley... | reverse complement strand
CAAGAACCTGCCATCCTTTCCAGATTAATTTCACCCGCTTTGCCTTTTCGACCAGCGCCTTGATAAAGTCTTTCGCATCATCCTCCCCATCAACAAAATCATACAAATTTTTATTAACCAGCACATCGATTACCTTTTCCGTTTTCAGCAGCGATACGTCACCCAGGCCCGCGAGTAACATGGCGTTGATTGACCCCGCAGATGTACCCGCAAGACTAAAAAACCTGATTCCCATTTGTTCAAGCACATAGGTATAACCAAGCAAGGCTACACCCAAAACTCCTCCGCCTTCCTGCACAAGTTCAATGTACTGATTGCCACTCTTGTCCAGCAAATCAGAAAAAGGTTTCTGATCTATTTTATCATTTTTCATCCCATCGATCAGTTGTACCACTTCCGGATGATTTGTAAAATCTGTTGTTTTCATGTGTAGTGTAATTTTTAAGAATTAATAACAACCTGTATACGAACGCTTCCAATTAATAATCCGCTTATCATGGTTAGTGCACTGCTTTCAAACAGGCTATCAATCCGCCTGTGGCAACGATAATAGAATGCGGATTCAGACTTACAACGGCTTTGCAAAATGTCACAGCCGAACCGGCAATGTCGAGAGCGTCCTGAACTTGCAGCAGTTTTTGGTAAGTGTTTTTCATTTCCCCGGTCACCTGCTTTATGGTTGAAAGTGAATTTTGCACATCATCCAGTACCAAGGTAGCAGCCAGGGTATATAATTCGTCGGCAAATTGAAGTACCTGCTTCGATGAGGCGCTCAATTCATCGTTTTGTGCCTTTGTAAGGCTATGAAAATTACGGATCCTGTAATCTCCGATAGCTTCGGCCATGGCCAGAAAATAATCTGCAAGTTCTTTTATCTGTTGGGAGGTTAACTTTGCCATTTTTATTATTTTGCGATTTTGTTATATTCGGTAATCAGATCCTGAATGTCACTTGAATATTGTATTAGCTGTTCCATGACTTCATCTTTATTTAGCCGCTGAAGATTATCGGTAAGTTTTTGATGCCCGCCTGCAACCTTTTTCAGTATTTTAGAGTAAGTCGTCAGTTCTTTTTGTTTGTCCTCGATTTTATTTATCCGATTGTAATAATCCGCTGCAGCGTTTCTTTTTTCAAATGTTGAAAGGGTTGTGTCGTTAGTCAGGTCGAAATAATAATCCTTTAATCGTTGCTTCTGAACATTTAACTTACCCGACAAATTTTCGGACAAATTAAAATCCAAAAAGCCTGTTAAGACTTTCAACGGTTCATTACCCGCGTTTACATATTCCTTGATTTTACTTCTGCGATATTTATTGGTGAAGGCTTTAAACAGGATATTGGAGATATTTAACCAGGCGTCAACGTGTGTTTTTTCGATATTCAAGGATTTATAATCCTGCTGATTCAACGACTTTGCCACCACATTCACTTTATAATTGGTTAGGGAATTATTCGAAAGGTTGGATAAACCATCGAGGTAGCCCTTTACCGCGTTATAAATTATCAAGGTTACACTGTCGGCACTTTTGTTCGCCTGACAATCGCACTCCAGGGCTATAAAGCTTAGGTTATTAACCTTTTCCTCCTGGCAGTTCTCGAGACAATTCATGGTGAAACTGTAGCCAATCTCCTCGAAATTTCTAATGCTCTTCAATGAAGATGAAGAGAAATCGCTGACGTATTTCAGGTTCACACAGCCTGTTAATGTTGTAACCAGGAAAAAGAGCAAAAGAATATTTTTGAAGAAAAGCCTGTTCATCGTATTTGAGATTTTAATTATTCCAGTTCCAGTTCACAACAAAAGATTCACCCTAACTGCTGTAATCAATAAATCCGGCATTGATTGTGTTGATTTTTCGCCTTAATTCGGCCACACCGAGCCCCTCGCGGCTACCTGCAATGTTTGTATTTCCTTCGATCGTATTCATATATCCGTTGCCAACGCTGCGCACAAACCCGGTATGCCCTTTGCCTTTTCCATGATCCATAATAAAAATGAATCCGGGATGAATAAGATCAGGGTTTTGAGTGGTCAGAGAACCGGGAACCTTTTTCCCTTTTGTTTTTATCCAATGATTCATACAGGAACCGGTCCTGGCCAACGGATTTTTTATATTAAGTGATTTTGCTGCTTCATTAAAGCACCAGTATACAAATGAAGCACACCATGGATCCCCGGGATTGCAACCTGCGCTGGCCAGGTACTGTTCCACTTTTGGTCCCCGGTTCGATCCGGGAGGAAATTCCAGAACCCCGACCTGGGAGGCGGCTATTTCGAGAGCTTTCGACAGAAGAGCATTGGCTTGAGATTCGGGTTCAGGTCGTTTTTTCCGATCCAAAAACAGCGCAGTCCAACTGATTGGCCCCATTTGACCGTCAACTACAAGCGGATTTCCATGTGAATCGCGGGTCTGGGATTGAAATAAACGTACTGCACTCTCGGTAATTTCGTTGAAAATGCTGTTTACCTTGATAATACCAAATCCTCTTTCATTTAATTTCGTCTGAATGGCCTTTACAATTTCTCTGTTCGATTCTCCCCTTAAGATGACCCTTTGCGGATATTCCATTATTTTGATGTTTAGATAAAATATACTCATACGGTGATTCGGCAGGATTTGTTACATGAATGACCTGATACATCCACATTATTACGAATTAGATTAAATTTGCACAAACATTATAATTACGATGAGAAAATTGGTATTTGCAACCAACAACGAACACAAACTAAAAGAACTCAGGCAGATCCTGCCATCAGAATATGAATTGACAGGTCTCGGGGATATCGGCTGTAACGAAGAGATCCCGGAAACGGGGAATACCCTTGAGATCAATGCCACACAGAAATCGTTCTATGTCTGGGATAAATATGCAATGAATTGCTTCGCTGATGATACGGGTCTTGAAATTGAAGCGCTTGGTAATGAGCCGGGTGTATATTCGGCGCGGTATGCGGGGGAAGATAAAAGCTCTGTTGCCAATGTAATAAAAGTATTGGAAAAAATGGCAGACGAAACCAACCGGAATGCTCGTTTCAGATGTGTGATTTCACTGGTTATTGATGGGAAAGAAACTCAGTTTGAAGGCATTGTTGAGGGGAAGATACTGACTGAAAGACAGGGTGAGGCAGGATTCGGTTACGATCCGATATTTATGCCACTTGGCTATAACCAGTCGTTTGCCGAAATGTCGGCTGAGGATAAAAACCAGATTAGCCACAGAGGGCGTGCTGTGAATAAACTGGCTGATTATCTTAAACAATTAGTGTAAAAACGGTCACACGTTGGCAGGCATCCCAATATACTCTATGTCTGTTTGATACAAAAGCCGGTAAATCTCTGACTGAAAACCTGAAAGATGTTACAGAAGACGCGAGGAATAGTTCTTCACAGCCTCAAATATGGTGATAGCGCTGTGATTACCACCATTTACACCGAGGCGTTTGGCAGGATGTCGTTCATCATGCAGGGAATTCATGGAAAAAAATCGGCAGTAAAGGGAAACCTGCTGAAACAATTTTTCCTTTTGGGAATGGAGGTCGACTTTAAGCAGGGAAGAGAATTACAGCGGGTGAAAGAAATAATAAACTTATCGCCGTTCGGATCGATCCCATTCTCGATTGCCAAATCATCACAGACAATATTTCTGGCAGAGATACTCAGTAAAGTACTTCGCGAAGAGGAATCGAGACCCGAATTGTTTGAATTTCTGTACAGGTCGATTCAAATCCTTGATGTAATGGAAGAAGGGGTCAGCAATTACCATCTGTTGTTTTTGCTTCAACTAACCCGGTACCTTGGATTTGCCCCTACCAACAACTATACGGAAACGAACCGGATTTTTGATATGATAGCCGGAAAATTCGTTGCATCGCCCCCCGCTCACCAGTGGTTTATCAAATATCCCGACAGTTCGGTACTTTCCCTTTTAATGGGTATGAACTACCAGAATTCGCCCGAATTCAAGCCTGATCAACTGTTACGGGCTACTTTTCTTGATTTCGTACTCGAATATTACGGACTTCACCTGGGTGATAAACTTGTGTTGAAATCGTTGGGTGTAATTCAGGAAGTGCTTCATTAACAGCTTAAAAAAAGGGTACGGAGAATAAATTTATTGAGCATCAATTTTGGTTCTGCAAATCTGAATGATGCGAGGAAAATAATGTTACTTTTGCAATTAGCAACTGAATACATAAAAATGGTTTCATCAAAAATTCCAGCATCGAAGAAAAATGCCTTTACAGCAATTCTCGAAATTGCTGAAGAGGTTCATGCTATTGATCTGGCAAACCCTATGTCCAATCTTGCCTGTCCCGTCAAACTGATCGACCTGGTAAGCAAATATATGAGATTGGGGAATAATGATTTTTCCCCTGCCGAAGGTATTGAGCAGTTAAGGAGGCAAATTGTTGAGCTTGTTAATAAGCAGAGTAATACCAATTACGATGCCGAAACGAACATCACCATAACTGCTGGTCCGGCACAGGCGATGACTACCGCCATCAGCACTTTTGTGAAAGAGGGTGAAGAGGTGATTATTTTTGAACCTGTTCAGGAATCGTATGCCCCATTTATAGAACTTAACGGTGGACGTCCGATTTTTGTGAACCTGAAAAGACCCGATTTTCGCATCGACTGGGAAGAGGTGAAGAAATTGGTCACTTCGAAGACGAAGATGATTATCATCAATAATCCGCAGAATCCGACCGGAAGAATATTCAGCGAAGAAGATCTCGATCAGTTGAAAAGGATGACCAACGGCACGAAGCTGGTTATACTGAGCAACGAAGTTTTCGACAATATTGTGTATGACGAGCAGCATTTTCGCAGCCTGGCCTCGATACCTGAGCTGGCAGCCAAGAGTCTGATCGTGTCAAGCTTCGGACATGTATTTAATATTACTGGTTGGGGGATTGGCTATATTATCGGTCCTGAAAAGTACATGACAGAATTCAGAAAGATTCAGCAATTTCAGGGATTCAGTGTCAATACGCCTGCCCAGTATGCGTTGGCTGAATTTTTAGAGGAAGGTCAGGATTTCAGGGCGATTTGTGAGGCTTATCATCGCAAGCGTGATTTATTTATCTCTCTTATGAAGGGAAGTAATTTTGAAATTGTCCCCACTCATTCGACATATTACCAGATTTTGGATTACAGTAAAATATCGGATGAACAGGATATTGACTTTTCCATACGACTCATACGTGAATTCGGTGTAGCGACTGTCCCGTTTTCTGCGTTTCAGCACGAGAAAACGAAGAATCAGCTTATCAGGGTATGCTTTGCCAAACCTGATAAAGTACTTGTTGAGGCTGCCAATAAACTGAAGAGCATACCAATAGGTAATAATCATTAGCAGTTATCCCGATCTATTTGTGGGGATCGGAAAATGATTACTTTTGCACTGCAAAATATTCCGGCCTCATAGTTCAAGGGATAGAATGGAAGTTTCCTAAACTTTAGATTCCAGTTCGAGTCTGGGTGAGGCTACAAAAAAAATCTCAATCATCTGACAGTGGTTGAGATTTCTGTTTAAACTATTTGTGAACTATGAAATACAGGCACGGAAAATACTACGCTGAATGGCGTGATCAGCAGGAAATTCTTCAGTAAGTGTATTGCCGTTTAAAATTTATTGTCACCGTAAAGCAGTACCGGAACAACTCAAGTCCAATCGAAAAAAATTATCCTTGTTTACGATTACGAAGTAGCCAATACGTCGCCTATTTGATTAAATTCCTCAATTATTTTATCGGCTTTTGGTCCGGTAAGCGCTTTAGTGTTTTCCAGAATTGGTTTTACGGTTCCCCATACCATGGCAAATTTATCAAGCAATTCACTTTTATCATTCTCTGATGGGGATTTACAAAGCTTATCGACGACAACTGTGAATTCTGTTATGGTTTTATTAATTTTTCGAGGGGTTATAATTTTGGCCAAAGCTAAAACCGGCTTCGCAATAGTCCAATATATTCCCAGTTGTGTCAATGCATCATTTATATCGAATTTTCCTTCGAGAACCAATTCCTTGCTTTGTCTTTTTGGAATTATTTTAATTCCACCGACTGCCATGTAAAACTGTTCATTGGTCATTAAATTTTCCATCTTTTTTGAATTTTAAATTAAACAACTAACCGACAACCAATACGTGTAATGGTGCAAATATGTTACAAGAAATCGAAGAAATCCAAAACACCGCCACCAAGGGCCAATGAAGTATACTTTATCTCAATAATCCGGGTTTCATATTGAAAATAGCGGTGCAGATAGGCCAGTCCGTTGTGAATCACAAAAGGCTTCAGTCCAACAGGAGAATGAGTTACATATTCAATTTTTGATTTCATAGTGGTTTATTTTTATAATGAGGTTTTTAATTGATTGTCAAGCTTAAGTTCTTCCCCCGGATGGAGTGTTATATTGACGTTTTTATCCTTGTACTTTATCGGGCAATTTCCTCCCTTATGCGAACTTATCTTAGCAGAAACCAACTGATTGTTTTGCCATTTTATTTCAACGACAAAACCACCACGGGCAACAAGACCTTTAATTTCTCCCTCTTTCCAGTTACCAGGCAGAGCAGGAAGTAATTCGACATAACCATCGTGGCTTTGCAGCAACATTTCTGCGACTCCGGCACATCCGCCCATATTGCCATCCAATTGAAATGGTGGATGGGCACATAACAGATTCGAATAGCTTCCTCCTCCGTTCACCATATCTGTTCGCTGATTAACTACAGGTCTGAGCAATCTTCGGAAAAGCTTGTAGGCATGATCTCCATCTTTTAGTCGCGCCCAAAAATTCACTTTCCAGGCCAATGACCATCCTGTACCCCCGTCACCCCGGCCTTTTAGACTAACTTTCGCGGCTTCTGACAATTCAGGGGTATGTTCAACCGTAATTTGTTTCCCTGGATAAAGGGCAAAGAGGTGCGAAACATGACGATGAGTGTTCGTAGAATCATCCACATCTTCTTTCCATTCCTGCAACTGTCCCCAACTGCCAATCCGGGGAGGCAGTATTTTATCCCGAACAGCCATTGCTTTCTGCTTAAATTTATTGTCAACACCTAATACTTCGCAAGCCTGGACACAATTATTCATTAAATCCCAAACGATTTCATGATCCATGGTTGCCCCACCTGAAATCCCTCCATGTTCAGGTGAATAAGAAGGGCATGAAACCAAATACCCAGCTTTATCTTCAACCATATAATCCATCCAGAATAAGGCAGCCTCTTTCATTAATGGGTAAGCCGTTTCCTGCAGGAATGTTTTATCCCTGTTGAAATCGTAATGCTCCCAGGCATGTTGACATAACCAGGCAGCGCCGCCTGGGAAAAATCCCCATGGAAATCCCCAGCCGGGTGAAGTATATCCAAAGGGATTGTTCATGGTATTGACAATCCAGCCGTTAGCGTTGAAAAATTCTTTGGCAGAATTTTTACCCGGTTCGACCAAACTTTCCATGTATGTAAAAAGCGGCAAGTGGCATTCTCCCAGATTGGTAACTTCGGCAGGCCAATACAGCATTTCCTCATTGATATTCATGTGATAATCACAAGTCCATGGCGGATTGGTACTGTTGTTCCATTTTCCCTGTAAATTAAGCGGCATGGTTCCCTCCCGCGAGGCAGATATCATCAGATAACGGCTGTACTGAAAATAGAGTTCCTCCAGGTCCGGGTCTATTGTTCCATCGGCATATTCCTTTAACCTCCTGTCGGTTGGAACTGAATCGCGATGAGTATCTCCGAGGATTAATTCCACACGCGAAAACAGACCTTTATAGTCATTTAGATGCTCTTTGCGAACCTCTTCATAGGACTTCCCCTTTAGCCTGTCCAATGCATTTTTATTTTCAGCGATATAATCCGCCCCTTTGTAATCCGGATATTCCATTGTGTAATCGGTAGCAGCAACCTGGTAAATGGTTATGTTTTTAGCATCTGTGATCACTATTTTCCCATTTGCAAATTCAACCTTGCCATCGGAATCGAATTTCAAACAGCATTCAAATTCCATCCCATTATCTTTTACCTCTCCCTGAAATGAATATATACCATCCGCAAAATTTTCACTATTCATTTTATGTGGTGACTGAAACAGGATGGAGTAACTGGTTTTACGGCTGCCGGTAAAATTGTAAACCATCACTTTCGCCGGATAATCTCCAAAGTAAGTCCGCTTATATTTTGACCCTCCGATCTCGTAAGAAACACTACCCTCTCCCTTGTTCAGGTCAAGTTCACGTTTATAATTAGCTGGCACTCCTGAGTCTTCAACCGAAATAAACAAGTCGCCCATGGTTTGTTGTGCCCCAAATTGTCCTGAGGCTATCTTGCCCGTTAATTCCTTTGAGGCTAATCGATCCGCTTCCTTCAGTTGCCCATTGGATATTAACTTCCTTATTTCTGAAAGATTTTTCCAGGCCCCCTCTCTGATCCCAAAATTGTAATCCGGACTTGAACCGGGTCCTCCACTCCACAGCGAACCATCGGTAAACTGGATTTGTTCCTTTTCAACCCCTCCAAAAAACATAGCTCCCATATACCCATTTCCAATGGGTAAAGCTTCAGTCATCCATTCTTTAGCCGGTTGATTGTACCAAAGTGCTGATTTCTGCCTTTGGATCGGCTCAACCATGCAGGTTGGCAAAGTCATCGATCCCTCTGCCATTTGAACTTCGTTTTGTGCAAAAGTGTTGATCGTTAATCCTGATACTATTAAGACAAGAAATAAAAATTTTGTTGATTTCATAATGTTCAGTTTAGTTTTTGAATTCGTTGTTTTCAGATATGACTTGTAGCCATTTGCAATTAGTTGTTTTACTCTTGACTCACTCCAATTGTTATTTTTTCTCCTAATTTATTTCCAAATAAATCTTTTCCTCCGTTGTTCTCAACATGAGTGTCTTTTCCTGTTCATGGAGAAGATTTTTTCAACATGAAATTCTTCAAAACTTCAAAACCAGCTCCATGCACAGTAACATTCACAAAATGAGGACTTCAAAAATGGCATCCGGGTCTTCAGGAAGATTTTCAAATTTACCAAAAAAACAGTTGCTGCTGAATTTTGTATTAGCAAAACAAGACTCAACTTGAAAACAATGAATTCATTTGGAAGGAAACTGATAGTTCAAGACTATTTTCTAATGCAGACATTAAATCATTATTTAAATCTATTTATTCAACCGTTGAAATAAACTATAGTCCTAAAGGAACTAAAACAATTACATCCAAGGAACTTGATGAAAAAATTAAATCAAGCGTAAAAAGTGGCAATGACCCAGGAACGGAAATAAAGCAAATGTTGATTGATTTACAAGCTAATGATTCTAATGAACTTAGTGAATGGGTGAGAGATAATCCGGGTCTTGCGCCAATAAATGATGTCATAGATAACAGGATTAATAGATTTAGAAAGGCATTTTCATATATTTTTGAAGATTTAGATTACAAAAAAATAATAACAGTAAACGAGCAGAAGGATGTTATATTTACCTTACAGAATAAGGAAGTCTCTATTTCTTCTCTAAGCTCAGGCGAAAAACAAATTGTTTTTCGTGGAGGATTTTTACTCAAAGACAAACAAAGTACTGAAGGATGTACAATCTTAATTGATGAACCAGAAATCAGTTTGCATCCTAATTGGCAAAAAAATACTCAGTTATTACAGAAAATTATTTTATGATCTTAATTCTAATCAAACTTCACAAATATTTGCTGCTATTCTGCTTTATGATTCTGTACACAGAAAATTTCAAAAGACAATGGGAATATTTATGTAAGGGTAATGCCTTTAAATGAAAAAAATCTGCTTTATAAAAAAGGGATAGAGAATTTGTTTTGTCTTCCTGAAAGTTTTGTAAAGGATGAATTTTCTGACTGCTTCTTCTTAATAGCAAGTCAGATTTGTATGTAGGCTGTATGTAGCAAATTAAAAAAGCAGTTACGATTCTTTGTAACTGCTTGATTTTGGGGTGGGCCCAGCAGGGCATGATCCTGCGACCCCCTGATTATGAGTCAGATGCTCTAACCAACTGAGCTATAGGCCCTCAAAATTCACTGTGGAATTTCGGAGTGCAATTTTAACCATTTGTACTGTAATCTGCAAATGTTTTCCGAAATTTAAATCATCGGAATCACTTTTAGCAATATATTTATCACGTTATGTACATTCTGACCGAAAACCTTCAGAATTTCCTCCCACGAAACTGGGGCTTCATCTTCCTTCCAGCTATCAAAATCGGTGGCCATCGCAATTGCTGCATATGGTATACCGAGCTCATTTGCCAGCATACACTCGGGTGCAGTACTCATGTTGATCAGATCGCCTCCCCAGCTCCGGAACATATGCGATTCGGCACGCGTTGAAAACCGTGGTCCCTCAATGGTGATCACACACCCTTGCGGATGAACAACCAATCCCAGTTCGACACCCGCTGAAATAAGTTTCTTCCTCAGAATAGCATTAAATGGTTCGGCCATTGGTGTATGCTTCATGAAACCTGGTTCAAATGCTTCAAAGAAGGTCGTTTCCCTGTTACGTGTGAAATCGATAAACTGATCAGGAATTACAAGATCTCCTCTGCCAATATTTTCACGCAGACTGCCGCATGCCGTTGTCGCAAGAATATGCGTACATCCCATTTGATGAATCGCATGCAGATTTGCCCGGTTATTCACCTGTGAAGGAGGAATGGTATGATCGCGCCCGTGCCGTGATAACAGGACCACATTTGTGTGACCGATCGTCCCGCTGATAAAATCTGAACTTGGTTCACCAAAAGGTGTATTCAATCTTGTACGTTTTGCATTTTGCATTAACCCGGGATTCTCCAGTCCCGATCCCCCAATGATTGCTATTTTAGTCATTTTCTTGCAGTTGTATTGTTTTAATATCGTATTGTATATTTTGTGCGGCTGGCAACTGGCGGCTGCAGAGTTGCAATTTGCTGCAGGCGAATACGTTGTTGTCGGTCATATAAGTGCAATCACATAGGATCGCCCTTACAAAACCCGGCGTCTGGCGTTTTCATTCTGTCATGCCCTCCGACGTAATTTGTATTTTCAAATATAATAAATCCTTCATTAACTAATTAACTAATTAATAAATTGTTGAATAGACGAATTGTCAAATTGTCGTATTTTCCAACTCCAGAGTAGATCTATGTGTTTTTCCCAGAGTTTACTGTCGTGGATATGGACAACAGCACCCACTTCGGAGTTGGCCGAATAGATCGCGTCATGACTCATCGATTCGGACGAAGCCCTGACGATGCTTACCATAATTGAGTCCACTCCGAAATGTAGATAAATTATCCTGAAGGGATAAAATTTGAATAACAGCCGGTGAAACCGGTATTCTGGAAGGGGAATGCTTCTTACTTTTGGATGTAATTTTTTATGCGATATACACGATGAAATATCTAAATATGATATTCATATATGATATAAGAGATAAAAAATGTATATTTGTTGCTTTCATACGATATACATGAACCATATGGAAAAGCAGTATATTCCCAGGCCTCTTTATACCGAAAGGATAAAACCTTTTATCGGCAAACCGATTATAAAAGTACTTACCGGTCAACGAAGGGTCGGCAAGAGTTACATTATGTTTCAGTTGATGGACTTTATTAAAGATCAAAATCCATCGGCAAATATCATTTATATTAACTGCGAATTGGAACAATTTAGCCACATTCGAACCAATATCGATCTTAACGAATACCTTAAAAATAAATTTTCCAACGAAAAGGAAAACTATTTGTTTATTGATGAAATTCAGGAAATCGCCTCATTCCAATTAACCGTTCGAAGTTTAAATGCAGAAACTAAATGTGATATATTCTGCACCGGCAGTAATGCAACGATGCTATCCGGCGAATTGGCTACCACACTTTCAGGCAGATATATTGAGTTCAATATTCATAGTTTGAGCTATCTTGAATTCCTTGATTTTCACCAGTTAGAAAAAGGAACTGAAAGTATTTTAAAGTTTCTCACTTATGGAGGAATGCCATTTTTGCCTGTAATCGGGCTTACCGAATCTCTGCCGTTCGAATACCTGAAGAATGTCTATTCAACTATCCTTCTTAAAGATGTTATTGCAAGGGAAAATATCAGGAATATTTCATTTCTTGAAAATCTGGTGCTTTACCTGGCAGACAACGTTGGAAGTCTTTTTTCCGCAAATAATATAAGTAAGTTTCTTAAATCACAGCGGATTGCATTATCCACACAGCTTACCATTAATTATCTTAAGGCACTTACTAATGCCTATTTTGTGCATAAGGTAGTTCGTTCAGAGGTAGGGGGATTAAAAATATTTGAAATAGGTGAAAAATATTATTTTGAAGATTTGGGGTTACGCAATACCTTAAAAGGATTCAATCAGAAAACTGATATCCATAAACTTCTGGAAAATGCTGTTTACCTGCATCTTTTACAAAGCGGATTCCGCATTTTTATAGGGAAGATCGATCACAGGGAAATTGATTTTGTTGCTGACAAAAATGGATTGAAAATTTATGTACAAGTTTGCCTGCAATTAACAGATCAGTCCACAGCCAATCGTGAGTTCGGAAACCTGCTACTGATAAAAGACAACTATCCCAAATATGTAGTTACTTTCAACGATATCATTGAAGGGAGTGATTATCAGGGTATAAAACAGATGAATTTAGTTGATTTTCTTTTACTGGAATTTTAACTTTGTTCCCGGCTAAGACCGGTTATACGATTAATCGTTTTAATGTCAAAGCGGGTCAAGAGCAATTTTTGCGTTGAGGAAATCAGGTGAGGCCATTTACCGGACCTCAAGTTCACCTACCCACACAGTTTTACTGCCGTAAATTGATTTGCGGACCGGTTTTAAGGAACACCCCGATTTTATGAT
>Ga0136636_10001710_pt1 | contig 12911 bp, 12 predicted proteins | sample AntDrymUQ8522106_2_FD_104653 | JGI IMG/M metagenome (GOLD analysis project Ga0136636, IMG submission 104653) | Polar desert sand microbial communities from Dry Valleys, Antarctica - metaG UQ852 (21.06) | ecosystem: Environmental > Terrestrial > Soil > Desert | place: Antarctica: Dry Valley... | reverse complement strand
TCTGGACCTAGGACCGTCTGGCCAAAGTGACGGGCTCGGTCAGTTTCAGCCAAAGTGTGACCCGCAACACACCTGAACGACCCTGTCGTGCAGGTCAGGAAAAATCCGGTCCTGAAATCCAACCCCTTGAATTGCCTGGCTCGAAGCATGTCGAAGCCGCAAGCAATCGACAGGCCAGCGTTGCGGACAAAGCACGGTTTTTGAATAACGGCTTACAGACAGACGGTCCATTTCATGTGGTGAGCGGCGCGCCATCGCATTTCGGGCAAGTGATCCAGGCTGGCACCCCATGAATCCCCATCTTCGCAGGCCTCTCCGACCTGGCGGCTGGAGCGGGTGAAGGGAATCGAACCCTCGTCAGTAGCTTGGGAAGCTACAGCTCTACCATTGAGCTACACCCGCGTCGTGGGAAGTCTAGTCTCCGCAGAAGTCCGCACGCAAACGGGGCGCCCTGCGGCGCCCCGTGCTGGATCCCGCGCAAGGGCTGGGGAAAATCAGAAGCTGCCGCTGATCGTGGCAAACGCCGTTACGTTCTGGGCATTCTTCTGGCTGAACGTCGTGGTCAGGCCAAAGTCCGCATCCAGCCCGAACAGCCCGGTGCGCGCGCCCACGAGTATCGTGCCGTAGTCACGGTCCAGGTCCAGGCCTGGCACTGCGTACGGCGCCGTACCGGGCATGGACTGCAGGCTGGCAAAGGCTTCCGCGGGAAGCTTCTCGAACTCACGGTCGAAGGTCAGGCGTCCGTAGGGGCGGAAGCTCTCGTTGACGGCGTAGCTGACCTGCCAACCTGCGCTGCCAATCAGCGAGTTGAAGCTCTGGTTCCCGTAGGCGAGCGCGGTGGCGCTTGGGCTGCTTTCGACGTAGCCATCCACCTTGATCCGCTGCGACAGCAGGCTGGCCACCGGGCCGTGGCGCAAGGCACCTTCCCCGAATTCGTAGCCACCGCTGATGCCCGTGCTCAGGTTGCTGCCATCGGGCGAACCGCTGTGGGTGCGGGTGGTACCGCCCAGATGCACCCGCCGATCCACGTCGAATGAAATCCAGCTGTAGCTCAACTGCCCGCTGACCCACGCATGTTCCCCGTACCAGGCTGCAAAGCCGCCCAGGGTGGCGTCGGCCTGTCTGAAGCTGCCGCTGTCGCGTCCAAAATCCATCGTCCCGCTGCCATAGCCGCCGAAGCCGCCAAACACCCACGCGTCGCGCGACCAGTCCACCCCAAACAAACCCGCAGGTGCGATGCCATCGTACAGATTGCCGTCATCGTAGCGCTGCGAGTCACCGCGAATCCCGCCCCACCAGCGCATGCCGTCTGCTTCCGGCTTGACCGCTCCGTGGGCTGCAACGCGTTCGGCGCGGGCGCGGCCGATCACCGCCGTGGAGTTCGGCAACAGCGCGATCTGCCGCGGACCTTCCAGCACCGAGATGACGTATTCGGAGAGGATCAGATGGGCGCGCGTGGTGGGATGCACGCCGTCGGCGAACAGGTAGGTATTGGGCGCGTCCGGGGTGATGAAACTGGTGGGGTTGCAGGTCAGCGAGTTGGCGGTGATCTGCGGCTGGCAGGCGGTGCCGGTGATGTTGGTGAAGCCAAACTGCGCGGGCGCTGCGATGATCTCGCGGATAAAAGTGAAGGTGTCGATCGGGATCACCCGCAGGTTGCTGCTTGCAAGCCCGGAGAACAGCGCAGAGTTGAAAGCGGAGGTGAGCGCAGTGCCCTGGCCCTGCGCTGCCGGGCCCTGCGCACGGAACGCAGGGGTCGAACCGAGGTCCGGGATGGTGGGCACCAGGATGTAGCGCGCACCGGCGCTCTGCAGTTGGCCCACGATGCCGATCTGGGCGGTGACCGCAGCCGAAATGGTCGGCTGCGCCGGCGCGCCCGCGTTGGTGATAGCGAACAGGTCATTGGCACCGCCCCACACCGTGTACAGCGCATTGCGGTCGGCGCGGCCGCCATTGGCGCTGAGGTAGCTGGTGGCCTGCGCGGCGAGCGAGGGAATCGGGCCAAGTGCGCCGAAGGTATTCAGACCATTGCGCGCGCCGCCGGCGGCGTAGTTGGTTCCAGTCTGCCCGTTGCCGTTGGGGCCCGCCGTGGTGCCGTAGAACTCGGCCACGTTCTGGGACCAGACCAACCCCGGATTGGTGGTGAACTGGCCGGTGACCGGCCGTACGCTGGCGGGAAGCAGCGGCCGGAAGAACCCTGCATCGGTCAGGCTGTCGCCGAAGAACACGGTCTGCGAGTACGAAGCCTGGGCGAAGGCGGGCATGGCGGCGAAGGCCAGCGCCAGGGCCAGGGTGGTGCGGATAGGGCGTACAAGCGACTTCATGCTGCATCTCCAGTGGACGGTGGGTAACGGACAGGCTACGCAGAACCTCAACGTACGCCGGCGTATAGGGGGAATGGTTTCACTTACCCAACGCAGGCTCACGCTGCATTGCGTCATTGGCACGGCTGATGCGGCAGAATGCCGGTATGGACATTCACCTGAACGGACAGCGGCAGGCCATCGAGCCGAACAGCACCCTCTCCTCTTTGTTGCTGCACGAGGGATTGGCCGAGCGCCGGGTAGCGGTGGAGGTCAACGGCGAGATCATTCCGCGCGGCCAGCACCCCACCCTGCGGCTGCAGCACGGTGACCGTATCGAGATCGTGTACGCGCTTGGCGGCGGCTGAGCGGGCGATCGCACCGATCAAGTAAGCGCGCGCCAAGCATCGCGGGCAGCGCAGGCCGCCATGTCCGGGCCTGCAACGGCTCCGCATGCGACCCAACATCAGCGATAATCCTTCGATGACGCCACTGCACGCCCCCGATCCGCTGATCATCGCCGGCAAGATCTACCATTCCCGCCTGCTAACCGGCACCGGCAAATTCAAGGACTTCGACGAAACCCGCCGCGCCACCGAGGCTGCCGGCGCGCAGATCGTCACCGTCGCCATCCGCCGCACCAACCTGGGCCAGTCGCCCAACGAGCCCAACCTGCTCGACGTGCTGCCGCCGGACCGCTATACCCTGCTGCCCAATACCGCCGGCTGCTACACCGCTGAAGACGCGGTGCGCACCTGTCGGCTGGCGCGCGAACTGCTGGACGGCCACACCCTGGTCAAACTGGAAGTGCTGGGCGACCCGCGCACCCTCTTCCCCGATGTCATCGGCACGTTGAAGGCCGCCGAACAGCTGGTGGCCGAGGGATTCCAGGTCATGGTCTATACCAGCGACGACCCCATCCTGGCCAAGCGCCTGGAGGAAATCGGCTGCGTGGCGGTGATGCCGCTGGCCGCGCCGATCGGTTCGGGCCTGGGCATCCAGAATCGATACAACCTGCTGGAAATCGTGGAGAACGCGAACATCCCGGTGCTGGTGGACGCCGGCGTGGGCACCGCCTCGGACGCGGCTATCGCCATGGAGCTGGGCTGCGACGGCGTGCTGATGAATACGGCTATCGCCGGTGCGCGCGACCCGATCCTGATGGCCAGCGCAATGAAGAAGGCAGTCGAGGCCGGGCGCGAGGCCTTCCTGGCCGGCCGCATTCCGCGTAAACGCTACGCCAGCGCATCTTCGCCGATCGACGGGCTGATCGGCTGACGATGACCGGCACCTCGCCCCATCCGCCCAAACCCTATACGGCCACCACCGGCCCCCGCGCGGTACGCAGTTTCGTCCTGCGCCAGGGCCGCTTCACCCCGGCGCAGCAGCGCGCGTTCGACGAACTGTGGCCTCGCTACGGGCTGGAATACCGGGGCACGCCGCGCGACTACGACGCCATCTTCGGGCGTCGCGCGCCACGGGTCATGGAAATCGGCTTCAGCAACGGCGATGCCCTGCGCTTCGCCGCCAGCCAGGACCCGCACCGCGACTACCTGGGGATCGAAGTGCATGCGCCCGGCGTGGGCAGGCTGTTGAATGCGCTGGACGCAGATGCCGCCAGCCACGTGCGCCTGTACCACCACGACGCAGTGGAAGTGCTGCGCTACGAGGTGGCCGAACAGTCGCTGGACGAAGTGCGCATCTACTTCCCCGACCCCTGGCACAAGAAGCGCCACAACAAGCGCCGCCTGATCCAGCCGGATTTCGCCGCGCTGCTGGTCTCGCGCCTGCGCACGGGCGGGCGCCTGCACGCGGCCACCGACTGGCAGGACTAGGCCGAACAGATGGGGGACGTGCTGGACGCCACGCCGCGGCTGCACAACCGCGCCGGGCCGCGCGGACACGTGGCCCGCCCGGACTGGCGCCCGCAAACCCATTTCGAGACCCGGGGCCAGAAGCTCGGCCACGGAGTCTGGGATCTTGTGTACGAGAAGCATCGGGAATCGGGATTCGGGAATGGGGAAACGTAAGGGCGTGGGCAGCTCACTCTCCCGATCACGACGAGGCATTTCCTGGTCAACCGCTGCCCGCGGACTGCCGGCAGCGCCACACATGCGTGCTTTCGATTCCCCATTCCCAATTCCCGATTCCCACCGCTAATGGACATCGGCCTGACCCTGACCAATGACATGAGGCTCGTACTGGGGCTGGTCGGTTTCACCATGGCGATGTTCGTGTTCCCGCGCATCCGTGCCGACCTGGTGGCGCTGGTGGTGCTGGTGGTGCTGGGCCTGACCGGACTGGTCGCGCCGGAAGAAATCTTCGGCGGCTTTTCCAGCAACGCGGTGATGAGCATCATCGCCACCATGATTCTGGGGGCCGGGCTTGACCGCACCGGCGCACTCAACCGGCTGGCCTCCTGGTTGCTGCGGCGCGGGCACGGCGTGGAGCAGCGCCTGCTGCTGATGACCGGTGCGATCGCCTCGCTCAATTCCAGCTTCATGCAGAACCCGTCGGTGATGGCGCTGTACCTGCCGGTGGCTTCGCGCCTGGCCTCACGCACCGGGCTGTCGCTGCAGCGCCTGCTGCTGCCGATCGCCGCGGCCATCGTGATGGGCGGCGCGCTGACCATGGTCGGCAACTCGCCGCTGATCCTGCTCAACGACCTGCTGGTATCGGCCAACAACAACCTACCCTCGGGCATGGCCACCCTGGAGCCGCTGCGCATGTTCGCGCCGCTGCCCATTGGCGTTGCCCTGATCGCGGCCTCTTTGCTGTACTTCCGATTCTACGGGGACAGGAAACTCAAGGACGAAACCGAGACCAGCGTTGCGCCGGCGCGCACCGAAAGCTACTTCGCCAACAGCTATGGCATCGAAGGCGACGTGTTCGAGCTGGTGGTCACCGCGGAAAGCCCGCTGGTGGGAATGTCCCTGGGGGATGCCGAGAGCCTGCACGACGCGCCGCTGATGCTGGCACTGCAGACCGGAACCGATACCCGCCTGTCGCCGCCCGCTGACATGCGCATCTGGGTAGGCAGCGTGCTGGGCGTGATGGGTGAACGCCAGCAGGTTCAGGACTTCGCCCAGAACCAGTTCCTGCGGCTGTCAACGCGCCTGCGCAACTTCGGTGACCTGTTCAATCCCAGCCGGGCCGGCATTTCCGAAGCCGTGGTACCGCCGACCTCCCGTTACATTGGCAAGACCGCCACCGAACTGCGCCTGCGCAAGCAGTCCGGCATCAGCCTGCTGGCGATCAACCGCGACAAAAAAGTGCTGCGCGATGACGTGCGCAAGGTACCGCTGCGCACCGGGGATATGCTGGTCTTCCACAGCATCTGGCAGGATCTGGCGGTAGCGGCCGAGAGCCGGGACTTCGTGGTGGTCACGGACTACCCCAAGGGCGAGCAGCGCCCGCACAAGTTCAAGATCGCGATGAGCATCTTCGCCCTGACCATCCTGATTGCGCTGACCTCCAAGCTGCCGGTTTCGCTGACGTTGATGACCGGCGTGGCCGGCATGCTGCTGACCGGCGTGCTGCGCATGGACGAGGCCTACGCAGCGATCAACTGGAGGACGGTGTTCCTGATGGCCGGCCTGATCCCGCTGGGCTGGGCCATGGACAGCAGCGGTGCGGCCGCCTGGATTGCGGGCCACACGGTGGAACGCCTGCCCGAAGGCATTCCGATCTGGGCGCTGGAAATTTCCATCGCCCTGTTGACGACCGCGTTCTCGCTGGTGATCAGCCATATCGGCGCGACCATTGTGATGGTGCCGATCGCCATCAGCCTGGCCCTGGCCGCGGGCGGCAACCCCACCGCCTTTGCCCTGATCGTGGCGCTGTCGGCCTCCAACAACCTGATGACTGCGTCCAACCCGATCATTTCCATGGTTACCGGTCCCGCCAACTACACCAGCAAACAGCTGTGGCGCATCGGTGGGCCACTGTCGCTCACCTACCTGGTGGTCGTGGTGTGCATGGTGAACCTGATGTTCTGGTGGATGGCGCGCGGCGGCTGATCAATCGCCCAGGACCACCACGCCGTCACGCAGCTGTGCCGGCACCACGCGCAACGAATCGCCGCGGCATGGGCCTGCAACGCAGACTCCGCCCAGGAGCTCGAACGACGCGCCGTGCGCCGCGCACACCAGCAGGCCCTCGGCGCTTTTCAGGAACTTGCCCGGCGCCCAGTCCAGGCGTCGGCCGGCATGCGGGCAGACGTTCAGCCATGCTCGAACTTCGCTGCCGACCCGATGCACGATGACCGATTCGGCGTCACCGTCCAGCACCGCCTCCAGCTCAACGAAACCGCCATCCTCGATTGAATCCAACCTGATCAAAGATACTCCCGATTAACGAACTTCTCACACTGTCATGCAGCCGTCATCCGATACTGTCTCCACCGGCCCAGCCGCATTCTCCCACGATCCCCCGCCATGTCCGCACACAGCTTCCGTTTCGATACTTCACGCATGCGTTCGGCGTTCAGCCCGCGCAAGCCGCGCAATCCGCTGCTGCGGGTCGTGTTTGGCATCGCGGGGCTTGCGCTGCTGGGATTGCTGATCTTCCTCAGCGTATTCGTGGGTGCGGCGATGATCGCTGCTGGCCTGTCCTGGAAGCTGCTCAGCCAGCGCGGCAGGCGTTCAGCGGTGCAGGATCTTAACGTCGTGGAAGGCGAGTTCCAGGTGGTGCGTAAACCGGTGTTGCCGCACTCACACTGAGCACCGGGTGTGGCCTGCGCCTCAGTGCGCTTGAGTGTGATTACACTGGCGACCCTTTTCCCACCCCGCGGTTGTATCGCCCATGCCCGACCTGATTCCGGCCCCCCTGCAGCCACGCGCACCCGTGCGCGGCGGCGGCGACTTCCCGGTCCGCCGCATCTATTGCGTGGGACGCAACTTTGCCGACCACGCCAGGGAAATGGGTGCCGTGGCGCCCGCGTCGAAAGCGGATCGCGGACAGCCGGTGTTCTTCCTCAAGCCAGCCGATGCCATCGTCACCGGGGGCGCAGACGTGCCCTACCCACCCGGAACCCAGGACCTGCACCATGAAGTGGAGCTGGTGGTGGCCATTGGACTGGATGCGCCTGCAGGGGAACTCACGCGCGAGCAGGCGAAGGCCCTGGTGTTCGCCTACGGGGTGGGCCTGGACCTGACCCGGCGTGACCTGCAGGCCGCGGCAAAGGCGAAGGGCCTGCCGTGGGATACGGGCAAGGGATTCGACCATTCCGCCCCGCTGAGTGAACTGGTGCCAGCCGCCCAGGTGGATGGACTTGAGCACCGCACACTGACCCTGCAGGTGAACGGCGAACAGCGCCAGCACGGCACTCTGGCGGACCTGATCTGGGACGTGCCGGACATCCTGCATGAGCTGTCGAAACTGTTCGCACTCAATGCGGGGGACCTGGTGTTCATGGGCACGCCCGCAGGAGTCGGGCCGCTGGTGGCTGGCGATGGCTTTGTCGCCACGCTTGATGGTGTGGCGGAACTGCATGGCCGCATCGTCGCCCGCTGATGAGCCGGCGCGGTATCGTCGATTCCAGCCAGGCTCGCGCTCGAATCATTGTTTTCCCCTAAGCCCCAGGCCCAAGTGCAGGCATGCAGGCGTTACCCCATCCTGTCGGCCGCGGTGCCAGAAGGTATTGGCTGCTGCAGCCAACTCAAGGAGCAAAACGATGGGCATGGTAAGCGAGTTCAAGGAATTCATTTCCCGCGGCAACGTGGTCGACCTGGCGGTGGGTGTCGTGATCGGTGCGGCGTTCAGCAAGATCATCAGCGCACTGGTGGATGGCCTGATCATGCCGCTGCTGGGGCTGTTGCTGGGCGGGGTGAAGTTCAACCAGCTTGCGCTGACCCTGCGCGATGCCCAGCTGGATGGGGCCGGGAAGGAAATCGCCCCGGCGCTGCTGCTCAACTACGGTGCGTTCCTGCAGGCGACCATCGATTTCATGCTGGTCGCCCTGGTGATCTTCCTGTTCATCAAGGTCTACAACCGCGTGCGCCGGCCGGCCGTGGAAGCACCGGCCGAACCGGCCGAGGAAGTGCTGCTGCTGCGCGAAATACGCGATTCGCTGAACAACTAAGGACCCTGCTTGTTGCACATACACCGGCAGCCGCGGGCTGCCAAGCTCGCGGCTTCTTTTTTCGCGGACCCAACCATGCGCTATTTTCCGATGTTACCTGCGATTGCATTGTCCACCAGTGCGTTCGGCGCATAGCAGGAAACCCGCATACCCGAATCCGCGATCAAGGCCGCCAGCCTAAATCGCATCGTTACTGGCACCGCTGGGCATGTGGCGGCGTACGCCGTGTTTGCTTACCTGACGGCCGAAGCGGACGGCGATTTCGGCAGCACGGTCGAACCCGTGGAAGCAACGCCACCGAACTAGGCGTCAACCGCAGTCGCGCTGCCACTCGGCAAGGAATACGGCGGTGGCTGCGGCAACGTTGAGGCTTTCCACCGTGCCGCTGCCGGGAATGGACAGGCACAGCTCGCAGGCGGCGACAAGCTGCGGGTCCATGCCTTCGCCTTCGGCACCCATCACGTACACCAGCCGCTGCGGCAGCGGCGTGGAGAACAGATCCTCGCCGCCGCGCACCAGGGTCGCGCCCAACTGGAAGCCTGCGCCACGTAGCTGCGCAAGCGCTTCCGCGCGCTCGCCCATGCGCACTAGCGGCACCTGCTCGGCGCCGCCTTCGGCCACGCGTGCGGCTGCACCGGACATCGCCAGGCTGGAGTCCTGCGACTGCAGGATCGCACTCACGCCGAAATGTGCGGACGAACGCAGGATCGCGCCGAAGTTGTGCGGGTTGCCCACCCCGTCCAGCCACAGCGCCAGCGCCGGACCGGGCGGCAGTGAGTCCAGCCAGTCCTGCATCGCAACCGGCGCGGCGCGCAGCACGTCCGCGACCACGCCCTCGTGGTGGCTGCTGCTGGCGAGCTTGCCCAGGTCCGCCTCCTCCACCACGCGGTAGCCCACCCGCTGCTTCACGCACCAGGCCAGCAGCGGCTGCAGCTGCGGGATGCGTGACTCCAGCAGGTAAAGCTTGCGGATCGCTTCGGGGCGACGCGCAAATACCGCATGCACGGCGTTGTAGCCGTAAAGACGGACTTCCTGTTTCGAGGGCGGCGCCGTCCGCGGCGCTGCTGGCTGCAGCGCACGCCCGGGCGCCCCGTCGCGTGCAGGCGGCCTGCGCTCCCAGCCGTTCCATGGATTGTTCACCTCAGCCCCGCTTGTCCCAGAAGTCCGCATGCTTGATCCCCAGCGCCTGCGGCTCGAACACGGGGTCCTTGCCGGCCTTCTTCTGCGCTTCGTAGTCGACCAGCGCGTTGAGCGCAGGCTTCTGCAGGATCAGGATGGCCACGATGTTGAGCCACGCCATCATGCCCACGCCAATATCGCCCAGGCCCCAGGCCAGCGCCGCGCTCTTGACCGCGCCGTAGCTCACCGCCGCCATGGAACCGGGTCCGCAGCGAGAGGTACAGGCCAGTACCCAGGCACGGATAGATCAGGGCCGGGCTCCAGATAATGCCGTTCAGCGTGCTGACCAATGGTTCCACTGGGGATTGCTCCGTTAGCGTCAGGGCGGCGCGGTGGCACAGCACAGGCCGATTGTCCACGATACGGGCGCGCCGCGGGGAACCGTAACGTGGAGAGCACGACACGCGTCGGCAGGGATGCCAGGACGCGGCGCTAGGGCTGCAGCCCTTCCAGGCGCGCAAACACGCGCAGATCATGCAGCTGGCCGCGCTTGTTGACTGCGGCGTGCAGGCGACCTTCTTCCGCGAAACCGCTTTTCAACAGGACCCGCGCCGAGGCGACGTTGGCATCCAGCACGCTGGCCTGCAGTCGCGTAAACCTACCCGCCTGCATCACCCAAGGCACATAGGCCGCCAGCACGCGGGTCATCAGGCCCTGCCCCCAGCAGGCGTGGCCCAGCCAGTAGCCCAGATCAGCGCCGTGGCTGCGCTCGCCGTGTCCGGGCCGAATGCCTACGCCGCCGCAGGCCTGGCCGGCCACTTCGATGGCAAACACCGATGCCCCCAGATCGACCGCCTGGCCGGCGAGGAATCGCTGGCCATCGTCGCGGGTGTATGGAAACGGAAAGCGGTCGCTCAATCCGCGCGACACGCGCTCGTCGCTGGCGTGCTGGACCAGGGCGTCGAGATCGTCGCTGCGCCACGGGCGCAGCGCGAACCCTTCGCCCTGCGGAACGCTCACCCGTGCCCGCCCACCGCCGGGGTTTCTACTTCCAGCTTTTCCAGCTCATTGGCCACGGCGTCAGGCGAGCGCGTATACGGGGCCAGCAGCGCATAGAACGCAGGCACCACGAACAGCGACAGCACGGTGGAGAACGCCACGCCGAACACCACCACCACGCCGATGGTGGCACGGCTGGCCGAACCCGGGCCACCGGCCAGGACCAGCGGCAGCGCGCCCACGATGGTGGCCACCGAGGTCATCAGGATCGGGCGCAGGCGCACGCTGGACGATTCAATGATGGCCTGGGTCACGCTGCGGCCATCATCACGCAACTGGTTGGCGAATTCGACGATCAGGATGCCGTTCTTGGCCGCCAGGCCGATCAGCATGACGATGCCGATCTGGCTGAACAGGTTCAGCGTGCCTCCCGTGATCCAGAGCCCCAGCAGCGCCCCCAGCACCGCAAGCGGCACGGTCAGCATGATCACGAACGGATGGATGAAACTCTCGAACTGTGCGGCCAGCACCAGGTAGACGATCAGCAACGCAAGCGCGAAGGTCAGCAGAATTGCGCCGCCGGCTTCCAGGTACTCGCGTGACTCGCCTTTCCAGTCGACCTGCGCCTGGTCGGGCAGCTCCTCCGCGACCGTCTGCAGGGTCCATTCCAGCGCCTCGCCCATGGTGTAGCCGTCGGCCAGGCCGCCGCTGATGGTGATCGCTCGCAGGCGGTTGAAGCGGTTGAAGCTGGCCGGTTCGGCGATCTCGCTCATGCTCACCAGGTTGCCGAGCGGGATCAACGCGTTGTCCCGCCCGCGCACATAGGTGTTGACCAGGTCGGTGGGCGACATGCGGTTCTCGCGGTCGGCCTGCAGGACCACGTCATACTCTTCGCCGTCGTCCACGAACGTGGTCACCTGGCGCGAGCCCATCATGGTTTCCAGGGTGCGCCCGATCTCGGTGACGGACACGCCGAGGTCCGCGGCGCGCGCGCGGTCGATGTTCACCCGCATCTGCGGGCGGGTTTCCTTGTAGTCCGAATCCATGTCGACCAGTCCGGGATTTTCACCCATGCGCGCCAGCATCCGATCGCGCCACTGGGACAGGTCTTCATAGTTGGGCCCGCCCAGCACCAGCTGGTAGCGCTGGCCGCGGGTGCTGACCAGGCCAGCGGGAACCTGGGCGCGGGCCTGGATGCCGGGCAGCGCGGCCAGTTCGCGGCGCAGGGTAGCCACGATTTCCTCGGTGCTCTCGCTGCGCTTGTTCCAGTCCTGCAGGAACACGATCACGTGGCCAGTGTGCATGTCCTGGCTGCCGCCCCAGCCGCGTGGGACGCGGGAATTGGCGCGTTCTATTGGTTTGTCCTCACCAATATGGCGGGCCAGCACGCCCTCCACCTGGCGCATCTGGTCCACGGTGTAGTCAAAACCGGCCCCCTCCGGACCATCCACGGAAACGAAGAAGCGTCCGCGGTCCTCGCTGGGCGACAGCTCGCTGGGCACGCGCCAGTACAACAGCACCGCCAGCGCGATGCACACCCCCATCGTGGCGAGCATCATCCAAAAGATGCGCCGCGTGGGCCGGTTCACCAGCCGCGACACCTGTCGCCCGTAGCCGCTGCTCAAGCGGTTGAGCTGGCGGTTACGCCAGGCGTTGAAGCCGCTTTCCTTGCCGTGTGGCCGCACCAGCTTGGAGCACATCATCGGGGTCAGGGTCAGCGCGACAAACGCCGACAGCGCCACTGCGGCCGCCAGGGTGACCGACAGTTCGCGGAACAGGCGCCCGGCGTTGCCCTCCATGAAGCCCACCGGCAGGAACACCGCCACCAGCACCGCGGTGGTGGCGATCACCGCAAAGGCCACCTGCGCGGTACCGCGACGCGCTGCCACCAGCGGCGGTTCGCCCAGGTCAACGCGCCGCTGCACGTTCTCCAGCACCAGGATGGCATCGTCGACCACCAGGCCGATACTCAGCACCAGGGCCATCAAGGTCAGCAGGTTGACGGTGAAGCCGAACGCATACAGCGCAATGAACGATGCCATCAGGCACACGGGCACCGTAACTGCGGGTATCAGGGCCGCGCGCGCGCTGCCCAGGAACAGCCAGATCACCAGCACCACCAGCAGCATGGCCTCGACCAGAGTCTGGTAGACGCGCTTGATGGAGGCGTCGATGAAGACGGTGGCGTCGTATGCCACGAAGATGTCGGTGCCTGCGGGCAGGGTCTTCTGGATCTGCTCGGCCTCCGCGCGCGCTGCTCGCACCACGTCCAGGGCATTGGCAGTGGACGTGCGTACGATGCCCAGGCCGACGTTCGGAACGAAGTTGCTGCGCAGGTAGGAGCGACGCTCCTCCGGACCCATCTCGGCCCGGGCCACGTCGCCCAGCCGGACCACGTAGCCATCCTC
>Ga0136636_10001709_pt1 | contig 12912 bp, 11 predicted proteins | sample AntDrymUQ8522106_2_FD_104653 | JGI IMG/M metagenome (GOLD analysis project Ga0136636, IMG submission 104653) | Polar desert sand microbial communities from Dry Valleys, Antarctica - metaG UQ852 (21.06) | ecosystem: Environmental > Terrestrial > Soil > Desert | place: Antarctica: Dry Valley... | reverse complement strand
GTCAAACATATGACATTTCGATTTCACTTCACCAAACCCTCATATCTGCAACACAGCGCGATCTCGCCAGCATTCACAAATGTGTCACTGCAACGTCATCAAATATGCACGAGACCTGCGCTATCCTGCGCGAATTCGCATGTGTCTGTGTAAACACACTTGCGACCCTCGTTGCATTTTCCCCCGAACGCTACCTCGACAGGACACGCCATGCTTGCCATCAAAAAGGCCCGAAAACTCATTGAAGCTGAACCCGCTGTCCCTGCCGCGCAAATCATCGCCCAAATGGTTTTATCCCTGGAAAGCGGCGCCATTTTTTCGGTGAACCGACTCTATGAATTGGATAACACCTATTTTGAGTTGGCACTAGAGATTTTGGACGAATGGCGCCTAGACAGGCACTATGCTAACAAATTGCGGCTCATCGACACCAGCACCCACATCCAAGAGTTGTCCGCAGGGGGCTACGAACCCTAGGTTCAGCTTAGGGCACCACAGCACGTGTATCGCCCAATTGATATCACCGACTCAGGAGTGCCTTCGTTTTCGCGCGGGTCACGTCACAACGTCATCGATTTGACACAATTCTGACTTACGCTACCCGATCCAACGTTAGCAAAGATGGCGGGCCTGCCAGATTGCAACATAAGAAAAATTGCAAGGAATTTCCGATGGACACTGACAACAACAAGCTCGTCATGCGCATCAAGCGTGATCTGATGGACAGTTACGACGAAGAAATTGAACTGGAACTCGAAGACCGCAACCTGGATAGTCTGACGGAAAGTGGCATCGACATCGATTCGGAAGAATACCGCGAAAGTCGGAAACTCTATTTCAAAGAGCTGTTCCGTTTGCAGGCCGAACTGGTCAAACTGCAGGACTGGGTGGTCAAGTCTGGCGAAAAAATCGTGATCCTGTTCGAAGGACGTGATGCGGCTGGCAAAGGTGGCACCATCAAGCGCATCACGCAGCGCCTGAACCCGCGCGTCTGCCGCGTCGCCGCGTTACCCGCCCCAAATGCACGCGAACAAACCCAATGGTATTTCCAACGTTACGTGGCCCATCTGCCTGGCGCAGGTGAAATGGTATTGTTTGACCGCAGTTGGTACAACCGCGCCGGTGTCGAACGGGTGATGGGGTTTTGCACCGATGAGCAGTATGAGGAGTTTTTCCGCTCCGTGCCAGAGTTTGAGAAGATGTTGATTCGTTCAGGCATCCGTTTAATCAAGTACTGGTTTTCGGTGTCCGATGAAGAGCAACAGCTGCGGTTCTTGAGCCGTATACATGACCCGCTGAAGCAATGGAAGCTCAGCCCCATGGACATGGAGTCCCGCAAACGCTGGGAGGAGTACACCCGGGCCAAAGAGGTCATGCTGCAACGCACCCACATTCCTGAAGCGCCGTGGTGGGTGGTTACCTCAAGCGACAAGAAAAAAGGGCGCTTGAATTGCATTCACCACTTTCTGAGCCAAGTGCCCTACGAAGAGGTTGAGTACACCCCAGTGACACTGCCCCCCCGGGAGCGGCATGATGATTACGTGCGCCACCCGGTGCCTAACGAGATTCTGGTCCCGGAAGTTTACTGATCCCGTATGCTCAAACCGTTGCCACTCATTTTGGCATCGTGTTTGGCCCGGGCTGCCACCGTTGCGACTTGTTCGGGGTGATCAAAACAGCCTGGTGTTACACGCACGGCACCAATCGACAGAGTGGTCAACGGGAAAAATCTGTTCACCCCAAACCGATCTTCCGCATAGATTCCACCCGCGTCACGCGCTGATGGGTCAAATAACACGAACGCCTGCTGTGCAAATTCGGCGATGATCTGCTCACATTGGGCGTGCCAGTTGTCACTTTGGTACAGCAAAATGAAGTCATCCCCACCCACATGCCCGACAAAGTCACGACGTGGGTCGCAGTGGGCTTGGGCAATTTTCGCCAACGCGCGAATCATTTCGTCTCCGCGCCAATAGCCGTATTGGTCATTGAAGGGCTTGAAATTGTTTAGGTCTGCGTAACAGGCCACAAACGCGGCCCTGTTGGTCAGCAAGCGCTGGATATGCTGCGTGATGGGAATATTGCCTGGAAGAAACGTCAGCGGGTTGGCATGTCGCGCGGCTTCCACCCGGGTTTCGGTCACTGAGCGAACCAGCTGATCGCTGGTTCCCAATCCCACATAGCGGCCGTTCTCTGTCACGATGAATCCATCGGCTAGGTAGCGTTGGTCTTCCGACGTCAAAATGCCAACCAATTCGTCAATGCTGTGGTTGCGCTCAATCACCCTGGGGTTCGAGTTGGCGTGCAGCATGCATGGTTTTTTACCCGAAAGTTCACGGTAATACAGTCGGCTGAACTCATTCATGAACGTGGTCCGGTTGATGATCGCTATGGGGCGATAACCATCGACTACCGCAATGGCATGCAGATGAGGATGATGAAAGAACACCTTCGCAAGTGCATTGTTTGTCGTCACCGCCGTCGCGGTGGGCGCTTCAATGACCGACAACCGATCAAGAACCCCCAAACTCGGGGCGCGGCGCAGCTCTGGAAACACAGCCACGGTGCGGTCATGGATGACGTTCAACGCGATCTGGTCAATCTGACCTCTGGGCGCCGGTGCAGGCCTGCCCAAAAAATACCCTTGCCCATACTGAATCCCGACATCACGAAGCACGCGCAGGTCGTCTTCATTCTCAATACCTTCGGCAATCAACGACGTTTCAAAAATCGACGCAATTTGCTGCAGCGCCTGAATCGTCTTTAACTTGTCGGCGTGTTGGCTGATGGCCTTAGAAAAGTACTTGTCAATCTTCACAAACTCTGGTTTGAGTTGCGACCATAAACGCAAACTGGAACGTCCGTCACCAAAATCATCCAATGCCAATCCGACGCCTGCGCCGCGAACATCGCATAGCGCAGCGGCCAAGGAATCCATGTCCGCGATGCGTTCGTACTCGGTGATTTCAATAACGATCTGCCTGGCAGACACCCCCACGGACCCCAGCATAAGCATCAGCGCATCAATGCCCGCACGGCGCAGCAATTGCAACAATGCATCGGCACCCATGTTGACAAAGAGACGACGGGCATCACCCAAAACACCCCACCCTGTCAGCGCGGTAGACACACATTGGGTTTCAAACTCAAAGCCTAAGTTCTCGTGACCCGCCGCCAACAACAGTGCATCAGGCGCATGAAAAGATGTCCCTTGCGGCCCGCGAACCAACGCTTCATGGGCAAAGACTTGCCCATCAGACAGCGACGCAATCGGCTGAAACACAGTAGAAAGTTGACTTCTGCGCATCAGCCCGGCCAGTTGACCCCGCCCCTTGACCACCGTTGGAAACTTCAGCACAACACCCCGGTGCCCGCCTGCGGGGCCGCGGTGCGCCAGAGCAGTCCCGAGGGCCAACGACGGTGTCGTTGAAGTCGTGTGAAAAAACTGCTGCGAGAGGTTCATGGGCTGGGTTACTCAGTTATACCTCAGTAGTTTATGAAAGTTCAATGACAAACCAATGACACGAACGCTTGCGCATCTCAAATAAACGGTATAAACTATATGCCTTCTAAAACCAAGGATACAACCCATGACAACAACCCAACCAGCCACCACCCTTCAAAAGTTAGCTTCAGTCGCTCAAGAACAAACACCCCCTTCTGCGACACCGGCGGCAACGGTTGCCAAAGCGGTTGCACCGGCGCCTGCGCCTGCGCCAAAGAAAACAGTGACAGCGGCCAAAAAGGCGCCCACGCGTGTAATAACAACCGCCACACCGCCTGCCAAACAAGCGGCCACAGTTGCAACAACGACCAAAGCGCCAGTACCCGCCAAAAAAGTGGCAACCCTTCCCGCCATTGCTGCAGTTAAGGTGGTGCCAGAACCCGCGGAAAAACCAGCAGCCAAAGCCGCTGTCAACCCTGTGGCCACTCCCATCCAACCAACAGCCACAAAACGGGTGACGGCACCTGTCGTCAAAGCTGCAACCGCACCAGCAGCAACAAAAAAAGTGGCTGTTGCAAAAACCACCTCTGCAGCCAAGCCAGTTGCCAAAACAGCAGCGGCAAAACGGCCCCTAGCGGTTGCACCTTTGCTCAAGCCAAAGAAGCCCAAGTTGGTTCGGGACAGCTTCACCATTCCAAAATTGGAGTACATGATTCTGGAAGACCTGAAACAGCGTGGTGTTCAACTGGGCAAGTCCATCAAAAAGAGCGAACTTTTGCGCGCAGGCATCAAAGCGCTTGCCGCCATGCCCGATGCCAGTTTTTTGGTAGCCGTGAACGCAGTTCCTGCCATCAAAACAGGACGCCCAGCAAACAGCTGACGGGTACTTGGCGCGCCGCTTTTCGCGACTTAACCTGTCGCAACTAAGCAGGCACGCGCCATTTATGACGGATGAGGGCCAACTTGGCTGCGTACGAAAAGGTGCGCAGCCAAAGCCACGCCCCCGCGCCAGGTAACGCCATCGGGTTACCATTGCCTATTTCTAGTCAGTTCCAAACTCGCTGTGTCTAGGCTTGACGCTACAGACCAAACCCTAGATCCACGGGGTTAGCAAACATGGACACGCATAGCTAAAGCATGAAGTCACTTGTATGACCCCAGATTCCTCAGTTGATCGTTTGTTTTGGCGCTCGGGCGCATCCAACTGAGAAATCCAGGATGAAGAAAAAGCGAACCATGTCCTCAGGTGAAGTTGCAAGGCGGTGGATCATGCACATGCGGCATTTGCTGAGTGCTTTGGCGGTTTGCGTTCCGTTGTCTGGCATGTGCGAGACCTTCAATGCCGTGTCGTCCGTTTGGTCTCCTTACATCATGGGCACGACCGGCAAGGTGTCGGGCATTGGTTACGAGATATTTGTGGAGATTCTTCGACGCACCGGAGATGTGGCGACCATCAAAATACTGCCCAACAAACGCGCGCTGGAGGTGTTTAAAAAGGGTGACGCCGATCTCATCATTTTGGACAGCCCATTGTGGGCCGATCCACAACGTGTCAAAACTTATGCGTTCTCCGACGCTTTCATGTCGACAGAAGAATACATTTATTTCCAGAAGGACCACTACATTGACGTCAAGTCCCCCGCAGATTTGCGCAACAAAACCGTGGATGTGATGCGTGGCTACTACTATCCCGCTTTTGAGACGGCTTTTCAAACCAACCAGGTGAAAAAGTACGAAGTGGACAGCGAAGAGATTTTGTTAAAGAAGCTGTTTACCAAGCGCACCGACGCGGTTTTCATGGTGTCCGAAGCATTCCAGTACACCTTGAATGGCCTCGGTTACGACCCCAGCGCCTTTAAGCGGGGTATAAAACTCAGTACAACACCCCTGTCGCTGAAGATTCGGATCGAAAAATCAAATGCGCTGCCGAGAATCAACGCCGCAATCGCCGCCATGAAAAAAGACGGCACCATGCAACGCATCATCCAAAGTTACGCCACCGTCACGGTGACGCACGCGCCGCCAAGCGCCGACGATGGGCAGCCAACTTGTCAGAGGTCTTGCACGTCAATCCATTGACTCGGATCTTCTTCCACGATGGCAATCAACGCGGCCAACACATGCGGGTCAAACTGGGTGCCAGCGCCCTGACGCAAGTAAGCAAACGTGTCATCCAGAGTCCACGGGTCTTTGTACAAGCGCCGGTGGATCAAGGCGTCAAACACATCCACCACCGCCACAATTCTGGCGGCCAGTGGAATGGAGGTGCCTTTGAGCCCTAAAGGATAACCACTTCCGTCAAAACACTCGTGGTGTGCGCCGGCGATCTGCGCACCATAGGACAAATAGCTCTCGCCACCAATCTTCTGTGCGGCGCGGTCCAGAATTTCCTGCCCTTTGCCAGCATGCTCCTTCATGATGGTGCGTTCTTGCGGGTTGTGTTTACCCGGCTTGAGCAAGACGCTGTCGGGTGTGGCCACCTTGCCAATATCGTGCAGAATAGACGCCGTGCCCACGAGGTCTGAGAACGTTTCTGTGATCTCTTGCTCAAACTGCTTGTTTGCCCTGAGATGGGCAACCAACGCATCGGTGAGCCGCTTGATGCGCAACAAATGCCGCCCCGTGCATTTGTCGCGGAACTCCGCTAGGTCCGCCAGCGCGATCACCGTCGCTTCGTTGGAAATGCGAAGCTGTTGGTAAAGGTACAGGTTGTCAAACGCCGCAGACATGCGGTCGCAAAACAAGCCCAGCAAATCCTTCTGATAGTCTACTAACGGCCACGGCGGTGAAAACACCACTACGAATTGGTGACCGGCTTGCGAGGAAAAATACAACACGTCATAGGGATGTTCGAAGTGGTTGCACCCCATGGCAAACACCTTGTTCACCACTTTGAACAACGGCGTTGTCGCATCCAAGGCGTCTTGGGCGGGGGTCTGGACAAACTGACCTGTGCTGGCCATGACCTCGACATTCCGGTCCTGCGACGCCGCGCGGGACCGTTTGGCACACAACATACCATCTGCACCCACCCCCAAAATCGCGCTGATTTGATGCAAAACGCCCGAAGAAAACTCAACCAAAGAGTTGTACTGGTACAAATTTGCCGTGCCATCCAGAATCCGGCGCAAGCCCTGGCGCGACAAATCAATGGTCAGCAAACTTTCATAGGTCCGCAACGAGGCGGTCATCACCACAAACAGCTTGCGCGCCGTCAGCTCGGTTTTTTCTTTGTAGTCGTTGATGTCGTAGTCAACAATCACCTTTTCTTCTGGGGCATGTCCGGGTTGGCCGGTTCTGAGCACGATGCGCACCAGGGTGTTGCCCAGCTCTTTTCGAATGCGCGAGGCCAAACGCAGACCGGCCTCATCGGTTTCCATGACCACGTCCAGCAACACAACCGCAACGTCCGGGTTGGCCGCCAACACGTCATAACCTTCGGCGCCGGAGTAAGCCGACAAAATCTCTAACGGGCGGTCCTTGAAGGTCATGCCGCGCAAGGCCATTCGGGTCATGGCGTGGATATCGGGCTCATCGTCAACCACCAGAACCTTCCAGGGCCGCGCCGTTGCCAAGGCACCGCCACTGGGGTCACTGTCGGTGTCATCCACCATCCAAGCGTCATCCATGTTGTCAGTAGTCATGATGTTCTTGTTGCCGCACGGCGTTTATCAACCCACACCCTGGGTATGCGAATGGAGAAAACTGTTCCCTTGTCTACTTGGCTCACCATCTCGATGGTTCCGCCCAAGCGCTGAACCACAATGTTGTACACAATGCTCAACCCTAGGCCCGTCCCGCCGTCGCTGCGCCGAGTGGTGAAAAACGGTTCAAAAACCTTTTCAAGATGTTCCGATGCAATGAGTTTTCCGTCATTGACACACTCCAAAGCCACATGGTCGCCCTCTACCCAGGCGCTGATGGAGACCTCCCCCGTGTGATCGTCATCAAAACCATGTTTGAGTGCGTTAGTCACCAAATTGGTGACCACCTGCGCCAACAAACCAGGGAAGGTATCCATGACCACATCCTCTGGGCAAAAAAACCGAACGCGAACACCTGGTTTACGGAGCCTGGGTGCCAAACTAGTCAAGACTTCGTCCAAATACGACTTCAAGTTAAACGCGCGCCGCACCTCCGACGTCTCATCGGCCGCCACTTGCTTGAAACTTTTGATAAGGTGACTGGCACGCTCAACGTTGCTTAACACCAGCTGGGTCCCTTCGGTGACGGTGTTGATGAAGTGCAGCATTTCCGATTTTTTGATCGTGCCCTCGGTCAGCACCCTTTTTACCTTTTGGGCTTCTTGCAACAAATACGATGCCCCGGTGACGGCCACCCCAACCGGCGTGTTGATTTCATGCGCGACGCCAGCAACCAAGGAGCCCAAGGACGCGAACTTTTCCGATTGCAGCAGACTTTCCTGTGCCTGACTCAGCGTTTTCATGGCCACAGTGAGTTCTTCGTTGGCGGACAACAGTTTTTGCTCGGTTTGAACCCGACTGTGCAAGTCATTAACCAAGCGGCGTTCGATGTGGTTAAAAGCGGCCACCACCACCCCAAATTCGGCGTCACCTTTGACGTCGAGTTCCCCTGATTTTGGGTTATCGGCCAGGTCTTTGAAGGCTTTGGCCAGGCGAGACAAGGGCGAAATCACCATGCGACTCATGACAAAAAACAGCACCAAACCCAGCACAAAATTCAGAAAAACGATCTCCAATATTCGGTCACGAACCTGGGCGTACAACAAAGCATCCACACGCTGGCGCGAAAACGACACGTCCGCATAACCAATCTCAGGGTTTTTGACATCGCGAACCGACCTAGGACCGCTGGTGGACGGCAACACCATCGCCAAACGCTCGGTCTCAGTGGCCACGACGTCGCCCAGCCCCTTGCGCGCGCGCTCAGCCACCAAAGTCGCGGCACCGATTTCCCCTGGTTTGCCTGGCATGACTTGGTAGAGCCGAATGCTGGCGACTTCAGGTGAAACGACTTCTGACGCCAGCAGCGTCTGTATCTGGTTGTCGTCAAAGTTCCACAACGCATTCGGCAAACTTGACTGCAAACGCCTGGAGACCGATTGTTTGCTTTCCTCGTACTGTGCATACAGGGCGTGCCGCAGGTTGTGATAGGACAAAATGCTCGACAACACCAGCACCGTCGTCACCATGAGAACCAAAAGAAAAGTGAGTTTGAACCTCATCCGAATGTTCTGTCCATTGTTTCAAGCACCTGGCTGGCAATCAACGCCATTGGACGCACTTTGTTTAACCAGTTCGCAAAAGATGGCTGGCGTCACCGGTTTGCTGAAGATGTAACCCTGAATCAACTGGCACCCCAGCGCGTGCACAAAATCAAACTGCGCGCTGGTTTCAACGCCCTCTGCAACCACTTCAAGCTCCATCGATTTGGCCAAGGTGATGATGGCCGTGACGATGGCCACGTCGTCACGGCTGTTTGGCAGTCCGTCAATGAACGACTTGTCAATCTTCAGGGCGTCAAACGGCAAACGACGCAAATAGTGCATGGACGAATAACCGGTGCCAAAGTCGTCAATCGACAAACGCACGCCTGCGGCATTCAGATCTTGCAAAATCTGCGTGGCACCGGCGACATCGTCGACCAGCACACCCTCGGTGATTTCAAGCTCCAACAGTTTGGGGTCAAGCCCGGTGCGTGCCAAGACGTCAAGCACCTGCTGTACAAACCCGGCCTTGCGGAACTGGTGCAACGAAATATTGACCGCGACCCGCAGATCGCCCAAACCGCTCACGCGTAAGGCCTGTGCTTGTTCACAGGCCGCTTGCAACACCCAGTCACCCACAGCCAATATCATGCCGGTTTCTTCCAGCAGCCCAATGAATTCGATGGGTGGAACCACCTGCCCATCTGAACGACGCCAACGCAGCAGGGCCTCCATCCCAACAACGCGTTTGGTGGCAGCATCGACCAAGGGTTGGTACACCAGAAAGAACTCGTTGCGCTCCAGTGCACGGCGCAGGCCGGTCTCCATGCCTAGCTTGACCAGCTCCATGGCCTCGTCACGCTCGGTGTAAAACTTGTACACGTTTTTGCCACTGATTTTGGCGTTGTACATTGCCACATCGGCGCGTTTGAGCAGAATCTGGCTGTCGTCTCCGTCCTGCGGGTACATGCTGATGCCGATGCTGGTGGTCACAAATAGCTCGCCCCCCCCATAGACAAAGGGATCTTTCACCGCTTCCAATACCTTGAGCGCGCGCAGCTCAACATCCTCGCGGGTAGCCACATCATTCAAGACGACGGCAAACTCGTCGCCGCCCAAACGCGCTACCGTGTCGCCTTCGCGCACGCAGCCCTCCAGTCGCTTGGCCATGCTCACCAACAGCTCGTCTCCCGCACCATGGCCCAAGGTGTCGTTGATCACCTTAAAGCGATCTAAATCTAAAAATAACACGGCCACATGACGGTTGCGCCATTTGGAGCGTGTGACAGCCTGTTGCAAGCGGTCGGCCAGCAACACGCGGTTGGGCAAACCGGTCAGCGCATCGTGGTGCGCCAAGTGGTGCATGCGCTCTTGTAACAGGTATTGTTCTGAGATATCACAACCGGTGGAAATGAAATGGGTCACCTTGCCTGACGCATCGCGCTGAGGGGTGATCGTGCGTGACTCGTGGTACAGCGTGCCGTCTTTTCGCCGATTCACAATGGTGTCGCGAAACACCTCGCCGTTGAGAATGATTCTCCAGAGCCGTCGATAAAAAATGGGCGGCACGTCCCCCGCCTTCAAAATGCGCGGTGTTTTGCCACAGGCCTCACTGCTTTCATACCCGGTCAAGGCAACAAACGCGGCGTTGACATACTCAATGGTGCCATCCAGGGTGGTGATCATGACGGCATCGGCCGTTTGCTCCAAAGCCGAGGACAATTTGTCCATCTTTTGCTTGGCGTTGTGGCGCTCGGTGATGTCCTGAATCACCCCAACGAGACGGGCCGGTTCACCATGCTTGTTGTAAAACACCTCGCCTTGCTGATGCACAAACCCGCTGGTGCCGTCACCGCGCATGATGGCGTGCTCTATTTGGTAGGGCTGCTGTGAATTCACCGCAGACCGGATGGCCAGATTCACCCGGGAATAGTCGTCGATCAAGATGTTTTCGAGCAATGCTTCCAAGCTGGGATTGACCTTGTCTGGCGTGATGACCAGTATGCGGTACACCTGATCTGACCACGACATTTCGCCCGTCACTAAATTCCACTCGTAATTACCAATGGAGGCAATTTTTTGCGCCTCGTCTAACAAGGATTTGTGTCGCTGAAGCTTTTGATTGGACGCCACCAGTTCCGCCGTGCGGGCATGCACCAGGTTTTCCAGGTTTTCATTTGTCAAGGCCAGCGCGTGAATTCTCATCAAGTCATCGTAGCCGCGCAGCGCGATGGTGACCGTCGAAATGAGCTTTTGCGCGGTCAACTCTGACTTTTCTTTGTAGTCGTTGATGTCGTAGTCCGAAATCACCTGACCCTCAGGCGCTTGCCCGGGCTGGCCAGTGCGCAAAATGATACGAACCAGGCTGTTGTCCAATTCTTCACGAATGAACTTAACCACATCCAAGCCGGCGTGTTCGGTTTCCATGACCACATCCAGGACCACGGCAGCGATGTCGGGCTCGTTGCGAAACAAACGCTGTGCGCCCGCGCCAGAATACGCGCTGAACAGTTGGATCGGTCGACCTCTGAACTTGACTGGAGCCAACACCAACCGCGAAACGGCGTGCACGTCTTGGTCGTCGTCAATGATGGCAAGTTTCCAGGGTTTGGGTGCACAGGCATCCTCGCCAAACGCGCTGTCATCCTGCGCAAACAACGGGGTCGCGAACATCAACTCACTATCAAGAAACCCGTTTTCTTTGTCCATGGAGGGCTGCGCTTGGTTGATGACGACCTATGGAGGTGCTGACACATGTATTTGCGAGAGATTATGCACAGGTATCAGCTTGACGCACCTACCCAACTTTGAGCGCCAGCAAAGTCTCTTACACGGTGGGATGCCTGAGATTGTTCACGCGGGTGGCCAGCGCGGGCTATGGCCCGGCCATTACCAGGCGGGAACCTAAAAGAGAACAAGCTGTCTTGTACGTGGTGGACACCGCACGCCGATCTATCTCCACCCGAAACCACCCCACCGCGGCCTTCTGTTGCTCAGCGTGTTCTTGCAGGGCAAAAGCGGCGGCAGCGGATTCCTCGACCAAGGCGCTGTTTTGCATGCGTCATGCCGTCCAGATGTTTGACAACCCAGCCAATGTCTGCGATTTGTCGAATTTTGTAGTTTTGCCAAACGCGCAATGTGCTGAGCAATGGCACTGACCTGCACCGGTGACCAAGGTAGCGCCGTGGCTCACCTGCTCCAGGCTGGCTTGCAGCTCTGATGACAAGTCTTTGCCGCTAAATTGGCCCGCGAGCATCAGGTTTTGCGAGAAAGAACGGCTGCGGTCTTCCAACTTGGAGCTCAGCGAGGCGATTTCGTTGAGGTTCAGTGCCGTGGCGCCTTTGTTGACCAGCACCATCTGCCCCAAAATTTTGCAGTTCCCTGAGCAACTCGCCCACCGTTTTTCCCTCCTGAATGGCGGCCACGATGTAGAAATAGCTGGCTGGATTGCCATCCACCAACAGCCCTGAGCGAGCCAAAAGGCGTGCGCTAGCGTTGTCCAGCGTGGTGGCCAGCGCCAGATGGCGCTTTTAGCTTTTTCGGGCCGTGAGGTTGTCTAACCCCACATCGGCAGACAGTTTGCCAACCTCGGTTTCGATGGTTTGCAGTTCATTGGCAATGTCCCCGCCGCCTTGGGTATCCACCAAACTGGTGCGCAGCGATTGCGATTGCTCCACAAACCGTTGAAAGGCCTGCACCCGGGCTGCTTCCTCCGACTTGTCACCCGTCAAAACGCGCTGGCTCAGTTGCCGATGGGCTAGTAGTTCGCCAAACAAACCAAACATCATCAAGCTGGTCGCAGCGCCCGCCTGCTCTGCTCGGACCTCTCGCAACGCCGCAAAGACTTTGTAAATCAACACCGAACAGGGCACCACCACCACCACCACCACCACCACCACTATGACCGTGACCAACAAGGCCAACAACTCAACGGTGTTTGGGAGAAGTTCCAGACACATGGGAATGGAAACGAATATTGCTTGCTGTCATCACCTAACTCCTGGATTCGTTGGCGGTTGCAGAGCCCAGGCGTGCACTGGTGATGCCCCTTATGCAACCCCTTAGCTCTGATCTTATCCAACAACTGCATGTCAGATTCATGTCAATACCGTGTCAAATTGCACTTTTTTGAACCGTACCACACGGATTCACAGCCCGCATTCACAACCGATCCAAGCCATGGCGCACGAATCGCCCCAGCCGCCTTGACGGGTGGACGGGTGGACGGGTGGACGGGTGGACGTTGTCTCACAGGAACGGCCAATTCGTGAAAAGTATG
>Ga0136636_10001708_pt1 | contig 12915 bp, 8 predicted proteins | sample AntDrymUQ8522106_2_FD_104653 | JGI IMG/M metagenome (GOLD analysis project Ga0136636, IMG submission 104653) | Polar desert sand microbial communities from Dry Valleys, Antarctica - metaG UQ852 (21.06) | ecosystem: Environmental > Terrestrial > Soil > Desert | place: Antarctica: Dry Valley... | reverse complement strand
GCCGACCGCTTCTACATCGTGCTGGAGGGCGAGCTCCAGGTTATCCGCACCATGGACGGCAAAGAGATGGTGATGGGCACCACGCCGCGCGGGATCATGGGCGGCGAGATGGCCATGCTCAACAGCGTGCCGTCCATGGTCACTGTCCGCGCCATCCTGCCTTCACGCCTGCTTGTGTTCGAGCTGGTGGCCTTTCGGCAGATGTTCGCCGCCGCGCCGCCCCTCGGCAGCAAGGTGCTCCAGACGGCCACCGAGCGTATGCAGGGCTACGCCGCTATGCGCCAGAACCACGAGAAGCTCGCCGCCCTCGGCAAGCTCTCGGCGGGCCTCGCCCACGAGCTGAATAACCCCGCCTCCGCCGCCCAGCGCGCCGCCGCAACGCTGCGCGAGAGCCTGCCCCGGCTCCAGACGCGCGCCCTCCAGCTCTGCAAGCTCGGCATGGGCGGCGATCAGATCGACCGCCTCGCCGCTTTCCAGGAGAGCCTGGTGGCCCGCCAGAGCAGCGTGAAGCCGCTCTCGACCCTGGAGCGCTCCGACTGCGAGGACGCCCTGGGCGACTGGCTCGCCGACCGCGACGTGCCTGGCGCCTTCGAGGTGGCCTCCGCGCTGGTGGATCTCGGTATCGAGCCCGAGGAGCTAGAAGCGGTGATCGTCGGCGTGCCGCCCGCCGCCGTGCCACAGGCCCTCGCCTGGCTTGCCGAGGCCGCCGCCGCCGACGGGCTGCTCGGTGAGATCGAGCTCAGCAGTCGCCGCATCGCGGAGCTGGTCGGCGCCGTCAAGGCCTACTCGTACATGGATCAGGGGCCTGTCCAGGAGGTCGACATCAACCGCGACCTGGAGAACACGCTCACGATGCTTGGCCACAAGCTGAAGCAGGGCGTGACGGTGGAGCGCGAGTACGCCCCTGGCCTGCCGAAGATCACTGGGCATGGCGGCGAGCTCAACCAGGTCTGGACGAACATCATCGCCAACGCAATCGAGGCGATGGGCTACAAAGGCGATCTGCGCCTGGTAACGCGCTGCGAGCACGACTTCGTGATGGTCGAGATCGCCGATAACGGCCCCGGCATCCCCACAGCGATCCAGCAGCGCATCTTCGAGCCGTTCTTCACCACAAAGGGCGTGGGCAAGGGCACCGGCCTGGGGCTCGACATCAGCTACCGCATCATCAAGCAGCATCACGGCACAATCGAGGTGCAGTCGCAGCCGGGCAACACGCGCTTTATTGTGCGCCTGCCGGTTGACACGGCGGTGTAGGACATTAGCAGGCGCCATGGCATGACGACGTTATGCGTAACTCCGCTCCAGCAAGAACTGGACGGATTGTGTCAGAGGTTTGTGGCGTTGGGGTATGCCGTCAACCCTCTGCCCGTTGGCAGAATCGACGCACAGCACCTTCCGCAGCTCGATCTCATCGTTGCGCGCGGTGGGCATTGAAAGACGCAGTTTGCTGTCCAGACCCATATCTGCTCGACCGGCTCCCACATATCGACACGCTGATCTGTCTTGGGGCCGCGGGTGCCCTTGCGGCGCATCTGGCGGTTGGTGATGTCGTTGTCGCCAGTGAGACAGTGGAACACGATTTTACCCAGCGCTTTCGTCGTCACCCTTTGCCACGCTTCCCAGCTGATGCCAGCCGCCTCGCGAGCGTCCAGCAGTTGCCGCTGCAAGCACTTAGATTTCGGGTTCACGTGGGTATTGTGGCGAGTGGCGACGAGGACGTGATCGAGCTTGAGCGAGCTGCGACGCTGTAGCAAGCGACAAAGGCGTGTGCAGTGGCATGGGAAGGTGCGGGTGGGCGCGGGCGGCCTGCTTTAATGAATTGCCCTTTGTGGAGGTGCGTGGGATTATGGATACGGCGGATCATCAGGCGGCTGCCGATTTTGTGGCAAGCCTTCCGCTCTTCATGGCCAATCTTACTCACCTCATCGCCCTGTGGCGTACAGCGGTATGAATGAGGGGTGCCAGATGCGGCATCAGGTGCTGAAAGGCGCAGACGATCCAATCCGCACCACATCGCCTGGTTGAATAGTCTGTAAAACCAGTTGTACGTTCGGGATCAACGGGAAGAGTGTTTCGAGACGCGTATTGTGTGCAACCAAAACAACAATGCCAAGTTGTGACGATTGGAGATTTTGTTGATACTGGAGGTTTTGATCCGCCGTGATAAAGACATCAAAGAGTGGTTCAGCCAGCCGGAGCAAGGCACCATTTTTAATACTTGCCCATCCTTGTTCGGGAACAGTTGCCACGCGATGCCCCAATAGTTCACGTTTGAGCTTGCGCGGGAGGCACTCGTCAAGCAGAATATGCATACGTTTGTGTCACTAAGAGCTGTTTCGCAAACTCCAAAACCGCAAGCGCATGAGCGCGGCTTACGGTTGGAAAGTCATCTAAAAACACGTCGAGCGTATCGCCAGCGACGAGATAATCGAGCAAAGTCTGCACGGGAACGCGCGTACCTGTGAACACGGGTGTGCCACCCAGAATGTCGCGATCACGCGTCACAAGTGGTTTGTCTGCCATAGCCCACTCCTTCGACGGTACGTCCCACTGCGCGGAATGATACCACAAGCGCGTGTGTAGACACAGCGGCCCAACGGTGTGCGTCAGCCGCCGACTGGTGAGAGAAAATCAGCCCACCATACATCACATCACCGCATTTCATCGGCAGTATCCTCGCTGATCGCATCAACCCATTCGGCAGCCTCGGCCTCGCGTGCTTCATCGGCGGCCATAGCTGTGTAGCCCGCCTCCAAGTCGATGCCGATAACATATGGCCGCACGAGATCCTCAATGAACTGACTGATTTTCCGACGCCCGACGACCTGATGGAGTCCTTCGTAGACAGCTTTGTCCACCGTAATGGAGTATAGCATGGGTTTTTGTTTGTTGCCCCCCCGGTGCCCTGCACTGATTGCGGGGCAAGGCACTTCGTTGCGCATCAAGCTGATTTCCCGCTACCCCCCTAGCAGGCTCCGCAGCAGCTCGTCGTCATCCTCAGGCGCGCGCTGCGCAGGCGGCATACCTGCGCTGGCGCTCCGCCCTGTCCCCTGTCCCCTGTCCCCTGTCCCCTGAACCGGCACGCTCCCAAAGCGCTCGTAGGCGCTGCGCCGCCGCCGGTAGCCGCGCTCGCGCCGCTGGGCGCCGCCGCGCCGCCGGTACGTCTGCCAGTCGGCGACGGCGAAGCCGCCGAGGGCGAGGATCGCCACGAGCAGCGCGGCCACGGCCAGGGCGGGGATCCACCAGCCGAAGCTGCCGGCTGCCTGGGTTAGTACCTCCGCCACAATGGCCAGGTCGTCGCCGCTGGCCGCAGGGCGCGCCTGCGTCTCGGCGCCCCCTGTCACTTGCGCCGCATCCCCGCCCGCTGCCGTAGCCACGCCCCCGCCGCAGAGCGCTGCGGCGCCGCCTGCGTCGCGCAGCTCGCGCCCGAGCAGGCCGAGCCGCACCTGCTCGGCGAGGGGCGCGCCGGGTGGCGCGTCGGGCGCGAGCTCGAAGCGGGCGCGCTCGAAGTACTGCACCGTGGTGGGCACGCCGGTCTCCGGGTGATCCTCGTTGAGGCTGCCCGAGATCGGGTAGCCGAAGGCGCTCAGGCCGCCGCTCTGCTCGTAGAATGCGCGGAAGCGCGTGTCGGCGAAGGCGTCTGGGGCGCCGAGCTCGGTGCGCGGCGCGGCCTCCACGCCAGGGTAGCGCTGCGCAAAGGCGTGGCTGCCCAGCAGCGTGCCGCTCACGCGGAAGGGCCAGGGCTGCTCGACGTGCAGCTCCAGGCGCTGTCGCTCGGTGTAGAGCACCGGCACGCTCGTCTCGCAGTCGCCGGCGAGCTCGTTTGCCACCGGGCCGAGCGGCAGGCCGAGCACGGGGATGGGAGCCGGGAGCGCACGGTAGTGCTGCGCAAAGTCTCCGGGGATCGGCGTGCCAGGGGCCTCGGCGAGCAGCAGTGGCGCGCAGACCTCCACGGTCGTGCCGGGCGGTGGGGCATCGGGCGACAGCTGGCGCAGGCCGCCAGGGTCGCGCATAATCGTCCGCACATGGGCGATCACGTCGTCGGCGCTGCCGGGCAGGATGGGCGCAGGGCGGGTGTCGTTGTCCACATGGATCGTCGGCAGGTAGCGGTAGCCCGTCACGCGCACGCGGCCCTCGGCGCTGCGGGCGAGGCCCACGTAGAAGATCACCGAGGTGGCAGAGTAGGACTCTGCCTGGAAGCTGCCCTGGGAGGCCAGGAAGTTAGCGAGCGAGTAGATTACCAGCGTCTTGCGGCTGCCAAGGTCGATCAGATCGACGGGCTGGAGCGTGTGGGCCTGGGCGCCAAGGATGATGTCGGCGCCCGCCTCGGCCATGCGCCGCGCCGCCTCCACCTGGCTTTGGTCTGGGTAGAACTGATACTCGTAACCGAAGTGGGCCGCCACCAGCACCAGGTCGTTGTCGCGATCAGCCGCCGCGATCTGCTCCAGCACGCTGGCGCGCACCGCGCCCTGCTGGCCGTACTCGTTCGACTCGTAGAGCAGGTTCACCTGGCTGTTTGGGTCGGGGATGCCGTTAGTGCCCCAGCTTGCCGACACAAAGCCGATTGTCACTGTGGCGCCGCCGCGCGTAAGCGTGAGGCGCGTGTAGGGCGAGTGAGCCGCCGTGCCGCTGGGCACCGTGCCGTGCTGCTGGATGCCGTTCGCCTCCAGCACGCGCAGCGTGGCGTCCAGACCCTCGGGGCCACGATCCAGAATATGGTTATTGGCGGTGGAGACAACGTCGATCCCGGCGTTTTTCAGGGCTGTGGCGAGGGCCGGGTTGAAGTTAAAGGTCGGGTAGCCACTGTAGCCGGCACCCTCCAGCATGGCGCCGTCGAAGTTAGTGTAGGCCAGGTCGGCCGCCTGAAGCAAGGGGCGCACCTGGTCGAACAGCACATCGTAGCCCTGGGCCTCGCCAACGGCCTGGATATTCTCGTGGGGGAAGGTGTCGCCGGTGGCGGCGATGGTAAAATAGGTCTCGGAGCCGTCGCCGGGGCCGCAGAGATTCGCTGCGGGCAGCGGCTGATCGAGGCCGTCGGGGCGCTGGGCGCGGGCCAGGGGCGGCGCGGCGAGCAGGGCCGCGAGGGCGAGCAGCAGAGCGGCGCGAATCAGGCGGGCCATGCGCGTCTCCTGGGCGGCAAGCTGTGTCGGAGGCCCAACGACAGCACGTAGGATTCCGGTTGTCATCAAGCACTAATGTGCTATAATAGCATGGTCGCAGAAAGAGTGTAGAATATCGGTTATCCGAAGCGTCCATCGTCCGATCAGGCTGCGCTCAATCTGCAATCTGCAATCTTATGTTCCAGCGCCCCTCACTCAACCTGGCCCTCGCGCTCCTGGTGCCGCTGGCGCTGATCTATGGCGCCTTCCAGGTTACACAAGCACCCGAGACAGTGCTGTCGCGCTGGGGTGGGGGGTTATCAGCTGCCTTCAGCGATGTGCCGGGCGCCAACGCGCTTGTCGGCAACGCCGAGCCGTTGGCGGCGCTGATGCAGCCGGCCCTGGCAGCGCCGCCCGCCGCCGAGCAGTTGGCTGCGTTCAACGCAGGCAGCGCGCTTCAGGAGAGCGTAGCCGACGGGCGGGTGGAGTTCTACCGCCGCGAGATCGCCGGCGGCGAGCTGATCTACACGGTCGCCCGGCTGGACGCACAAGTCCACGTCGAGCTGATCAATGCCGACGGCGCCACCCCTGGTAGCGACGCCAGTGGCGACACGATCTGGACAGACGGCCAGAAGCATCTTGCCCCCGTGGTAGTGATGGCGAGCGCCCCCTACGCCGCGCGCAGCGGGATGGAGCTGCTGTGGGCGATGGCCTTCGGCTTTCACGGCGCCGCGCGCACCTCGAACGAGGGCAGCGTCGTGATCAATGGGGTGATCCACCGTGTGAACGCGGGGCGCGGCGCGCTCTGCATCACCCCCGCGGGCCGCGCCAGCATTGGCAAGTTTAGCCACGAGCAGCTCCAGGGCTGTGCGCAGGCCGTGGGCGGTGGCCCCGTGATCCTCTGGGAGCGCAAGATCGCGAACTCCGAGGTGAGCACGCCCAGCGACGAGTATCTCCCCTTCAACCCGCTCGGCGAGGACTTCGCTCAGCTCGACTGGCGCATCAAGGTCTACAACGGCGGCTACCCCAAGACAGCTGTCTGCGTAGGCGAGCTGCCCGATGGCCGCTCGTTCCTGGTGCTCGCCAACTCCAACGGCATTGCGGGCGTGGAGTTTGCGCGCGCCCTGCGCGATATGGGCTGCCACAGCGCCCTCGGCGGCGACGACGACACCTCCACCCAGGCTGTCTGGCGCGGCCAGCCGCTCTGGCAGCGCGAGCAGCGCCCCGTCCCTGACGCGATTGCGGTGTATGTGCGACAGTAGCTCGCTCGCTGCGCTCACCCCCGGAGACAAGGAGACCGCCCTCGCGCTGCTCGGGCTGGAGACAAGGAGACAAGGAGCGCCTAGCGGTAACAACGGGCGTCGTTATCTCCTTGTCTCCTTGTCTCCTTGTCACCTTGTCACCTTGTCTCCTTGTCACCGCTCACCTAGTAACTGCCCCACCAGCAGATCGATCGCGCCCGAGCTCGGCAGCGTGGCGTACGGGTCGCCAGGGATACCGCCCTCGTAGACCATGGTCTCGTCCAGGGCGTAGCGCTCCACCTGATCTGGTGGGAGGCTGCGGAAGGCCCAGGCCAGGCCGATCATCTGATCGAGCGACAGATCGGTCTGGATATCGTCACGCAGGGCGGTGGAGAGGTCGGCCAGCATCTGCACCTGGCCGAGGATATTCTGCTCACGCACGCGCTGGAGGATGGCGAGCAGCACCTGCTGCTGGCGCCGATTGCGGGCGTAGTTGCTATCCATGTGGCGCATGCGGCTGTAGATCAGGGCGGTGTCGCCGTCCATGTGCTGCGCGCCCGGCGCGAAGTAGGCCTCCATGTAGCCGTAGTCCATGGTCGGGTACTGCGGGTCGTACAGCTCCTCCTCTACGACCACATCCACGCCGCCGATAGCGTTGATGCCCGTGATGAAGGCAGTGAAGTCGGCGCGGATCACATGATTGATCGGCAGCCCGAGCAGCTCGCTCACCGTCTGGCGGGCGAGCTCAGCGCCGCCGCCCAGCTCGGGGTACATGTCGCCATAGACGGTGGCCGCATTGATGCGGGCCTGCCCGTAGCCGGGGATATTCACGATCAGGTCGCGCGGCAGCGCGAGCAGCGCCACCCGCTGCCGCGCCGGCTCCAGCCGCACCACCATAATCGCGTCGGAGCGGGTCTGCCAGCTCTCGCCGGGCCGCCTGTCGCTGCCCAGCAGCAAGATGGTGACAGGCTCGCCGCTCGCCACAGCGGGCAGCACGTCTACCGTGGCCATCAGTGTTGGCAGCGGGAACGGCTCCCCCACTCCAGGCAGGCGGATGGGTGTGGCGCTTGCCTGAGGGCCGGGGGTGGGCGCAGCGGGCGCCGCTGCTGTGTCGCCGGTGGGCACGCCTGCATCCGGCGGGGCGGTGGGCGCGGCGGGCGCGGCGTCGAACACGCCTGCCGCTGGTAGGGGCGTACTGCTGGGCGCGGGCGAGCCTGTCGGCACGAGCAGACCAGGGGTTGCCCGGATCGTCGGCCCGGTCGTCACCTGCATGGCGGCAAGATTGTCGCTGATGGTGTAGGCAGCCATGGCCAGCTGCCCCAGGCCCACCGCAAGCCCGGCAACCAGCAGGACGAGCCCGCCCAGCACGGCGTAGCGCCACCAGGGCGTCGCGCGCTTGCGCGGGGCGGGGCGACGCGGCGCGAAGCGTGCCATAGTGGGTCGCGCGACGCTCAGCACTGGCAGGGGCGCCGCAGGCTCTTCGGGGGGCGCCTCTAGCAGCGCGGCCAGCAGCAGCGCGCTCGCGTCGGACATGGGCAGGGGCGCCGGCCACGCGGCGGAGAGCTGCGGGGGCTGTGGCGCCGCCGCGCTGTACGCCAGGCAGCCTGCGCAGCGCGCCAGATGGAAGCCAAGCGCCGCCCGCTGTGGGGTTGTGGAGCTCGGCCGCAGCCCCGCGTCGATCAGCCGCCGCGCTTCAACGCAATCCATGAAGTATGTAGTGACCCAGTGACGAGAACGGCCCCGCTGCCGTCTCTCCTCAGAGTGCCCGTAAAACGTAAAGACTATTCGTGGCCTAGTATACCATTTTCCTCAAAAGTTTGGTATCATTAGCGAGTTTCTACTTTACACTCTGCCTCGAGCTTGCGATCTGAAACCTTCAGCATTCCCTCGGCATAGCACCGGGGACCCAAGGAGTCGGCGTATGCGTCCTCAGCGGTGGCTGCTTGCCTTGCTCACGCTGTTTCTCGTTGTCGGCGCCGTGCCGGCTGTGGCCGAGGAGCAGCCGAACAACATCCTCGTCGTCGATAACTCCAAGCCCCCGCCGCCGCCAGACTTGCTGGATGAGGAGGAGGTTGCGCGCCTTGATCGCCTGCAGAACGAGGCCGTCACCACGCTGCCGCTAAGCCCCGTAAGCCCCGACGACCAGACTGTGCTCGCCACCTCGGGCGAAGAGCTGGCCTTCCTGAATATCCAGGACGGCAGTGCGGCCGTGATCGACCCTGAGTCGTTTGGCAACTACTCGCCCCTACCGCTGGCCGGTTTCTCCAGCTTCAGCTGGCTCGACGAGCGCACGCTTGGCGCGCTCGCGGTGGATTTTAGCGCCAGCACCCCTGAAGACGCTTTGGTGAAGCTGCTGATCGACAAAGAGACGCTGGAGATCCGCGCCGAGCCTCTGCGCCTACCCGGCGGCACTGGGCTTGTGTCGGTGGCGCCTAATCTGGAGCGCTTCCTGCTTGTGCTGCTGCCCCCCGAGCCAGAAGAAGAGGGGAACGCGGAGGGCAGCCGCATACGCGTGCCCGTAAGCCGCACCACCCCCGGCGCCGAGCGCATCGCGCGCATCCCGCTGACGCCCAGCCTCCAGCGCCGCGCCGACAAGCTCCGCTCCAGCCGCGCCTTCAGCCGGATCTGGATGCTGCAGGAGGGCGCCAACGAAGCGGTGATCGAGGCCACACCCACTACGCTCGATCTGGTGCTCTACGCCAAGGGCGATCAGGAGGTGCGCTACGTCACCACGATCCCTGTGGCCTCGGTGCTCTTCGGCGACACCTGGACGCCCGACTCGTCGCGCCTCGCCGTCTCTTTCTTCGGCCTGGCCGACGAGAAACGCAACCGGCCCTTCTACGATGGCGCGCTGCTCTCCGAGGAGGTGTACCGCGATGTGACGGGCAACCTGCCGCCGAGCATCAATCCGATCTTGCAGAATAACAACACCTACATGGTGGAGTTCGCCAGCGGCGCCACGCAGGTGCTGCGGCCAAGCGGCGAGGCGCCCCCGATCCTCCAGGCCGCTACTTGGTCCACCGATAACCAGACTCTGCTGGTGCAGGCTTGGCACCCCGCCCGGCTCAAGGGGCGCACCTACCCGATCTACACGCCTCAGTTTAGCGAGCGCAGCTCCTACCGCTTCTACAACACCGCGCTAAAGGAGGTGGGCCGCCTGGAGAGCGAGCTGTTCGCCGGTGCCGCCTTTGCTAGCGCCGTTGCCCAGTTTGTCTCGCCCGACGAGATCATCTTCCGCGCCGTGAAGGGCACCGACCGCCACCCCTATTACTACAACCGCGTGAGCGGCGAGCTGCGCAATATCGCCGACCGCCCCGGCTCGTACTGGAATGTCTACGCGACGAACCGCAGCCGCCAGATCGTCTTTATGCACACCTCGTTCACCGAGCCGCCCGAGCTCTATCGCATGGGCTGGGACGGCAAGAGCCTTGCGCGGCTCACCTGGTTCAACGAGGAGCTGCGACTATTCGCGGGGCTGCGCCAGGACCCTGTGAGCTTTAAGCTGCGCAGCGGCCAGACGCGCAGCGGGGTGCTGATCCAGCCCGCCGACGCGCCTTTCCCGCCCCGCGACACGCGCGTTGTGGTCTGGCAGGAAGGCGGGCCGGGGCCAGCCATGCTGAGCTACTGGCTCTCCAATGTCGAGAACCCGTTCGCGCTGCTCCCCGGCATGGGCGTGGCCCTGCTGGTGACGCCGCTCGCCGGGCGCCCCGGCTACAGCACCGCCTCGTTTAACGCCCTCGCCGACGGCGGCAACTTCGGCCAGATCGACATCGACGAGCAGGCCGAGATCGTGCGCCAGATGCAGCAGAAGGGCTGGACGAGCGCGGGCAAGGTGGGCATCACCGGCTGCTCCTACGGCGGCTACTTCACCGCCCAGAGCATTACGCGCCACCCCGACCTCTACGCGGCGGCCAATGTGCAGTGCGGCCTGGTGGATATTATCACTGATTGGTCGCGCGGCTTCGACCGGCTGATGCAGTACCTGGAGGGGTTGCCGCCGTACAGCAACCTGGAGGAGTACCGCCGCGACTCGCCCGTCTACAACGCGGGCCGCATCAAGGCGGCGCTGCTCACCTTCCACGGCACCGAGGACTTCCTGCCGATCGTGCAGAACGAGAACCTGCATCTCCAGCTGGTGCGCCGTGATGTGCCCGCCCGTATGGTCAAGTTTGTTGGCGAGGGCCACGGCCTGGGCGATCCGGCCAACCAGCTCTACGCTGCCCAGGAGCAGGTGAGCTGGTTCCGTGAGCATCTCGGCGAGTAGACCTTTCGAAGGGAACAGGGAACAGGGTACTGGGGACAGCCTGAGCGCAGCCCTCCGACCCTGTCCCCTGTTCCCTGTCGCCTGTTCCCTCCCTTAGCACGAGGTACCCGGTATGTGCCAGCCTGATTCCCCCGCGCCCGCTCGGCCACGATGGCAGATCGTACTACTGCTTGTCGCGGCTGGCGCCCTGACAGGCTGTGGCCTGTTTGGGGGTGGGCCAGCTACGCCTACACCAGCCATCAGCGGCCAGCAGATCCGCCTGCTCACGCCGCAGCCAGGCGCCACCGTAGGCAGCCCGATCCTGGTGAGTGGGGGGACGGCGGTGATGCCGTTCGAGGGCAACCTGAACTACCGACTCTTCGGCCCCGACGGCAGTATTCTGGCCCAGGGCAACTTCACCGCAACGGGCAACCTCGGCAGCCCCGGCGTGTTTAGCGGCCAGATCCCTTACACGCTCGGCGAGCAGGGCGTTGGGCGTTTGGAGGTACTGGAGTTTAGCGAGGCCGACGGCTCGGTGCGGGCGATCGCCTCGGCGCAACTAACGCTGAGCCCAGGCCAGGCCCCGCCACCCACGGGCGAGCCAGCTGGCCCATCGCCCACGGCTCTGCCGCCGCCCCCGCCCGCAGCCCAGCAGCAAATTCTGCTGGACTCGCCGCCGCCCGGCACGGTGGTGGGCAGCCCGGTGGTAATCACGGGCCGCACCGTGAGACTCCCTGCCAGCAACAGCCTGAGCTACTTCCTGCGCGACGCCGTTGGCGGGGTGCTTGGCAGCGGCAGCTTCCCGGTCGTGGCCGCCGCAAGCGGCACTGGCAGTTTCAACGCCTCGCTCACCTTCAACCTGCCGCCGAACGGGGGCAACCTCAGCCTGGAGGTCTTTGAGCCTGGCGTGGGCGGCGGGCCGGTGGTGGCCACAGCGCGGCTACAGATCCAGGTGGCGCCGCCCCAGGCCATCCTGATCGACTCGCCGCCGCCCGGCACCACGGTGGGCAGCCCGGTGGTGATCACGGGCCGCACGGCGCGCTACCCCTTCCAGGGCAACATCGGCTACCGCGTGCTCGACGCGAGCGGGCGGCAGCTCGGCATCGGCACCTTCCCGGTGCAGGGCGCCCAGGGCGGGCCAACCAGCTTCAGCGCCTCGCTCAACTTTACCCTGCCAGCCAACGGCGGGCGGGTGAGCGTGGAGGTGGCCGACCAGAACGCGGCGAGCGGCCAGATCGCGGCGGCCGCCCGCATCGACCTGAGCGTGGCCCCGCCGCAGCAGGCGATTATTATCGAGTCGCCGCCTACTGGCACAGTGGTGGGCAGCCCAATGACTGTGACCGGGCGCGTGGTGCGCCTGCCCGCCGGTGGAGCTCTGAGCTACCGCGTGCGCGACGCGCAGGGTCAGCAGATCGGCCAGGGCCAGTTTGGCGTGGTGGGCTCGCAGGATGGCGGGGCGCGCTTCAACGGCCAGGTGAGCTTCACCCCGCCCGTGGGCGGCGGGCCGATCGGCCTGGAGCTGCTGGAGCTCGATCCGGCCAACGGCGAGGTGCGCACTAGCGCCACGGTGACGCTTCAGGTGGCCGGGCAGGTGCAGCCGCCCACACCAACCGCGCTGCCGACCAGCCAGAGCATCCTGATCGACTCGCCGCCTGCTGGCACCACGGTGGGTAGCCCGGTGGTGATCACGGGCCGCACGGCGCTGCCACCGCGCGCTGGCAGGCTGTTCTACGTGGTGCGAACGCTCACCCGTGAGATCCTCGGCCAGGGCGAGTTCCCGGTGCTGGCAGCGCCAGGTCAGAATGCGAACGTGCCCTTCGTGGCCTCGCTGAACTTTGCGGAGCCGAGCCGGGGCGGCCCGCTGCAGGTGGAGATCTACGACCGCGACGCGGTGGGCAACGTGATCGCCAACGCGATTGTGCAGCTACAGGTGAGCGCCGGCAGCGCGCCAACGCCCACCATCCCGAGCAGCGGCGGCCAGGTGAGCCGCCAGGAGATCTTGATCGACACGCCGACACAGGGGACGCAGGTGGGCAGCCCCGTGGTGATCACAGGCCGGCTCGCGCTGCCGCCGATCAACGGGCAGCTCACGTATCGCGTCACCGACGCGCAGGGCGCCCTGCTGGGCGAGGGCAGCTTCAGCGTGCCCATCCCCGCCGGTGCGCCGCGCATACCTTTCACGGCGTCACTCACATTTATCGAGCCGCCGCAGGGCGGCCTGATCACCGTGCAGATCTCGGATGTGGATAGCGGCAACGGTGTGATCGGCGCCGTCGCCGAGCTACAGCTCACTGTGGCGCCGAAAAATTGACGATGGACGGTGGACGGT
>Ga0136636_10001707_pt1 | contig 12921 bp, 10 predicted proteins | sample AntDrymUQ8522106_2_FD_104653 | JGI IMG/M metagenome (GOLD analysis project Ga0136636, IMG submission 104653) | Polar desert sand microbial communities from Dry Valleys, Antarctica - metaG UQ852 (21.06) | ecosystem: Environmental > Terrestrial > Soil > Desert | place: Antarctica: Dry Valley... | reverse complement strand
GTTGGTAAGGGGAACCAACATATCACCCGCAATAACCAGCTCCTTTACATTGTTTGATGCCTTAATTTTATTCAACAAATCCTCCAGAGGTTTCAGATTTGCGTTAGTCTGTTGCAAACGAATGTTCTGTGTCCTTGTTACTGGCCGCAAGCAGCAAAATTGCTGCTTCAAACAATCCCATCTTTAAAAATGATCCAAGGTTCTTTTTTATATTTATTTGCTATTCTTGTTTTTTTAGGTTCGGCTAGCGGTATGCGATGATCAACCCATAACGTTCCAATGGCAGGTGTATTGGTATTACCAAAACTTATCCGCACGCTAAAACTTATTTGCCATTATGATTCCCGTTTGTTGGCGACTGGCTTACTTCTGGGGTTAATCATGTCTCTTCAATTTATGCTGTCTATGTACAATGAAGAGCAGAACTGTCATTACACCAACTGAAAAAAGTGAGGAGTTTAAAGTACCAAGATGCAAACCGCCTTTGTCAAATGGCTTTGTAAGGAAGTCGCCAAAGGTTGCGCCGAATGGTCTGGTAAAAACAAATGCAATCCAAAATAAAATGATATGATTGATTTTAGTGATATGGTGGAGAAGCACTATAATAATAATTACTCCGCCTGTTACAAAAGCGCCATGCAAATAACTCAGCCCAAAATAGTCGCCAAGAAAATCTCCGAAAGCTGTTCCCAGACTATTTGAGAAAAGAATTGCAGTCCAGTAATAAACTTCTTTTTGCTTGTCAGCGATTGGAAAAACTTCAAGGTTGTTGTATTTGCGAAACCACAAAAATAAGGTAAGCAGCAAACAACTTAGCAGTAAAATGCTTCCTAAGGTGTAGCCAAGATGCAGGGTTCTGTCAATGTAGTCGGAAATCTCTGTGCCTAAAGTTGTCGTTCCAATAATCACTAACCAATAAATGACAGGTATATATTTTTTGACTGAAAGTTGCAGAAATAATACAACAAAGAAAAACGCAAGCGTAATGGCAATGCCAACTGTATAGCCCAAGTTCAAAGTCATAGAAATAAAATCGCCAAGCGTTTCGCCAAGTGTTGTGGCGACAATTTTCATGAGCCAAAAAATCAAAACGATTTTGGCAACTTTGTTTTTTTGATCTAGTAGTTCCATTTTTTTACAGTCTTAAATATTTGTTATTTACTCGCCCATTAATATCTGCATACCAATTAATCCAAAGAGAGATTTTTTGTCCTCATCGTAAGGCGTAATTATTTTTGTACCCATCGATGACATCAATACTAAATGTTTGTTGAGTTGTTTTCTAAATCCAAAATTCAATAACCCAGTTGTTGATTGCGATTTGTTCATTGTTTTTGAGATATAAAATTCGCCCATTAATTCTAAATCGTTTCTAAATCGAAATCCAACAATTGTTCCGTTGAAAATGGTATTGGGGTTGTTGAGAACAAAATAGCCGATTTCTACACCGATACGAAAATTATTGAAAGTTTTTTCAAATTCTAAGGGGATAAAAATCTGTGGGTCTTGTTCTTTGTCTAATGGTATAATTATTTGTGGATAAATGGCAACCGCAATCGAATTTTGTTGTTCATTCAATAACTGACATTTAACACCTATTTGAGGTTGTGTAAAATTAGTATAATGTGATTTATTCAATTCAAAATTCGGCATAGGTAATTGAGCAGAAATCTGATAATGATTGCCGATGCCATAAACTATCTCTGTAGTTGGGATTTGAATATCTACTTGAGTAGAAAAATGGTAATTCAATGAAGTATTTATTTCCCAGTGGTTTTTACCTGGAGTACCGGGGTCGGTGGTGAGCATTGGTGGACCTCCTGCTTGAGAAAATAAGTTTCTAATAGTAAATAAAAAGATTAGCAATGACAATATTCTTATTTTCATTTTTATGTTTGTTTCTAGTTCCTTGATTTGATAATAGCAACTACTCAAGATTCTGACTAGTGCTATGTAAATATTAGACTTTCAACATCAATTTTCAATAATTAGCAATGTGAGTCCATGCGTTTTTTTTATTTTTTGGAGTGTGCCTAATGTCCAAGTCTATCCGCCAGCTGCCTTGCGCAAACCTGTCTGACTGCGGAACGCTGTCGGGCAGTGGCTTGGCTAGAGCTGGTATTAGTGGCTGGGGTTTAAGACTATTCGTTAGTATTTAGTTCGTAATTAGTACTTAGTCCACCTTGTTCGCTTTTTATCATTATCCCCTTTTCAATCAAATCCTGAATGTCTCGCAATGCAGTGTCTTGAGAACATTCCCCTATCTTAACCCATTTTGTAGAGTTTAGTTTTCCTTCAAAATCAGGATTTTTCATTGTCGGTTGTTTATGGTAACTTTTGAGTGTTTTATCCAGAAAGAGTGTTTGAAAATAATCTTTTCCAGTAGTTTTTCAGAACCATCAATTACATTTAATAAACAATTTAAAAACCATTCGAGCCAATTTGTGATATCTAAATCACTTTTCTGAATCTTTTCCAAATATGTCATAATAGAAATTTCGTTCTTTCCTTCTTTGCGTCGACATACTATAAAACCTGTATGATTGTTCATCGGAGCGAGCAAGTAACATATCACTTAATGCTCTTGAAATTCTTCCGTTTCCATCTTCGAATGGGCGAAGTGTTACAAACCACAAATGCGCATAGCTGCTTTAAGAACTATCTCTGTATTCTGTTCCAGATTAAACCAGTCGAAGAAGATTCGCATTTCATTTTCAAGTTGAGTTGTTGGTGGTGCTTGATAGTGTACTTTTTCTTTTCCCATTGCACCTGATACAACCTGCATTGACCCTGTTGAATCCTCATGCCAATTTCCGGTAATAATTTTGTACATTCCACTTTGTCCACTTGGGAAAAGTGCAGCATGCTAAGAAAATAATCGTTCTTTGTTTAGTTCTTTATCGTAGTTTTTGGTAGCGTCAGGCATCAAATCTACTATTCCGTCAACGTTCGTTCTGAATAAACCAGTCCGGATATATCAAGTCCCAATCGTCTCGCTATTGAAGACCTTACTTGTTCTCTGTCGAGAATTTCACCTTCTATCTCTGCCGACTTAATTATGTCGAGCGTTAAGATTTCAAGATTTGCTTCATTACGGAAGTTCAAATCCCAAAGCACCCATTTTGCCAATTAATCTTCCTTGTCGGCTTCTGACATGTGAAGGCAATGGTAAAAGTTTTTCACTATTCCATTTTAAGATTGGCCAGTTTTGATTGTCATATAAATACATATTATTTTCTCCGCTTAATTTGCGGCTAAAGTGCAGTTTATTATCCTCATAACAAAATTATATCCGCATATAATGCGAATAATATGCATGTTATTCTCCGCATCTTATTTTTTTACCCTTGCCACTAACACCAATATATACAAACTTACTGTTTCTATACACCAACTTTAGCCCACAAACATACGAATAATAATTAACCTAATAACATCTTCCTTGAAATATTTTTTATAAAAAAAATAATTGAGTGTTTTATTTGCGTTGAGCGAACTTTGAACAAAGATGGAATATCAATTCATTATCCTTTCTGACACAGTTTGTTGAATAAACCCAATTTTTGCATCGTACAGAGGGCTTTGTACATTTTTCAGCAGGCAATGTATATCTTTCAGCAGGCTTTGTATATCCTACAGCAGGCTTTGTGTAAAAACATGTGAATGATGTAACTCACAACCATTATTTTGTAACAGCATGATCCACCTCTCCAATTATCTTTGTAGTGCAGATGATTATTTCATTTTTACCTATAAATAAGCAACATAAATGGCTATAACATATTATATGTTGCAGATTCCTCCCTTTTTGCTTTTCGTACTGCTGCTCTCGTTTGGTGCATTGGTGGCGGGATTGGGAACTTATTTTTTCCGCAGGTGGGTCAATGTTAGAGTTTTACGCTCGCACAATGAAGTCACCGGCTTTTTGTTTTTGGCCATCGCTAGTTTTTATTCGATGTTTCTTAGCTTCGTGGTATTTATGGTTTGGGGACAGCTAAACGATACCCGGGGCAATGTGATAAAAGAAGGCAGTTCGGCCATGGGCATGTATCGCGATATAAAATATTACCCGGATACGCTGGAGGCCAAACAACTGATGATCGTGTATTTGGATTTTGTGTTCAATGTGATTGATGACGAGTTTCCACAAATGGAGCATCTGAATACAAGCCGTAAAACAACGGTGTCGTTGAATCGTGTTTTCGACAAAATGGAGAATCTCAATCCTAAAAATCCGTTTCAGATACAGTTGGTTGCCGAGATGTTTAATCACCTCAACCAACTGGCATCCTACCGTCAGCTGCGTATCAGCTCCATGGAAACAGAAATTCCGGGTCTTTTATGGTTGCCTATTCTCTTTGGAGCATTAGTTACACTGCTCTGCGCCATGCTAATGGACATTGAACATGCTGTCATGCACATAACGCTAAATGCATTAATGGGCGTTTTTATAGGCATGATTCTTTTTATCATTATCATGTTGGATCATCCCTATTCGGGCAGTTTGGGTATCGAACCTAAATCGTATAAGGAGATATTTACCATGGAGCAATGGAACCCCGACCCACATGCCACAAAATCCGTGCAGCAGAAATAGCTGTCACTGCCCTTTTGTAAGTGTCTGCGGGGGCAATAAACCAGAAATTTAATAACGTGAGTTCAGTATAATACATTTGCTGAATTGTCATAAAACACGTCACAATAAGGTCATAAGACAATAAGATAATAAGGTAATAAAGTTTGTTTGTAACTGAATAATATTCTACTAAGGTTAAGAGAATAAAGAAAGCTAAGGTTTAAAATTGAAAACCTTAGTTCTACTTTACTGAAATAAAAAAATGCAGAAATTGATTGAAGATTTTCAAGAAACAATACTAATCTCAAGTCCACTTTAGGGGACTTAGGGGTGGTTGAAAAGGAATTGATACTCTTTTTTCTCCTTTTCTTGCACCGCTCCAAGTCCGTCAGCTGACGGAGATGTAAAATTACTTTCGGCTCTGAAAATCCAACTAAATTATAATTTGGTAAAGTAGAATTAGTGGAAAATCAATATGCCGACAAACATAAACCTTATTCTATGCACATTGCAACAATACATTAAAAAGAGAGTTCTCATGTCGAACTCACAATAAATAAACCAGATGAACTTAAAGATGAAAATACCTATGAAAAGTGCCGTTCTGTGCCTGATAGTGGCCTTTATGGTTGCTTGTACCTCGCGCGAGCAGAAAAACGATGCGGCCTTCGACCGTGTAAAGCAAGAAAAGACTGAAACCAACGATAGTGCGGTGGTGAATGATGCCATGACTTTTGAAATTGCCAAAAAGAAACCGGCAGTAAAAATAATTACCGACGAGCGAACCGAATTTTATCAGGGGATTGCAAAAAGAATTCAAGCTAACCAGATTGGAATTGCGGAGTTGAAGAATAACCATAGTCAGGATGGTGATATGAAAAAGAAGGCAACTAAAATGGAAGAAGAAAATAATGATTTATCCATACAATTGGACAAATACAACAAAGACGAAAAACTGAAATGGGAATTGTTTAAAGCCTCGATGAACCAACAGGTAGATGAAATAGGTATAGAGCTGAAAGCTATTAAAATAAATGCTGAATAATTGAAAGAGCCTAGAGCCAAGCCAAAAGAAAAAATGTGAATTATGTAACTTTTTTGTGAAATCATGTAACACAAAGCGAAGTTATATGCTTCATCTTTGTAGCGTGGGATAGTTCCATTCAATATTATTTTCATTAAATCAAAAAATATGGATATCAAAAGAATTTTTGGAGCATTATTGACCGTGCTTGGAATAGGTGGTCTGATATATGCCGCTATTTTATTTATGAGTTTGTCAGGTAGTACCCATTCCATCAAGGAAGTGATTATCTATGCAGTACTCGGAATCGTTTTCTTTGCTTCGGGCATTAGTTTGATTCAAACCCTAAGGGATAAATAGGTGCTGACGATTTTTCTTCAACTACTATACCCTTGTAACTACTTCTTCAATTAATGGTATAATTATGAATTTTATAGATTACTATAAGGTATTAGGATTAGATAAATCGGCATCGGCAAAAGAGGTCAAGAATGCCTATCGGAAATTGGCTCGTAAATATCACCCCGATTTAAACCCGAACGATACAACTGCGAAAACTAATTTTCAGCAAATAAATGAAGCGAATGAGGTATTGAGCGATCCCGAAAAACGGAAAAAATACGATCAGTACGGCAAGGACTGGCAACATGCTGAAGAATTTGAAAAACAAAAACAACAGCAGTCACAAGCTGCTGGTTCGTATGGTGGCGGTTTCTCCTCAGGTCGACAAGGCAGAAGTGATTTCTCTGACTTCTTTGAATCAATGTTTGGAGGTGGAGGAGGTAGCAGTAGCAGAGCCCGGCAAACAAAATATCGTGGTGATGACTATACTTCCGAAATTCATTTGGAACTGATAAATGCTTATACTACACATAAACAAACGCTGACGGTAAATGGTAACAGCATTCGCATTACCATTCCTGCCGGAGTTGAAAACGGTCAGACGATAAAAATCGCTGGACATGGAGGCCCGGGAATAAATAGCGGTCCGAATGGAGATTTGTATATATCCTTTGTTATTGCCAATCATTCTAAGATAAAACGTTTGGGTAATAATTTATTCCAAACAGTTTATTTAGATATTTATACAGCTGTGTTGGGTGGCGAGATTACCATCGATACGTTGGACGGAAAAGTAAAACTGAAAGTAAAACCCGAAACCCAAAATGGAACGAAAGTGAATTTGAAGGGCAAGGGATTTCCTGTTTATAAAAGCGAAGGACAGTTCGGCGATTTACAAGTAACGTATCAGATTCAAATTCCGGCTCATCTGACCGAAAAACAAAAAGCATTGTTCGAGGAACTCAGAAAGATAAAAGACTAAGAACAAGGATGAGGAATAAACAGACAGTTGCAAAACAAGACTATAGACCATAGACAAAGATAAGACATGCAAATAGATAATTTAATAGCTCTGGATGAATTTTGTGCCAAACATGAAATCGAAATTTCGTTTGTCGACTCGTTGCAACAATACGGACTGATAGAAATTACGACTATTGAAAATGCTTGGTTCATAGATTCAAATCAACTTCTTCAGTTAGAAAAATTTGTTCGCTTTTATTATGAGCTGGATATTAACCTCGAAGGAATTGAAACCATAAGCCATTTATTGCAGCGCGTAAATGCCTTACAAAATGAACTTGTTGTTCTTAAAAACAGATTGGGGATATATGAATAGCTTCAAGGATATTGAGAACAAAACCCTGCAAGGGTTTAATGTGCATAACCCCCAGCGAGCTTGCGAAACTGGGGGATTAAAAGCAGTATAGAGAATCTGAACCTCCTGTAGGGTTAAACGATGCCTAACTTTATATAGTTCATCGTTTGTATGACGGATGAGGGATGGTGAATAGAAACGAAAACTCACAAATTTTTAATTACCTTTATATGCAGATTCATTTCTGTGTTTTTTTTATTTCAAACTTAAAAAATCCCTAACGGATTAAATATGAATAAAGCACTTCCCATTATAAAGAAAATACTGAAAGCAATCTTGTGGGTGGTTGTCATCTTCGTGCTTATATTCCTCCTTATTGCTGCTATCATTCAAATTCCTGCGGTGCAGACTCGCATTGTTGGTTACGCTACCAGCTTTGTGAGCAACAAAACACATACGCGTGTAGAAATTGAAAGCGTAAGCATTTCATTCCCCAAAACAGTAGTTCTCGAAGGTATTTTCCTCGAAGATCAGAAAAAAGATACAATGATATACGTTGGTGCGGCGAACGTTAATATTGCTATCAAAGATTTATTTGTAAGTAGAATAAATGTTCACGATATTCGTCTTGAAAATGTAAAGATGAACCTATATAACACCAACACCGATTCGCTTTTTAATTACAATTTCTTGATCAAAGCTTTTGCCAGTTCAGCTCCTAAAGATACGGTGAAAACTCCTTCCAAATGGACGTTTACAATGGGTAATGTGAGTCTGAAAAATATCCAACTTCGATATGATGACGAGTTTGGAGGAATGGATGTAACCGCATTTTTGGGCAACTTAAAATTGACGGTAGATGAACTTGACTTAAAGAATAGCATTTATGAGATTGATAATTTGCTGTTGGAGGATACCAAGGTAAAAGTACGAATGAAAGCATCGAAAAAGATAAAGACGCATACTTCAAGCAACATTTTGCCACTAATTACTGCCAATAAAATCAACATCAACACAACTACAGTCAGCTATGAAAATGCCATTCTGCAACAATCTGTTTTGGCAGACTTAAAGGAGTTTGAGCTAAACAATGGCGTAGTAGATATACGAAAACAATTGGTGACAATGGATAAAATTGCGTTGGCGAAAAGTAAAGTGATCTATACTACCATTGCTACACCAGCAAAATCGACCGCAAAATCAGCCACTAAATCCAATGCGAAAAAGGCGTTGGGGATAGTGGAAGTAAATGATTGGAAGGTAGGCGTAAAAACGGTGGAACTTGCAAACAATACCTTTGGCTACGATGTGGCAAACACGCCTGTGCTTAAAAAAGTATTTGATGCTAATCACATTTATTTTAAATACTTCAACTTGGATGCAAAAGATATCAATTACTCCTCGTCCAATACCAGGGCAACGATTCTGAAGTTCAATGCTATTGACAAAAACAACTTTATCATTACCAAATTTTCGACCGATTTCAGTATGGATCATTATTCCATTACTACCAAACAGTTGAAGGTAAAAACCTCCAATTCGTCGATTGATGCAGATGTCAATCTACGTTTCGCATCAATACAAACCATGTCAGAATCGTTACCCAACCTGGAGTTGCACATCAACCTAAAGAAGACAAGTTTTAAAAATGCCGATATTATTTATTTCAATCCACAACTTGCCAAGCAGGATTTCTTTAAAAATAAAACGAACATTACTTCTTTGTCTGGGCAGATAAATGGAAAGGTGAAGAATTTAAAAGGGACGAAACTAATCGTCAAAACCGCTACAAAGACTATGTTGCAAAGCGATTTTAGCATTGTAGGTTTGCCAAATGCCAAAACGGCTACGTACAATTTCCCCAATCTAAAAGTAGTCTCCGGCAAGAAAGATCTGAACATGATAGCTGGCTCATTAATCCCTGCAAAGATCTCTTTACCCGACGATATTCGCTTGCTCATCAACTTTAACGGTAAGGCGACATCTTTTGCTTCTACACTCGATATGAAAAGTAGCTTTGGGGCTGCCAATATGGTAGCAACCATCAACCCAAAAGAGAATTTTAAGGTCAATCTGACGATTGCTAATTTTGATATGGGAAGTCTGCTCAAAGACAAGAACATGTACGGTCTTGTATCGTTAACTGCACAGGCCAATGGTGCCGGACTGAAACCGGAGACGATGAAGGCCAACGTAAAAGCAAATGCTACCGAAATATATTTCAACAAGTATTTGTACCACAACTTACTGGTGGATGGAGATGTGAGTGGTCGCGAATTTAGTGGAAAAGTGAACTTGAATGACAAAAATGCAGTACTCGATTTCGATGGTCTGGTAAACATGACACCCCAAAAGGAACAGTACAAATTTGAGTTAGACCTAAAAGGTGCTGATCTTCAAAAGTTGAATTTCAGCAAAATCGATTTGAGAATAGGACTGCATGCTACCGCCGATTTAAAAGGAGGTACGGTGGATAAGCTGAATGGAAAAGCGGGAATAAGTAGTCTGGTATTAATCCAAAACGGCAAAAAATATGCGCTCGACTCGGTATTTATGGCGTCGATTAATGAAACAAAAAAGAGCGAGTTCAGTTTTAAAAGTGCGCTTGTTGGTTTAAAATACAACGGAAGTATTTCTCCCGCTTCGCTCCCGGCAGCGCTGAGTCAGTTTATCAATAACTACTTCCCGTTTTCCGACACTCCGGTGGATAAAAAGAAAGTGGACCCTTCTGATTTTACTTTTGAGATTCAACTTCACAATCATCCTATCTTGTCGGAAGTATTGTTGCCACAACTGAAAGAGTTTGAACCGGGAATTATTACCGGAAACTTTGATAGCCAGAAAAATGAACTGAAACTAAATGCCGGTATGAATCGGATTGTTTATGGAAGTACCGAAATAAATGGTTTGACTATAGAGGTAATTTCCGATTCCACGGCATTGAATTATAAAGTGGCAAGCTCAAGTATTGGCAACAGCCAGATCAGTTTTGCCAACTTTTTACTCGCAGGTAAAATGGCTAATAATAAGATTATAGCCAACCTATCTTCTATTGATGACAAGAAAATAAAAAGGCTGGTGGTTCAATCACAAATTACCAAAGACAAAAATAACTTTAGGCTGGCGCTGGATCCGGCCAATTTCTATATCATGGATAATCGTTGGGGCATTGCCGCTGATAATTATATAGCTTTTGGAAAGCAAGGTTTTATGATTCATCATCTGTTTATGAACAATGGACAGAGCCAGTTTAATATTGCTTCGGTGCACGGTACATTCAATGATGATTTGAATATTGGAATTAAAAACCTGAAGTTGGAAGATTTGTCACGAATTGTTGAAAAAGACAGCAGTTTGGTCAAAGGAAATGTAGATGGTAATGTGTTGATGAAAAGGGTCAACAATTCCTATGGTATCATTGCCGATGCAAATATTAGCAACTTAATGGTTCGGAATGTGCCTGTTGGAAATCTTGCATTGAAAGCAGATAATCCAACCACAAAACGCTTTGATATTATGCTGAAACTATCGGGCAACGACAATAATCTCACTGCAAAGGGCTATTTTATCCCCAATAATGGTGACAATTCTCTCAATATACAAGCCGATATTCAGGCCTTGTCGATGAAAACCATCGAAGCTTTTTCTATGGGTCAGATAACGCAGGCTGCAGGGATGGTAAGTGGAAACTTCCTTGTATCGGGAAATACCACCATGCCCGATGTAACTGGCGAACTTACGTTCAACAATGCATTTATGAATCCTACATATCTGAATAATCGTTATGAATTAAAACATGAAACTATTCAGTTGAAGAAAGATGGCGTTTATTTCAATGCCTTCACCTTGTTGGATGTTGATCAGCATAAGGCGGTTGTAGATGGAAAAATTGGGATGAAGCATTTCACCGATTATATTTTTGCAATGCATATCAATGCAAGGAACTTTTTATTGTTTAATACTACTGTGAATGATAATAAAGAGTTTTACGGACGAATGGTTATCGATAGCCGGATAGATATAAATGGTCCAATGTCGTTGCCAGTGATCAATGCCAAACTGAAGATGAGAAAAGGCTCTAACTTTACCTTCGCAGTTCCCGAAGATAAGGTTACAACGGACAAAGGCGAAGATGTAGTTGAATTTAATGAAGCTCAGAATGCCAATTCAATACTATATAAAACGGACAAAAAAGTGATTAAGAAGTCCACTTTTACGGGTTTCGATCTTTCCTCTGTGGTGGAAGTGGATAAAGAAGCAACCCTTCGCTTGCTAATGGATCCGGCGTCTTCCGATTCGTTGGTGGTGCGCGGGGATGCTGCATTAAGTTTTACAATGGATAAAAGTGGAAAAATGAGTCTTACCGGAGCTTATAATCTGAACGAAGGAAGTTATCTGATTTCCATTGAATCAGTTATTAAACGAAAGTTTATCATCATCCCGGGTAGCACTATTATCTGGAACGGTGATCCATTGGATGCCGATATTACGCTGAATGCCAGCTATGCAGTTCGGGCAGCTCCTTTCGATTTGGTGGCCGATCAGATGGCAGGCCTAAGCGATGTAGAGCAAGGGGGATACAAACAATTATACCCGTTTATCGTATTGTTGAAATTACGCGGAGCAATATTAAAACCCGAAATTACTTTCGAGATTCAATTAGCACCCGAGGATAAAGGAATTTTGGGCGGTGCTGTAAATCAAAAACTAACCATGCTCAACGATGATCCTTCCTTGTTAAATAAGCAGGTTTTTGCCTTGTTGGTATTGGGTCGGTTTGTGCAAGAGAATCCTTTGCAAACATCCGAATCTGGAGGAACCTCTACCTTGCTTCGGTCGACTATCAGCAACTTTTTATCAGCACAATTAAATCAATTGAGTTCTAAGATAGTTCCGGGCATGTCGTTAAATTTCGATGTTCAATCGTACAACGATTTCCAAACGGGACAGGCACAAGGAAGAACGCAAGTAGAAATTGGTCTGAAACAGCAGCTTTTCAACCAGCGACTATCCGTACAGTTAGGCGGAACCATAGATGTGGAAGGCGAAAAAGCTAAACAAAATTCGGCAAGCGAAATTACCAGTGATGTCACGGTAGAATATAAATTGACCAAGGATGGTCGATATCGCTTGAAAGGATTCAGGCACAACTTGTACGACGGAGCCATTGAAGGTCAAATTGTAGAAACAGGTGCGGGGGTGTTGTACGTTCGCGATTTCGACAAATGGAAAGAGTTCTTTACAGCTCCTAAAAAACGAGTGAGAGCCAATCCCAAGAAGGCAAGCAAGGAAGTAAAACCCATAACCCCAGAAGAGGAAAAATATTAGGGTTGATTCTATAAATCAAAGAACAAAATGAATATGAAGAACTATATAAAAGGCAAAAGTAACTCAGTTACATTGTGGAGTTTGTCCAACTTTTTGGGGAGGAGATTAGGGGCTTGGGGGTCTTTTCTTTTCTTACTCTGCTGCCTGTTTCTCACGGCATGCAGTGGTACGAGCATCTTGAAGCAAAACGAGAAACTTTATACCGGTGCACAATTAAAGATTGTATCGGCAGAGAAAGTAAATACCCGAAACATAAAAACCGCCACATTGGGAGCTATGCGCCCCAAACCGAACAGTAGCTATTTGGGAATGCGCCCTCAATTATTGCTCTAC
>Ga0136636_10001705_pt1 | contig 12922 bp, 12 predicted proteins | sample AntDrymUQ8522106_2_FD_104653 | JGI IMG/M metagenome (GOLD analysis project Ga0136636, IMG submission 104653) | Polar desert sand microbial communities from Dry Valleys, Antarctica - metaG UQ852 (21.06) | ecosystem: Environmental > Terrestrial > Soil > Desert | place: Antarctica: Dry Valley... | reverse complement strand
TTTTGAAGAGCACTGTTGATTAGTATTCTCTTTCCCCAGCCTTAAAAAGAGCCTTTAAAATTGAATTGTTTTATTTTGTCAAAAATAAGTAGAAAACCGTCTTGTAAATTGTCTTCTGCGTCGGCATTATTAATGGAGTATTTTAGACAAATTCCAAATAATTTTTTAGAAAACAGTTGGTATAGTCGCTAGTGTGCTTTAGGGCAGTTTTTTTTAAAGTCAGCAATAAATTGGTCTAACCCCACAATTTCAATCAAAAATTAGTTAGTAACAGGAACTTCCACTTCCTCAAAAATATTAACGCCATTAGCATCTTCGCCTTTGTAAAACTTAAAAATGTAAGAGCCGGTATTGGTTACAAAAAAATTAAAAGAAACCTCTGATTCTACTGGGATAACTTGAGTGCAAACTTGGTCCTTGTTTACGGCTGTTTGTATGGCAATGGTTCTGATATTTAAGTTCTTGTCGTAATAGATTCCTTGAAACGAATAGCATTCAGAAGGTCTTTGGTACTTCAATTTTATTTCATAGGTTTCCCCTAATTTGAAACTTTGAGGCAAAGTGTAGCTTGCTACAGGAAGTACTTCATACGTGTAGTTCGGAAGATCATTATCCGTGCTACAAGATATAAATGTCACTAAAAATAGGGCGAGTGCGATAAATTTTTTCATTTTTTTCATTTTTTAATGTTAATAAAAGCCATTTTACAAAAAACAGATAAAGAAGGTATACGTAGTAGATAGATTTTTTTCAAAAGGTTGCGTCAAGAATAAATTTTCAGTTAAATCTAGCACAATCAAAACACTAAATTAGTGTTTTTTAAGGCTTTGATTTTGTAAAAAAGCTACATTTTATCCTTTTTAATCAAAAAAGCTATTCTTTTTGGACAATTTCTTTTGGTTTTTTTTAAGTCGCTGAACTGACAACAATTGTTTGTGTTATAAATTCCGCAGCTGATTTTTTAAATTCAAGGTTATACGTTCTTGCAGCCGAAGACTTAAATTTATAAGTTGTCGTTTTAGTAACCGCTGTTGTGCCGCAATCCGCACCATCCACGCTAGTCTCTACTTCAGTTACTTTTGTGTTTTCAGAGGCAGTTTCTGAAAATTTAGTAAAAACGCCTGGCTTGTTTTCTACATTATAAGCAACTGTCAGAGTTAGCTCTTGATTTACTGCTCCTGCCGTAGATCCGGTTGCGGCACTGACAAATGCCTTTTTGGTTCCCATTTCGGGTTGGTCCTTATCCGTACTGCACGGAGCAAATCCTGAAGCTGCTACTAATGCCAAAGCAATCACCTGTACTTTAATTTTTTAATTTCTTTAAAATTAATTGATTTATTAATTTTATAAAAGATATTTTAAAGTTAGAAAGGCTGCTTGCCTGTGTTACTATTTTAAGAAACAATGTAAGTAGAATTGAAGTTGGAATTTTAGTATTTCAATAATCTTTAGGAGTTCCTAAAATTGCTGCTTACGTTTATAAACCAAATTTTTTATATTTGGTAACTCCATAATTTGTTTTTGAATTAAAAAGAGCAATTTATGTGAACGTTTTTTAAAGGATATGGATTTACTAAGGGTTCATTTTAGGCTATAAAAAATGCCGAAATAATTTATTTCGGCATCGTTTTTTTATAAGTAAATTGGACTTACAAAGCAGCTAATTCTTTGATATGCGCTTTGATTTTCCCCTCTAATTCATCTGCTAATTCTGGATTATCTTTGATTAAAGACTTAACTGCATCGCGACCTTGTCCTAATTTGGTTTCACCATAACTGAACCAAGATCCCGCTTTTTTGATGATTTCAAATTCTACTGCTAGATCTAATATCTCGCCAGTTTTTGAAATCCCTTCCCCATACATGATGTCAAATTCAGCGATTTTAAATGGTGGTGCGACTTTGTTTTTTACCACTTTTACTTTGGTTCTGTTCCCAAGAACATTATCACCATCTTTAATTTGTGTGGAACGACGGATATCCAAACGAACTGATGCGTAAAACTTTAATGCATTTCCTCCAGTTGTTGTTTCTGGATTACCAAACATAACTCCAATTTTCTCTCTTAACTGGTTAATAAAGAATACTGTACAATGTGTTTTGCTAATGGTTCCTGTTAGTTTACGTAAAGCTTGCGACATCAAACGGGCGTGAAGACCCATCTTTGAATCTCCCATTTCACCTTCAATTTCACTTTTTGGAGTCAAAGCAGCAACCGAGTCAATTACAACGATGTCAATTGCTCCTGAGCGAATCAAGTTCTCCGCAATTTCAAGTGCTTGTTCACCATTGTCAGGTTGTGAAATAATTAGATTTTCGATATCTACTCCTAACTTCTCCGCGTAATTTCTATCAAAAGCGTGTTCTGCGTCAATAAAAGCAGCAATTCCACCTGCTTTTTGAGCTTCGGCAATAGCGTGCAATGTAAGGGTTGTTTTTCCAGAGGATTCTGGACCATATATTTCAATAATTCTTCCTCTTGGATAACCACCAACTCCTAAGGCTAAATCGATACCTAATGAACCTGAAGAAATCGTTTCTACTTCTTCAATGGCTTTATCGCCCATTTTCATTACCGTACCTTTTCCGTAGGTTTTGTCTAGTTTGTCCAGCGTAAGTTGTAGCGCTTTTAATTTAGATTCTTTCTCTGTACTCATCTTCTCTTTTACCTTTTCTTTCATCTATTTGTATTATTTTATAACTGTAAGAAACTGACAGGATGACTCATTGTCCTGAAAATTTCAATTGTGTAAGAACATTTGTTTTCGTAAAAATACTTCTTTTTTTAATCAAAAATTTCTCTTTCAGGAATATTTTAAATTAAAAATAACAACCTAATTGGGATTGCTAAAGGAACAAGGCTTTTAACTCGGTTGCATCATGTGGGTTCATTTTTCCAGCCAAAACTAAACTCAGCTGTTTGCGTCGCAGTGCGGCTTCGAAACGTTGTTTTTCCAAGTCGGTTTCAGGTACTATTTGTGGCACTTCTACTGGTCTTCCAGTATCGTCAACTGCAACAAAAGTATATATCGCTTCGTTGGCTTTGGTTTTATTACCAGATTCGCGGTCTTCCACCCAAATGTCAATGTATATTTCCATCGAACTTTTGAATGCTCGGGAAACCTTGGCTTCGACCGTAACAACACTTCCTAGCGGAATGGCTCTGTTAAAGGCAACATGGTTTACAGATGCCGTTACTACAATTCTGCGGGAATGTCTCCTTGCCGCAATGCTGGCCGCACGATCCATACGGGCCAATAATTCGCCACCAAAAAGATTATTCAAAGGATTAGTCTCACTTGGTAAAACTAAATCGGTCAGTGTGGTTAAGGATTCAGAAGGATGCTTTGGACTCATATTTTTATTTAAATGGATATTATTTTGTTGTATGCGGAAACTTTTTATTTTTTAACTCAACCAATATACGGCTAATATCGCAGGGATAAAGTAGATTACAATGGTTCTCGCGCCGTCATAGTCCTTAGCTAATCGTTGACCAAATAGCAACATTAATAGTGTGACACAAGAGAAAACAGCTCCATAGAAACCAAAAATTCTTCCGTTGTTTACCAGTAATTCGATGCAACCCACCACACATAAAATCCCAGAAATTAATTCTAAAATTAAAATGTTTAGTAAAGCCAGAGGTACTTGATTTTTTAATGGTGTTTTAGCAAAGTGTCCTTTTAACCAATCTACGTTATCTTTCCAATTAAACAGCTTGTCATAACCGGATTGTAGAAAAGTAATGGCCAGGAAAATTAAAATCAGAATTGAAGTAATGTTGTTCATTTTTTTATTTTTGGTGAATTAAACGGGTTAGTTTTATTGATAAATCGGTTAAAATAATTTTAGGATTTCCGTTGCGCTCAATGTGATACATAGCGTCTGACAGTTCTTTAAAAATTGCATTGATATTGTTTCCATTTACAAAAGGCGCAAAATTCTCGAGTTTGAATTTCTCTACTTGAGGTTCCATGTATACCAAGCTTGTTGCTTGGTAATTTAGCAACAATGCCTGACGAAACATCTCAATACAGAAATGAAGAAATTTTTTCTGGGTTTCTCTTCCTAAACCAGCAATTTGCTCACTCCACTGAATCAAATCTTGGATGGCTGCTGCATTTCCTTTGGCTCTAAAGGCGGCACGATCCCAGTCAACAAACCATTTTTCAAAAAAAACAGATTCACTATCCGGTTGTACTAATTGCAGTGCCTTGTTGAAATTTCCTTGTGCCTGATGGGCTATTTTTAAGGCTGTTTTACGCTCTATATTTTCTCTTGAAACCAAGGCTTCGCCAATAACGGTTTCGGTTAGGCCATTGAAATGCAATACCTGACACCGGGAACGAATGGTTTGAATGATATCTTCTTCATTTTCTGAGATGAGGATAAAAACGGTTCGGTCGGTCGGCTCTTCTAGCAATTTCAATAATTTATTGGAAGCAGCGATATTTAATTTATCGGCCATCCAAATAATCATTATTTTGTATCCTCCTTCGTAGGATTTTAAAGCCAAAGATTTTAAGATTTCTTGCGCATCATCAACCCTGATTTCCCCTTGTTTGTTTTTAACTCCTAATATTTGATACCAATCAAATAAGCTTCCATAGGGATTTTGCTCTAAAAACTGACGAAACTCCGTAATAAAATCAATGCTTTTAGGTTTGGTTTTTACCTCTTCGGTGCTTACCGTTGGATAAATAAAATGCAAATCTGGATGTGAAATTTTCTGAAATTTGAGATTGCACGCCTCGTTTGACCCTACGTTCTCCCCATTTTGATTGCTGCAAATAATATATTGTGCATACGCAATAGCCATAGGTAAAGTGCCGCTTCCTTCAGGGCCAACAAACAATTGCGCATGTGGAATTCTACCCAAATTAGCACTTTTTGTCAAATGACTTTTGATGTGTTCTTGCCCTAAAATTTCTGAAAATTGCATGAAGCAAAGATAGCAGAAAATGGTTTAGTCTAAAATTTTACGGGGCAAAGTTTTGGTACGGGCAAGATTCAAAATAAGTCAAATAGCGGTTTAATTTGTAAATTTTGATTTGTCTTAATTTAAACTAAAAAACAAATAAAATAGTAAAAAGGAACATTATTTGTTAATTTACATCGATTTCGTTGCGTAAAATTTATTTTAGATGTTTTTCCCTAATTTACTAATAATTTAAAAGTTCTATATTTGTTGTTCTTTCAAAAAAAATAAACTAAAAAACATACTGATGAAAACTGTAAACGATTTCGATTTTAAAAGTAAAAAGGCCATAATACGGGTTGATTTTAATGTGCCATTGGACGAAAATTTCAAAGTAACTGACGCCACTCGTATCGAAGCAGCAAAACCTACGATAGATGCAATTCTTGCGCAAGGAGGAAGCGTAATTTTAATGTCACATTTAGGAAGACCAAAAGGGATTGAAGAAAAATACTCATTGAAACACATTTTGAAAACGATTTCGGAAATTCTGGGAGTTCCTGTTCAATTTGCCTCAAACTGCGTTGGATCTGAAGCCAAAGAAGCTGCTGAAAAACTGCAAGTAGGAGAAGTATTATTATTAGAAAATCTGCGTTTCCATAGCGAAGAAGAAGCCGGAGATGTTGCTTTTGCAAAAGAGCTAGCGTCACTTGGTGATATTTACGTAAATGATGCTTTTGGGACCGCACACAGAGCGCATGCTTCAACTACCATTATTGCCCAATTTTTTGAAAATAAAAAATGTTTCGGTTTATTATTGGCTAAAGAAATTGAGAGTTTAAACAAAGTTTTGAAAAATAGTGAAAAACCGGTGACCGCCGTTCTAGGAGGTTCAAAAGTGTCTTCTAAAATTACCGTGATCGAGAATATTTTAGATAAAGTGGATCACATGATTATTGGTGGCGGAATGACGTTTACTTTCGTAAAAGCTTTAGGCGGCAAAATTGGAAATTCTATCTGTGAAGATGACAAACAAGAATTGGCATTGGAAATCTTGAGATTAGCGAAGGAAAAAGGGGTTCAAATTCACATTCCTGTTGATGTTATTGCAGCCAACGCTTTCTCAAATGATGCTGAAACTCAAATCGTGGATGTAAAAGAAATTCCAGACGGATGGCAAGGATTGGATGCAGGTCCAAAATCGTTAGAAAATTTAAAAAAAGTAATTATGGATTCTAAAACGATTCTGTGGAACGGACCACTAGGTGTTTTTGAAATGGAGAATTTTGCAAACGGAACAATTGCTTTGGGTAATTTTATTGCAGATGCTACTGCAAAGGGAGCCTTCTCGTTGGTAGGTGGAGGCGACTCTGTTGCAGCGGTAAAGCAGTTTGGACTAGAAGATAAAGTGAGTTACGTATCTACTGGTGGTGGCGCTATGCTAGAAATGCTGGAAGGCAAAACATTGCCAGGAATTGCAGCAATTCTAGACTAATTCTGCTACAACCAAGTTGCGGGAAACAGTTGGAATTTTAGTGTACTACCCTTATAAAACAAGAATCAAGATTACAAGTATAACCTTAGCGATATTATTTATTGCTAAGGTTTTTTTTATAGATTTCATAATATGTTTTTTAAAGGGACTTTTGCCTATTAAAGCCATGAAAATTCTTTACAAATCAAGGAAAGATTGCATTTTTAACAATATTTAAACAAATTTTTAGTTTAAACCTATTAAGTTTGTAAAAACAAGCTTTGTAATCATTTGAAATATAGGTCTTTGATCGTAAAAATATGAATATAAAAAATACCACATTATCACTCTTGCTACTGTTATCAGTGCAATTGTTTTCCCAAGAAACTCATGAAAATAAGGAAATTTCAAAATTTGAAATAAAATTATCTTATTTAGATTCCATTAAGAATACTTTCGTAAAAGATGACTTAGCATCTTGCGTGGATAGCTTATGGATGAAGGAATTAACTAATTTAGATTTGTACAATACCATTTCGGAGGATATTAAAAATGTAAATATTGATGAGAAGATAGAGTATGAGTTGTCTACAGAGCTATTAAAAGAGCGATTGGCGGCAATGGATGCTAAATCTCCATTTAATATAGAGTACAATCAAGGGTTAGAGAATATCATCAAATCATTTTTGAAGTACAGGAAGAAATCTTTTGAACGTTTAATGGCGGTCTCTGAATATTATTTTCCTGTATTTGAAGAGGCATTAGCCAAACAAAATGTCCCTTTAGAAATTAAATATTTAGCTGTTGTGGAATCTGCTTTAAATCCAAAAGCAGTCTCTAAAATGGGCGCCACGGGATTGTGGCAATTCATGTATCAAACCGGAAAACAATATGGATTAAAAATTGACTCTTACATAGATGAGCGTAGTGATCCCTTAAAAGCAAGCCAAGCTGCAACGCAATACATGAGCAACATGTACAAAATATTTGGTGATTGGGATTTGGTTTTAGCTTCGTATAATGCAGGTCCAGGGAATGTTTCAAAAGCAATCAGACGGTCTGGCGGCCAGCAAAATTATTGGAACATTAGAAAAAATTTACCAAAGGAAACGCAAGGATATGTTCCCGCTTTCCTTGCTACTATGTACATCTACGAGTATCATAAGGAACATGGAATTGTTCCTGAAAAAGCAAGAGTAAAACATTTTGCCACGGATACCATAATGATCAAACAGCAAATGACATTCAAACAAATTTCTGATTTACTAGATGTTCCTGTGGCACAATTGCAGGTTTTGAATCCATCGTATAAGTTGAATGTGATTCCATTTTATCATGATGAAAATCATTATTTGAGATTACCACAAGAAAAAATAGCCGTTTTTGCGTCTAATGAGGATCAGATCTATGCCTACACGCAATATGAATTAGACCAGCGAGAACGACCATTTCAAACTTCAAAAGCAGTGGTTAAAAACACTCCAAATACCTTTAGTCAAAGCCGTACAGATGCTAAAATAGCGTACTATAAAGTGAAGCGAGGAGATAATCTAACTAGTGTTGCTTCTAAATATGGTGTTTCTATTACCGAATTAAAGAAATGGAATAACCTTAATAGTAATGCGCTTGCTTATGGCAAAAACTTGAAGATTATTACAGGTCAGTCTTTAATTAAATCAACAACAGCAGAACCTAAAGGAAATACTAGCATCTTAAAAAGCCAAATGGTATTGGCCGCTGAAACAAAAAGCAATAAAGAAGAAAAAGCAAATAGTGCTTCAAGTGGTTCTACAACGGATGAAGCAAAACTTTATTTGGTTCAAAAAGGAGATAACTTAGGCAGCATTGCTACTAAATATGAGGTTACAGTAGCAGATCTTCAAGCTTGGAACGGGCTTTCGAGCGATGCAGTTCAAATAGGGGCTTCCTTGCAAATAGCGAATAACGGACCGGATTTTAAACCAGAATTAGCGCTGAACCCAGAACGCAAAGATGTTGAATATATCGTTTTAAAAGGAGATAATTTAGGAGCTATTGCCGGTAAATTTGGAGCTTCCGTCGTGGATTTAAGACACTGGAACAAGTTGCCAGACAATACGATTACTATTGGAAAAACATTAATCGTTGCCAAAGATGAAATCGCCATTGTCACTGATAAAGCTACTGTTGATTTCTTCAAGAGTAAATCAAATATAACGGCATCATCTAAAAAAGTACCTTCTAATTATTATGTCAAAAAAGGAGATTCTTTATTTAGCATAGCTAAAAAATATCCAGGCGTAACCACTTCTGACTTAAAAAAATGGAACGGTATTAGCAGTGAAGAGCTCAAGCCTGGAATGAAGTTAAAAATTAACGGATAAATCAATTAACTTCTATAAATTTGGGTTTTACTTTATAATCGAATCGTAATGAATAAAGCCCATTTTTTATTTCTTTTTGTTTCTCTGCTCTTATTTTCTTGTAAAAAAGAGAATAATCTTATGCCACGTAAAACAACGGGTAAAATCAACACGATTTCTGTAATTATCGATGATCAGTTGTGGAACGGGGATATTGGCGATAGCATTCGGAACAAGTTTGCATCTCCAGTGATTGGTTTACCACAAGAGGAACCACTATTTAATATCAATCAATATCCAGTCAAGCTTTTGGAAGGATTTATGACGGATACACGAGCGATTATAGTGGTAAAAAAGGCAGATGAAAACAAGTTTGAAATTCGAAAAAATCAATACGCTTCCCCCCAAAATGTATTCCATATTTCTGGAAAAACCAATACCGATATTCTCGCTTGCATTGAAAAAAATGCGCTGCAAATGATTCAAATCATCAAACAAGCTGAAATTGCCGAGAGCCAACGAATAAACAGCCTGTCCCTAATAGATCCTAAAATAATAGAGAACAAGTTTCACATTGGTCTGCAAATCCCCTCAGGATATGCCTATGTGCTTCAAAAAAGTAATTTTATGTGGCTAAAAAAGGAAATTATAGGCGGGAATACCAGCTTGTTACTATATCAAGTACCTTTGAAGGCGATTAATAAAGATACCGATTTAAGTACTAGTATTATAAAAATGCGGGATTCCATAGGTCATTTGTACATAAGCGGAAAAGAACCAGATACAAACATGATGACGGAAGAGGCGTACGCGCCTTATCTATTTAAGATCAATCTTGACGGAAAAGATACTTATGAAACCAAGGGAACTTGGCAATTAAACAACGATTTTATGTCCGGACCTTTTATCAATTACGCTATTGTGGATGCTGATTATAACCGAATTTTGGTTTTGGAAGGGTTTTGTTATGCGCCTTCAAAAGATAAAAGGGATTTAATGCATGAACTCGAATCTATCATAAAATCAGTTGTTGTTGTTAAAAGAGTGCCTTAAATTTCTTTAATTTGCATTTTATAAAACAATTAGGCATGACATTACAATGGGAAATTAAGGCATTTGATGCCCTGACGGTGCACGAACTTTATGATTTACTGCGTTTAAGAAGCGAGATTTTCGTGGTGGAGCAGCACTGTGTTTATTTGGATCTCGACGGAAAAGACAAAGTAGCATTACATCTTATTGGTATGTTTGAAGGTAAAATTGTCGCTCATTCCAGATTGTTTAAACCGGGCATAAGTTTTGACAATGCCTCCATAGGAAGGGTAACCGTCGATCCCAATTATAGAGATAGAAAATGGGGACACGACTTGATGCGAGAATCTATAGCCGGAATTCAGCAGCATTTTGGCGAAATAAAAATTACCATTGGAGCGCAACTGTACTTGAAAAAATTCTATGAAAGTCATGGTTTTGTGCAAACCAGTGAAATGTATCTGGAAGATGATATTCCACATATTGAAATGAAAAGAGGAGAACTAGATTTTCAAAATTAGAAATTCTACCCTTCGATCTATTGCTTCGCCTTGACCTAAAGGAAATTTGTTTCCACTTCCCACATAGTGCATTCTAAGGCTGTTTATGCCCTTATTTATCAAATAGCGGTAGACGTTTTTGGCCCGATTCAAGGATAGTTTCCGTTCCTGTGTGTCTTTATCTATGGCATCTTGGTAAGAATTGGGCGTGCAACATACATGTCCTCTGATTTCGAATTCCATTGTTTTTTGCTGTTGCAAAAGAAGTGCAATGGCATCCAATTCTTTCTTGGATTGCTCCGTCAATTTGCTGCTGCCAAGTTCAAAAAGAATATTTTCCAGATAAATTCGATCACCTACTTTATGGCTTTCCTGAAATGAATTATAAATACCCTTCCCAAAACTGTTTTTCTTGACAATAAATAAGTCGACACGCCTATTCTTTGAACGCGTTTCTGATAGATTTCCCATCAAATCCTTTTGCAATATTACGCGGCCCTTACCTTCAATAATAACAATTTTGTTATTATCAAAACCATGATCCGTGAGTATTTTTTGGACTGTTAGAACTCTATTTTTTGATAATTCATAGTTGTAATCATTGGTGCCTCGATCGTCGCAATAGCCATAAATTTGTATCGATTCGATTTTGGTCGTATCTGCGTATTTTATGAAATCAATTATCGTTTGTACTTGATCATTGTATAGTGTGAATTTGTCAAATTCAAAATAAACTGTTTCCACAGGTCTTGCTTGAGCGAATAAATAGCTCGTAAAAAGAAGCAGTAGTATGGAAAAGGCTTGTTTCATTACATTTTTAAAATAGATCGATACGCTGGATTATCACTCAAAATAGAGGCTGCCTTTTTAATTTCTGAATTGTTTTTGGTGTAATATTGATACAGTCCTTCTTGGTATTGGTATCTCTTAATGATTTCATCAATTATCAATTTTTTGATTTCTTTTTGATTTTTATCCAATAATGCATTTTCACTTTTTTGCAGAGCGGTAAGTAATTGTTGGTATTCTAACTGAATGGATTCCTCTAATTTTTCTTTTTTGGCTACAGCCAAAGTGTTTTTTAACGCCAACTCCGTTTCTGTGTCAAAAGAGAATTTTTGCGCTTTCAAAAATTGTTTAAAATCAGCATAATCAGCATCCGAGAGTACCGGAATCTGATTTCCTAAGCTCGGATTTTTATAATAATAAGTTGTGGCATAGTTAAAAATTCCGTCATTACGCAACAAAGCATTTGTGATGGGACTCGATTTTGTTTCTTCCAGTTCCACATCAGGTTGGATTCCGCCACCGTCATATACGGTTCTTCCCTTTCTAGTTTTAAAGGCATTGAAGTTTTTCTCTTCGGTTTTTAAAGCAATTCCATTTTTGTCTTTTTTAGAATAATTTAATGCTTGAATACACCTGCCGGATGGTGTGTAATAGCGAGAAATAGTTACTTTTAATTGCGTCCCAAAGGTTAAATCTACGGGTCTTTGTACAAGTCCTTTCCCAAAACTACGACTTCCTACCACTACCGCACGGTCTAAATCCTGCAAGGCGCCAGCGACGATTTCTGATGCCGAGGCACTGCGGCCATTGACTAGAATGATTAATGGGATTTCAGTGTCTACGGGATCTTTGGTTGTTTTATAAGTGCTGTTGTGTTTCTCTATTTTCGATTTTGTCGTCACAATAATCTCATTTTTTGGAACAAATAAATTACAAATATTTACTGCTTCATTCAAGAGTCCTCCAGGATTATCTCTTACATCTAGGATAATGCGTTCTGCACCTTCTTTTTTTAGCTGTTCCAGTGCCTCTTTAGTTTCTATCGATGCTTTTTTATTAAAATGGGACAATACAATGTAGCCTGTTTTGTCGTCTATTTTTCCAAAGAAGGGAACCGATTTTATTTCGACTTCGTCAAGAACAATCTGAGTAGCGCTTACTTTTCCCTGACGGATGTATTTGATATCGATTTTAGTGTTTTTAGCACCTTTGAAGAGTTGAGAAGCTTCCTCTTTAAATTCAGATAAAAGCACATCGCCTACCTGAATAATTTCGTCACCAGCTTTCAATCCCGCTTTGTCGGCAGGAAAATCTTTATAGGGTTCCTTAACGATTAATTTGTCTTCTTTCCGGGTCAGTAAAGCGCCTATTCCCGTGTATTCACCGGTATTGTTTATCTTGAAACGCACTACATCTTGCTCATTAAAGTACACCGTGTACGGATCTAAATTTGCTAACATCCCTTTTATGGCCTTGTCCATTAACTCTCCAGGATTAGTTTCATCAACATAATTGCGGTTCAATTCCTTGAAAAGCGTGGTGAATATCTCGATTTGCTTGGCAATTTCGAAAAAATCATCCTTGAAACTAGTTCCAACAAGCAGAAATGCTGAAGCGACAACTGGGATGATGAATTTTTTTTTGAGAAGGTTCATGGATTTAGTAGGCTTAATTTGAAGCCACTAAAATAGGTATAAATCATGAAATAATAGTGCAGGACAGAATCTAATGGCAATTATGTTTACGTGGTGCAAGTAAAAAGTTAAATTTTCGAATTGCTATCGATTTCTGACTCTGGTTTTTTAATGTTTTGAGCAATAAACTTCTCAAATAACTGAATGGTTTTGGTGTTGATTTCCTGATA
>Ga0136636_10001704_pt1 | contig 12922 bp, 12 predicted proteins | sample AntDrymUQ8522106_2_FD_104653 | JGI IMG/M metagenome (GOLD analysis project Ga0136636, IMG submission 104653) | Polar desert sand microbial communities from Dry Valleys, Antarctica - metaG UQ852 (21.06) | ecosystem: Environmental > Terrestrial > Soil > Desert | place: Antarctica: Dry Valley... | reverse complement strand
CGGTCAACACCTTTTCTTCAGAGTTGCTTCGGAAAGTCAGCAAAAGCGATAGTTATCAGGACATGAATTCTGATCAGGTATTCTTGTCGATGACGCAATATCCGCGAATTTGGTTTGAAGTTCCGTTGGTTTACATCAAAAATGGTAATGACAGCATCCGGAAAATCATCGGCCTTAACGCTAAAGAAAAATATGCTCCATTCATTAAGTTCTTTGACGAAAAAGGCAATTACAAACTGTCGCCTTATTTAGATGAAGCCTATAAGGCTGCGCTGCCAGATCAATTTCAGAAAGATTTTATCGAAACTGACCGTAAAGTTAATCTGCTCAATTCGGCTTTAAGCGGCAGCATACTGCGCATTTTTCCTATTCCGAATGACGCTAATAGCAAATGGATTTCTTACCTAGAATTGCACGATTCCAATATTCATGGGATTGATTCGACTTTCTTGCGCAATATTCTGCCGCTATATATGAACGCGCTTGACAGTACAAAGGTCAAAGGCGATTACACAAATGCCGACTTCTTTTTAAAGAGCATGGAGAATTACCAAATTAAATTTGGCAGTAAAGTGCGCCCATCGGAGGAGAAAATCACTTCTGAGATTATGTATAACAAATACGATATCTTTAAAAAATTGTACTACTTCTATATGTTGAGTGGTATACTGATGCTATTCTTTACGATTGTCAATATCTTCTTTGAGAAAAAAGCGATACGCTATGTGATCAATGGATTACATGTTCTTATTGGGTTTTTCTTCCTACTGCATACTGCTGGATTAATCGCGCGCTGGTATATTTCGGGACATGCGCCTTGGAGCGACGCCTACGAAAGTATGATTTACGTCGCTTGGGCAACAATGTTTTTTACGCTGGCCTTCGACCGAAAATCGAAGCTTACCGTGGCTTCCGGAACATTCGTAGCTTCGATGATTTTGATGATTGCGCATTGGAATTGGATGGACCCGTCAATTGCCAACCTGCAGCCGGTACTCAATTCTTATTGGCTGATGATTCACGTTGCGGTAATCGTGGCGAGCTACGGACCGTTTACACTTGCGATGGTGTTGGGTCTTGTTTCAATGTTGCTGATGGTTTTCACGAACAAGAACAACAAAGCGAAGATGGAACTTAATATCAAGGAAATTACTTATATCAATGAAATGGCTTTGACTATCGGTTTGGTGATGCTTACCATTGGGAATTTCCTAGGCGGACAGTGGGCCAACGAAAGCTGGGGGCGTTATTGGGGATGGGATCCGAAAGAGACTTGGGCTTTAATCAGCATTATGATTTATGCGTTTGTCATTCATGCGCGTTTTGTACCATCGATGCGTGGCAAATGGATTTATAACCTGATGAGCGTATTGGCTTTCTATTCGATTATGATGACTTATTTTGGAGTGAATTTTTACCTTACCGGACTCCATTCTTATGCGAGTGGTGACAAAGTCGTGACGCCATCATTTGTTTATTATTCTATTGCGTGCGTAGCCATACTGGGCATCGTTTCGTATATCCAATACCGGAAACACCTTAAAAAGTAAGTTCTTAAAATGTAATTGCTTATTGAAATAAATAGAAAAAGGTCCAACTGTAAAGCTGAACCTTTTTCGTTTTATAATTATGGCAGATTATACGATTTTATTCGAAAGTCATTAATTTACACTTTTCCCAACGCATACAATTGTTCCATCGTTGGTGATTTGCTACCGCCGGCAGGTTCAAGCGTAATCCCGAATCCTTCGGCGCCATTGGCTCTCTCTACAGCGAATATACGTTGTTGCTGGCTTTTGAAATCTTCAAGCAAACCAATGCTTGTGGGCGTAAGCGGATTGAGTTTCAGTGCCCAAACTTGATATACATGTCCTTGCGGTGGCTCCGGTAAACCCGCTGCATCGACATAAACTACAGCAGTGTTTTTATTGTAATATACTTTGGCGTAAGATGTTGGGGAAACTGCTTGTCCGCCGAGGCTGATTACTGTATTATTGACGTCACGAACTACGGCCAGCGCATCTTCGGTTTGTTTGGCTTTTATTTCTGATGAAACCAGCGATTCCTGCAATTGTGTATTTTCATTCTGAGCATTTACAATTTCAGAGCGTCTTTGGCTATGCTCATTATACTGATATGCGAAACCGATCAACAACAATACGGCCGCAGCCCAGCCGATATAGCTTGTCCTGTTTGATTTCAGGGTGACGACCTTGCCATGTTTGAGTTCAAGTTTTTCGCGGATCTTTTTGAAATTCTCCGCCGAAAGGAAAGGAGAGAAGCTCGTCGAAAGATTCACGATAGCCCTTTCGATGGAAAGGATCTCGTCGTTGATTTCGCCATGTTTTTTCGCCATGCGGCTGACTTCCAGATTTTCTTCTTCGGAAAGTAGACCGTAGACGTAGAGTTCTAAAATACCAGATTCGATATAGGTTGTATTTTCCATTATACTCTTAGAAAGTTTCGTAAATCATTAATACAAGTTCTGTTTTGCGTTTTTACGGTTCCGAGCGGAATCTGCAATTCGTCTGAAGCTTCCTGCTGCGTATACCCTTTGAAAAATAATAAGTCGATGATTCGAATGCATTTCGGCTTTAATTTATTTACAAATTCCCTAATACCAATAGTGTCGATTTTGTGAACCATCTTATTACTGTCGTCTAGCAGATGTACGAAATTGTCGGAGGAGAGGTTTTTTTGCTTGTTGCTAAAGCCTTTGGAACGCAGTTTGTCAATCGAGGAATTTCGCGCGATGTTAACGATCCAAGTATAGAACCGACCTTTACTTTCATTGTAAGAATCGATATTTTTCCATATTTTGACGAAGACTTCCTGAAGCACATCTTCAGCTTCTTCGCGATCGTTGACGAGATTGTTGATTACGGCAAACAGACTTTTGGAGTACATATCGTAAACGTGTGTAAAAGCACGTTCATCCTTGGTCATTATTAAAGGCAACAATTCTTCTTGTGTCATGATAGCGTCTTTTGACACAAAAATAAATAAATTCTTTAACAAATTGGCGATCTGTGCAAAATTTTGAAAATGGTCAGCATCAATTCGATTGCGGAGAAATCCGATTTTTTGTCGACTCCGTATATACAAATACAATCCTGCCATGGGGTAGCGCAATTCTGCCAAGATTTCAATTTCGCATACGTGGGATTTTGGCAACAGATCAAATTATGGTTAAGAGGTTTGGTCGTAGCCTTAGATGCCCGGTGCAAATGTTTCGGGCATCTTTTTTAAAATATTGTTTGATTTGGTGATGAAATCGATTAATTTTATAAAAAAACAAAATGAGAAATACAGCAATTGCCCTTCTGCTGCTTTGTGGTAGTTTCACTGCCATGGCACAGCAAAAAACAGCCGCTACTAAAACAGAAAAAAAATCAAACATGAAACAAACGATTTATCAATTCAAGACAGAAGATTTATCCGGAAAGAATTTCGACTTTGCGACGCTCAGGGGAAAGAAAATACTCATTGTCAATACGGCTTCAAAATGCGGACTCACGCCTCAATATAAAGACTTGGAAAAGATTTATGGAAATTACAAGGACAAGAATTTCGTAATCATTGGGTTTCCGGCTAATAATTTTGGCGCTCAGGAACCCGGCACAAATGAGGAGATTGGCGCTTTTTGTGAAAAGAATTATGGCGTGAGTTTTCCGATGATGACCAAAATTTCGGTGAGAGGAAAGGATATGGCGCCGATTTATGAATTTCTGACCCAAAAATCAAAGAATGGTTTGGAGGATTCTAATGTCGAATGGAATTTTCAAAAATATCTTATCGATGAAAACGGCCATTTGGTCAAAGTGGTAAAGCCCGAAGTTTTGCCGACCGATCCGTCGATTGTAGAATGGATCAAATCATAATCTATCAAAAAAGGAACTCAAACGGGTTCCTATTTTTATTTTAAGATGAGCTGCATGAACAGTAAGTCGAGCCATTTCCCAAATTTATAACCTGCTTCTTTGATTATGCCGTTTTCAACGAAGCCATAATGTTTATGAAAAGCAATACTTCCTGTGTTCTCAGCGTCGATTCCGCCAACCATCACATGATAACCTTCTGACTTGGCAAGTGAAATAAGTTCCGAAAGCAACAATCCGCCGATGCCTTTTCCGACAAACTGTTCCTCGACATACACCGAATGTTCGACTGTATATTGATAACCGATTTTTTCGCGGAACATCCCATACGTTGCAAAACCCACCGCCATTCCTTGATAATCGGCGACAATTACGGGATAATTTTTCGCATGCTTGTCAGCAAACCATTGTAGTTGCACTTCGAGCGGCAATATTTCGTAGTGGTAATTTGAAGTCGTGTGTATAATAGAATGGTTGACGATTCCAAGAATTGCAGGAATATCGTTGATGGTCGCTTTGCGTATTTTTATTTGTAGATCCATGGAGTCATTTTGCGCCGAAGCGCTGTTGGGCTGTCCTGCAAATATATTTTGTTTTTGCTATAAATAGGTTAAAATATGTAACTTTGGATTTCCTAAATTAAACGCATGGTCTATCCCAAAATCCCTTTAGCGCAAAGTATCATTCAGATTTGTCTTGCTAAAGGTGTCACCAATATCGTTATTTCTCCGGGCTCGAGAAATGCGCCGCTGACAATTGGTTTTGTGAGCAATCCGAAATTTGAATGTTACAGTATAGCCGACGAACGTTCGGCAGGGTTTTTCGCTTTGGGAATCGCACAGCAGATTAATAAGCCCGTGGCTTTGGTTTGTACTTCTGGATCGGCGCTACTCAATTATTATCCCGCAGTTGCGGAGGCTTTTTACAGCCAGATTCCGTTAGTCGTAATTTCAGCCGACCGACCGCTCAGCAAGATTGACATCGGCGATGGACAGACAATCAGGCAAATGAACGTTTTCGAGAATCATAGCCTTTACAATGCTAATCTTATTGAAAGAGAAGGCGCCGAAAACGACTTCATGATCAACGAAGCGATTAATATAGCCTATACCCGAAAAGGACCAACCCATATCAATGCACCATTTGAAGAGCCGCTGTACCAGACCGCCAAGAGTTTAACGGTCGATCCTACGATTTCGGCATTTGCAAAGGTTTACAAGAATATCTCCATTGAAGATATCATTGCGTCTACCAACATCTGGAACTCTGCAAAGAAAAAACTTATTCTTATTGGTGCTAATGAACCGCACGAAATTGATGCCGAAACGATTACTGTTCTCGCCAATGATCCGTCGATTGTGGTGATGACCGAGAAAACGTCGAATGTGCATCATGCATCGTTCGTGAGTTCGGTAGATTCGATGATTACGCCATTCAAAGAAAAAGACTTTAAAGCATTTAAACCCGAAATACTTGTAACTTTTGGTGGTATGATTGTTTCAAAACGCGTCAAGGTTTTCCTTCGCACCTACAAAGCCGAGCATCATTGGCATATTGATCCAATTCGGGCCTACAATACTTTTGGATACCTTTCGCATCATTTTGAAGCCAATCCGAATGATTTTTTTCACCAGATTTTGCCATTTACCAAAACCGTAAAAAGCAATTATGCCCAGAATGCGCAGGCTATTATGAAAGTACGCGCGGTAAAGCACAAAAAATATTTGGACAAGGTTCCGTTTTCTGATCTTAAAGTGTTCGAAGCTATTTTAGCGGCACTGCCAAAAGATTCGGTATTGCAAATCGGAAACAGTTCGCCTATACGCTATGCACAGCTTTTTGATATTGATCCTAGTATTGCTGTCTATTGCAACCGTGGTACTAGCGGTATCGATGGCAGTACTTCAACGGCCGTGGGAGCTGCAGTGGCCAACAAAAAGCAAACGATATTGATCACAGGCGACGTTAGTTTTCTGTATGATAGTAATGCGTTGTGGAATCAATATATTTCCAAAAACTTTAAAATAATATTGATCAATAATGGCGGTGGCGGAATTTTCAGGATTCTACCCGGACATCAGGAAAATAAAATATTCAATACTTTTTTTGAAACAGAACATTGCTTGACGGCAGAACATCTGGCTAAAATGTATGGATTTGAATACCTAATCGCAAGTGACGGAATTTCCTTAACCGATGGTCTTTCCGCGCTGTTTGGACAACATACAAAACCAGCCATCCTCGAAATATTCACCCCGACGAAGCAAAATAATGATATCCTTAATGCCTATTTTAAAGAGCTCGTTTAAAAGATTGATTATGTACAAAATATTTCTAGCATCTACTTTCTTTTTAGGTGTGTTTACTGGTGTTGCCCAAGAAATAAATCAGAATAATGTTGGTATTCTCAAACTTGGTGTGGTCGATGGAATCCAATCGGTCGAACTCGGTGAAAAACGAATGCTAAATATTTATTTACCCGACGGTTATACTGACAATCCGACCGCAACTTATCCGGTAATATACTTGCTTGATGGTTCTGAAAATGAGGATTTGATACACATCGTTGGAGTCGTACAATTTCTTACTATGATTGAAAAAATGCCAAAGTCAATTGTGGTGGGAATCGCAAACATCGACAGAAAGCGGGATTTTACATTTCCAACAACGATTGCAAAGGATAAAAAAGATTATCCTACCACCGGGAGTTCAGCAAAGTTTACCGATTTTTTGGAGAAGGAATTGCAGCCCTACATTCAGAAACATTACAAAACTAATAGTGTTAAAACTATTATCGGCCAATCTTTAGGCGGTTTGCTTGCGACGGAAATCCTACTCAAAAAACCAAGATTATTCAATAATTACGTTATTGTGAGTCCGAGTTTATGGTGGGATAATGAAAGTCTGCTGAAATTCCTTCCAACGCTATCTAATCAAAAGTTTGATCCTGTAAATGTATACATCGCCGTAGGTACAGAAGGCAAACAAATGGAAAATGATGCACGATCGTTATCAGAAAATCTACTGTCGGTTGCTAACGAAAACGTCAAAGTGAAATTTGCGGCAATGCCCGAAGAAAATCATTTAACCATCCTCCACAACAGTGTTTATAAAGCTTTGGAATACCTAAACAAAAAATAGTTGCTATCTTTGCCGCATGATTGAAATAGGAAAATACAATACATTAGAAATTTTACGCGATACCAAAGTAGGTTTGTTTTTGGGCAATGGCAATGAAGCGGAAGACATTTTATTGCCCAATAAATATGTTCCCGAAGTATTTAATATAGGTGATGAAATTACGGTTTTTGTTTACCTTGACCATGAGGAACGTCCGGTGGCAACCACTTTGGAACCCTACATTTTGCTTAATGAATTCGCGCTTCTTCGGGTAAATTATGTCAATCAGGTCGGCGCATTCATGGATTGGGGAATGGAAAAAGATATTCTTGTTCCATTCAAGGAACAAGCTCGTCCGATGGAAAAAGGCAAGCGCTATCTCATCTATCTTTATATGGATGAAAAAACCAACCGACTCGTCGCATCCAGTAAAATCAATCAGTTCCTCAATAACGATGTTTTAACGGTTGAAAAGGGCGAAGAAGTCGATTTGATTATTTCGCACATTACTGAATTGGGAATCAATGTCATCATAAACGAAAAACACAAGGGCTTGATTTATAAGGATGAAGTCTATGATGATGCTATCCGAACCGGCGACAGGACACGTGGCTACATTAAATTGATTCGTCCCGATCATAAAATCGATGTGGCGCTGCAAGTCCAAGGTTACGAAAGTGTGGAGCCGAATGCACAAATTATTCTAGATGAACTTAAAGCCAGCAGAGGTTTCCTACGGTTGCATGACAACAGCCACCCAGAAGATATTCGCACCGTGCTCAAAATGAGTAAAAAGACATTCAAGAAGGCGATCGGCTTGCTTTTCAAACAGCAACTCATTGATATCAAGGAAGACGGCATTTACCTTTTATAATTTAGAATTGTAGCTTAGATTCGATTTAGTAATGCCGAAACAATATCATTTCAATCCACACAAGTAGCTGAAAACTTCGCGCAAAAAAGACGTATCAAGAAAAACTTGCAAGCGGCGCTGAATATGACTTCGATAAAATTTTGGTAATTAGTTTTGGACGACTTCAATTTTCGGATTTATCCGCAGCAATTCCGTCAGAAATAAATCGTGTTTTTGAGGCGATACATAAACATCCTCGTGATTGTCGTAGGTGATGATAAATCCTTTTGTATCTAACGCCGGCTTAATCGTAACCGGAACGAACATACCTGAAAAATATTTAATTTTTTTGATCCGTTCGATATCTATCCTCCCGCGGAATGGTCCGGAACGATACAACAGGAAATGTCTCTTAATGACATAGCGTGTGTCGAGTAATGTCCAAACGATCATCGTGATCACGATGGAAATCATTCCAATCGGTAATAGGGTAAGGTGTTCCTTTCGCAATCCCACATACAACAGTACCAGCATCAGCAAAACGATACCCCAAAGAATCAAAACCGTAAAGGTGTTTTTAGTAGAAAGATATCGGTTCATTATTGTCTGTCTGATGGTTATAAAATTAAGATATTTATGAAATTTTTAATTCTGAAAATTATCTTAAAAATGCAAAAAAATGATTTATTTTTACGCTAAATTAATACAAATTGCAATATGATTGATTGGAAAGCTGGAAAAGATTTTGAAGACATCACTTATAAGAAATGCAATGGCGTTGCCCGCATCGCGTTTAACCGACCAGACGTTCGCAATGCTTTCCGCCCCAAAACCACCTCAGAATTATACCAAGCCTTCTACGATGCGCAGGAAGATACCTCAATCGGCGTCGTTTTGTTGTCTGCCGAAGGTCCGTCATCCAAAGATGGCATTTATTCTTTCTGTAGTGGCGGTGACCAAAATGCTCGCGGCCATCAAGGATATGTTGGCGATGACGGGCAACACCGACTGAATATTCTTGAAGTGCAGCGCCTGATCCGTTTTATGCCAAAAGTCGTTATCGCGGTTGTTCCAGGTTGGGCTGTCGGTGGCGGACATAGTCTTCATGTAGTTTGCGATCTCACGTTGGCCAGCAAGGAACACGCTATTTTCAAACAAACCGATGCCGATGTAACGAGCTTTGACGGCGGCTATGGTTCGGCATACCTCGCTAAAATGGTCGGACAAAAGAAAGCGCGCGAAATCTTTTTCCTCGGGCGAAATTATACTGCTCAGGATGCGATGGATATGGGTATGGTCAATGCTGTGATTCCGCATGCAGCACTTGAAGATACAGCCTACCAATGGGCGCAGGAAATTTTACAGAAATCGCCAACATCAATCAAAATGCTAAAATTTGCCATGAACCTTACCGATGACGGAATGGTCGGGCAACAGGTTTTTGCGGGTGAAGCAACGCGATTGGCCTATATGACCGACGAAGCTAAAGAAGGAAGAAACGCATTTCTCGAAAAGCGCAAGCCCGATTTCGGCGAAAATAAATGGCTACCATAAGCGAACATTCCTCTACTATTTAAATACTTAAAGCTAAGGATGGAAAACTTTACAAACGAAACCATAGATACAACACAACTTCCCAAATTTGAAGATGTGCATCTTACAAAGCTACACGCTTCTTATTGGAAAGTCCTGCTCGTTAATATCGCAGTATTGATTTTGTTCCTCGCCATCGGTTACGGTTTTGCCTTTACAGTCATCGAAGAATTGCATCCATTCCAAATGGCGGTTTTCATCGTGTTGGCGACGTTTATCGGATTGGTAATTTTGCTCACAAGAATCGGTTTTCGCAAGAAAGCATTTGCTTTTCGCAATCACGATGTGCTTTATCGCAACGGTATTATTGCAACCAATACGATGGTAATTCCTTATAACAGAATACAACATGTCGCACTACATGAAGGTATTGTTTCCCGATTGTTTGGTCTCGCAAAAATCGAAATCTTCACAGCCGGTGGCAATTCCAGTGATATAGAAATTCCCGGTATCGCAAAAGAGGAAGCCGAAAATATCAAGCAATTATTAATGGGTAAGATTCAAAAAGAGCTCTGATGGAAAGTCATTTTTCCGTTCCGCAACAGCAATCTAAAATTGGAGTTTTGGTCATGTTTCTAGACACAATCCGCCAGTATCTAAAAGCGTTGTGGCCCATATTAATTGTATGGGTTTTTAAATTTGATGAGATCAGTAAGGTTTGGCTCATCGCTGGAACGAGTTTTATTATCGCCGTTTTTGCAGTGATTGCTTATCTCAAATACAGAAATTTTACCTTTTACCTCGATTATGAAAATGAGGAATTCATTATTAGTGAAGGTGTTTTCAACAAAACTAAAACTGCGATTCAGTTACACAAGATACAACAAGTCAATATCAACCAGTCATTCCTGCAAAAAATCATTGGGGTTTATGCAGTTGACGTCGATACAGCGGGAAGCAATAGTAAAGAAGGCGAAATCAAAGCGGTTTCTCATGCAGTTGCGCTGGAACTCAAAGCGCGCTTGTTGGATAACAACCGAAAGTCGGCAGTTTCAGAATTCAACGCCGCGAATGCAACCGAAACCATTTCCGAAGTTTCACCATTTATAAAGATCGGTTTGCTGAGTTTGGTAAAAGTCGGAATCACCTCCAATTATGTTAAAAGCTTTTTACTGTTGCTGCTCTTTTTCTTTTCCGTATCCGAAAATATCCAGAAAGTTACCGGAAGAGACGTTATCTACAATGAAAATATTACCAACTATGTTGATGACGGCTTTTGGATGCAAGCGTTTCTTATCGGAATGTCAATTTTGTTCTTAATTGTCCTTGCCATTAATCTCGTGCGCATCATTTTCAAATACTTCGATTATCAAATCGCAAGACAAAAAGGATCTTTGCTGCTTTCATTCGGTTTACTGCACACCAAAAGCACGATCATCAAACCTGAAAAGGTTCAGATTGTTTCGGTGTCGCAGAACTATTTCCAAAAAAAACTCGACATACTGCAAATGAAAATCAGGCAGGCAACAAGCGGTGAAAGAGAAGAACGCAAATCGGCGATCGAGATTCCGGGCTGCAACGAAGCAGAGCGTGATGAGATTCTTAAATTGCTTTTTGCAAAAATACCCGCAAAAGGCATGATGTTAAAACCCAATTTTCGCAAGCTCGGCTTTGCAATATTTCTCACAATAGGCTTACCTTTGTTAGTGTTTTATATTTTCAGGAGTTATAACCCAACGGTCGGAGTGGCAGTAAATTATCTCGTTCCGGTGTATGTTTTGTTTCTCGGACTGATTCAATATTATAAATTCAGGAACAACAGACTTTTCATCCATAATGATTTTATCATTCTGCAACACGGTGCGTGGGATATTAGTAATGAAATTATCGAACCGAAGAAAATCCAAGCAATCACGACTTCGCAGTTGTTTTGGCATAAAAGTATCGGCATCGGTTCGCTAACGCTACACACTGCGGGCGGGAACATTTCGTTTCAACTCGGTAATTTTGAGCTGATTAGGCAACAAGTCAACCGCTGGCTTTATGAGATTGAAACTTCCGACAGTAATTGGATGTAACTGAAGTGAGAATTTTGAACAAAAAAATTTAAAAGATAACTAATCATACGATTGGCAACATAAATTTGTCAATCAGCAACAGCAATTAAATGAAACATTGGATAGAAGCCGCGCGCGTGCGCACATTACCGCTTTCGGTGTCGGGGATAATTTTAGGATGCTTTTATGCCATGTCGCAGGCAAAGCCAAATTGGAAAATATTCACCTTTGCCATTACGACTACCTTACTACTGCAAATTCTTTCCAATTTTGCTAATGATTACGGAGACGGCGTCAAAGGAACCGATAATGACGACCGCGTTGGCCCTAAGCGCGCGATACAAAGTGGCGTCATTTCTGCCGAAGCTATGAAACGCGCAATGATTTTCACTTCGATCCTAACGATGATTTCAGCCATAGCGCTAATTTACTTCGCATTCAAGGACACCAATCTAGTATTCTCTTTATTTTTCCTCACCTTAGGCGCGATTGCTGTTGCCTCTGCCATTCGATACACCGTTGGAAATACCGCTTATGGTTATCGTGGTTACGGCGATGTGTTTGTGTTTGTTTTCTTCGGATTGGTGAGTACACTCGGCGTAAGCTTTATGTATCTCAAAGAAATCGACCCACTGCTGATTTTACCCGCTGCCGCTATCGGTTTGCTGAGTGTTGGCGTACTCAATCTTAACAATATGCGCGACGAAGCCTCAGATAAGAAAGTCAATAAGAATACGATTGTGGTAAAGATTGGCGGAGCAAAGGCGAAAATTTACCACTACTTTCTCGTAGTTACAGCAATGGTGCTCATGCTTGTATTTGCCTTTCTTTTCGACTGGTACAATGATAGTGATCCGGCGCATATCAATTTCGACATGTACTTTTTTGTAATCGCCTATGTGCCGCTAGTTAAACATCTCAGGGTAGTATACAACAACAAAGAACCGCAGTTACTCGATCCCGAACTCAAGAAATTGGCAATGAGTACGTTTCTCATTTCGATATTGATGTCCCTGTCATTAATTTATTTCTTTTCAGATATCGTAGTCCAAGTTGTCAACGCAACCATCAACCACTTTAATTAATTCCTATGAAAATTACCTTTTACGGACACGCATCGCTCGGGATTGAAATTAGCGGCAAATTTATCCTCGTCGACCCATTTATTTCTGCCAATCCGAAAGCAGCGCATATTAACATCAACGATTTCCGCTTCGATTATCTGCTGCTCACGCACGCGCATCAAGACCATACGCTCGATGTGGAACATGTCATGCAATACAATCCCGACGCAGTGATCGTTTCCAACGCCGAAATCATCACCTATTACATGACAAAAGGCTTCAAAGGTCACATGATGAACCACGGCGGAAGCTGGAAATTTGATTTCGGAACCGTGAAGTTTGTCAATGCAATTCATTCGAGTTCATTTGCCGACGGTACTTATGGAGGAAATCCGGGTGGATTTGTAATCGAAGGCG
>Ga0136636_10001703_pt1 | contig 12923 bp, 10 predicted proteins | sample AntDrymUQ8522106_2_FD_104653 | JGI IMG/M metagenome (GOLD analysis project Ga0136636, IMG submission 104653) | Polar desert sand microbial communities from Dry Valleys, Antarctica - metaG UQ852 (21.06) | ecosystem: Environmental > Terrestrial > Soil > Desert | place: Antarctica: Dry Valley... | reverse complement strand
TTTTACAGTTAAAAATCTAAATGACTATCCGTAAAAAGGTGCAAACAAAAGATTAACTCCATACTAAAGATTTTCCGTTTCAATCTTCGAGTTCCTTCTCCTTTGGAGAAGGGTTGGGATGAGGCCACGTATCACAATTTTTAATGAAAATTATCTATTTTATAAAGTTGCACTCAATTGCGGATAGTGATTAAAATCTATTACTGCGTTAAACTACTTTAACTAGAGTACAGGTAGGGTTTATGAGAATTTACAACTTTAGTAAGCTTGTTTTTTTTGATGTAAACCAGCCTTCGCATTTAAAAATCTATTATAGCTTAAAACTGCCAAATCCGGGTTAAACCAAAGTTGTTTTTCAGAAGTATTTTTATCAATTTATTTTAACAACTCCCGGCAGATAACTAATTTTTGAATTTCACTGGTGCCTTCTCCAATAGTACACAGTTTTGTATCTCTGTAAAATTTTTCAACCGGAAAGTCTTTGGTATAGCCGTAACCACCAAAAATCTGTACTGCATCTGTGCTAACTTTTACAGCCATTTCACTGGCATAATATTTTGCCATGGCGGCTTCTTTTGTCATGGGCAAATGACGTTGTTTAAAATCACATGCCTGATTTATTAATAATTCGGCTGCAGCAATTTCAGTAGCCATATCTGCCAGTTTAAAACTGATGGCCTGAAAATTAGCAATAGGCTGATCAAATTGTTGGCGCTCTTTAGCATATTTTACAGCGGCATCGTAAGCACCTTTAGCCATACCAAGGCTCAATGCGGCAATAGATATTCTGCCACCATCCAGTACCTTCATTGATTGCTTAAATCCCTCGCCTATTTGTCCAATTCTGTTTGCATCTGGTATGCGGCAGTTATCAAAAATTATTTCAGTAGTTTCACTAGCCCGCATGCCAAGCTTATTTTCTTTTTTGCCTGCACTAAAGCCTTGCGTGCCTCTTTCAATAATAAAGGCAGAGCAATTATCTTTCGTTCTAGGCTCTCCGGTGCGGCAAATGATTACTGCTACGTCGCCAGATTTGCCATGGGTTATCCAGCTTTTAGTTCCATTAAGTACCCAATGGTTACCATCTTGCACAGCAGTAGTTTTCATATTACCAGCATCGCTGCCGGTATTGGGCTCTGTTAAACCCCATGCACCAAGGTACTCGCCTGTAGCTAACAAGGGTAAATATTGTTGCTTTTGTGCTTCGTTGCCAAAGGCTAAAATATGGCCTGTACACAACGAATTATGTGCAGCAAGCGATAAGCCAATGCCACCACAAACCCTGGCTATTTCCTGTATTACAGCACTGTAATCAAAATAACTTAAACCAGCGCCACCATATTGCTCGGGTACTAATATCCCCATAAGCCCGAGCTTACCAAGTTGCTTAAAAATATGTACCGGAAATTCCTGAGCCTCATCCCATTCCATCACATGAGGTTTTATATATTGTTGGGCAAATTGTTGTGCTGTGTGGGCTACATGTGTTGTAATTTCGGAAGTTGCAAAATTCATAAAGCAGGGGGGTATTGTTGATGATGTTACAAATGTAGTGCTATTTGAGAGCTGTCAACAGCTATTAGGGTGCATTTAAAATTGTTGCTCCCGATTTCGGTTGGTGGGGACACCCGACCGAGGCTTGGCCATGGTTCGTGTCCTCATCATCCACTAAGTGCTGCAACAATTTGAAATGCACCGGGCTATTAAATTTAAGCAGTTTTTACTTTTGAAGGGCAAGGTTTTACTACAAAGACTACTAATTTACTCTTACATAAGGAAGTATTTTAGCATAGATTTCATCTGTAATGAGCATTATCTTTTTTAAATCCGCAACAGATGCAAAATTGCCATGTTGGCTGCGGTATTGAATTACAGCATTTGCAATAACATAGCGCATATATGGATGCGCCTTTAACTCATCAACACCTGCAGTATTGATATTTAATTGCTTTAGCTGTAAATTTATTAACGATAATCTTGGTTTTATCTTTTGAAAAGTACTATCGGATAATCCAAAAGTTTCACCTATTTGTGCAATACTATTAAAGCCGCCTAATTTATCTCTAAAGTTAATAATACGCTGTGCCAGTTTACTTCCAATACCCGGTAAAGCAATCAATGCAGTCGTATCGGCAACATTAATATCTATCAAAGCATTTTCAACTACTGGCTTTTCGTATTTTACAGAAGTATAATTATTTTGCTGTTTGTTTGTAAACCTGCTATTATCAATTTGTACAAATGGAAGCAGATTTTTCTTTTCTTCATCGCTTAAACCCCAAATTTTGTTTATATCGTCGGGTTTGTAAAACTTGCCGCCCTTGCTAATATATTTCTGAATGCTGGCTGCGGTTTTTTCCCTAACGCCTAATTTTATCCAACCAGCAATATCAAGTGTATTAGGATCAAAATTAAAATAAACAGCTTTTGTTTGCCTGTTAAATTTATCTGGCTTATCTGCATAATACCGTTGATATCCATTTTCTTCGTACTGATTGCTTTTGTATTGCCTGTTATTGCTATCTGCCTGTTTTATTTTTAAGGTGGCGATTTCTTTTTCAAATGCTGTTTGATCGTATTTTTTTTCTTTAATAAAAAAAGGGTAAAAGAATGGCAGCAATGTAAAAAACAAGATGAAAGCCAGTAATACCAACGTGCCGGTTCTTTCCTTTTTGCTGAAATTAAAAAAGCTGTTGAGCCTATTTTTATACATACAAAATAAATTGTATGCTAATATAATATGCAGTTTTGGTAAATACAATTACCAGAGCAAATATTTTAAATTATTAATTAATGTGTAATTGAAGACCGTCGTAAGCAAGTGCTATACCAGCAGGCAATTGCTGTTGAACGGAGCTATGCAAGCCAAGCTGATGGCTGATATGGGTAAGATAAGCTTGTGGTATTTTTAGTTCCTTTATCAATTCAATTGCCTCTTGCAATGTAAAATGAGATAAATGTGGCTGATGGCGCAATGCGTTGATTACCATATACGAACTACCAATAATTTTTTCTTTTTCTGATGAATCTATTCTATTAGCATCTGTAATGTAGGTAAACTTGCCAAATCTAAAGCCTAGTACCGGCATCTTTAAATGCCAAACCAAAACAGGTATTACAGGAATATCGCCTACGTAAAAAGGCTCCATATCAATAGTATGTAAGTCTATTTGTGGTATGCCGGGGTATTTGTGTTCGGCAAAAATATATTTAAATTCCCTCATTAAAGCTTCCTGTGTAAGCGCATTGGCATATACCTGCATGGCATTGCCAGAGGCAAAACTAAAGGCTTTTACATCATCAAGCCCGGCAATATGGTCTTTATGCGGATGGGTAAATAATACAGCATCTAATTTTTTTACATTGGCTCTTAACATTTGGTAGCGAAAGTCTGGCGTGGTATCTACCACAATACAGGTAGTGGCACTTTTAACCAATATGCTGCTGCGGAGGCGGGTATTTTTAGTATCGGTTGATGTGCATACCTCACATTCACAAGCTATCATAGGTACACCTGTGCTAGTGCCTGTACCAAGAAAAGTAATGGTGATGGGGGGACAAAACATGTATTTAAATTAGCTTAAAAAAGTAAGCAATCATTTGCCAATAGTAAAAAATAAAAGTGTTAACAAAAATGCGTAAACTAAAGATTACTGCACTTGTACATCATCATTTGTAACTGCGTTAGTTTCTACAGTATTGGTTTTTTCTATTGGATGATGAGCAAAAAACCTTTTTTGAAAAACTAAAATGGTAATCACTCCGCTAGAAATTGCAGCATCTGCCAGGTTAAAAATGGGTCTAAAAAAAACAAACTCCTCTCCTCCCCAAAATGGTACCCAATCAGGAAAATGAGCATCTCTTATTATTGGAAAGTAAAGCATATCAACCACCTTGCCATGCATAAAACCTGCATATCCATGGGCTGGAAAAATCTTTGCTGCTGTTGAACTGCCATAAATACTTTCTTCAAAAATTAATCCGTAAAACATACTATCAATCAAATTACCCAATGCACCGGCAAATATGAGTGAAGCACAAATGATAAAACCACTGTGGTACTTTTTCTTTATGATACTTTTTATATAAAAAACGCCAAAAATTACGGCACCCAATCTAAATAAAGTGAGTATCATTTTGCCTGCAGCCCCGCCAAAACTCCAGCCATACGCCATACCTTCATTTTCTACAAAATAAAGTAAAAACCAATCGCCTATCACATTGTGATGGTCATTTATATTAAAATGGGTTTTAATGTAAATTTTTGAAGCCTGATCTGCCAAAACAATCAGTAAAATAATTAATGCTACGTTTCTTGATTTCATAATGGTGGCAAAGATAATTGTTTAAAGGTTTTAGAAAGTTTGGCTGTTTGTAAAGTTTGGGAGGTTTAGTTTATATAACATTTTGCTAAGATTAGTTCTCAACAGCTTCTATTGTAGACAGAAACCATATTATTGACTGTTTTGTAACCTTTCAGTACAAATTCAACTGCAAAATTTGGGTTTAACTAATTCGGCTTATTCATCAAAATAAACCCTTTTAACCCTTTGCGAAATTCCCGTTAATATTTCATACGTAATGGTATTAGCCCATATTGCAAGGTTAGATACAGGTAAATGTTCACCAAATACAATTACTTCGTCACCTTCCGCTACAGCCAACCCTGTTACATTCAGCATGGTCATATCCATACAAATATTACCAATTACCGGTGCAAGATTGCCGTTTACCAGCATTTTTCCAATGCCATTACCTAGTAGCCTTGGGTATCCATCTGCATAGCCAATTCTTACAGTTGCAATCAATGAGTCTTCTGTAACTACCCCTGCCCTGCCGTAGCCAATGGTATCGCCTTGCTTTACTTTTCTAACCTGGGCTACGGTTGTTTTTAGGGTAGTTACATTTTTTAGTTGCAACTGCATTGCGGCATTACTATCTATTCCGTATAAACCAATGCCAAGCCTAACCATTTCAAATTGCAGGTGCCCATGCCGCATTATTGCAGATGTATTGGAGAGATGCCTTATAAACGAATAACTTACGGCCTGTTGCAACTGGCTGCAGCAATCAATAAATTTATCAGCCTGCTGATTGGTAAAATTATCTAAAGCGGCTGTATCACTTGCGGCCAAATGCGATAAAACAGATTGAATTTTTACCTTAGTAGTGGTATGTAATAAACTGGTTAGCTGCTCCATATCTATTGGTTCAAAACCAAGGCGATGCATACCGGTATCTATCTTTATATGCACTGGATAATATTCAATACCGGCAGAGGCAATGTATTGAATAAACGATTGAAGACTTTGAAATGAAAACAGCTCTGGCTCAAGATTGTACTGCACAATATTTTCAAAATTACCCTCCTCCGGGCTCATTACCATAATGGGTAAAGATATACCCGCCTTTCTAAGTTCAACGCCCTCATCTGCAAATGCTACTGCCACGTAATCTACTTTATGAAACTGAAGTAAGTTGGCAATTTCAAAACTGCCACTACCATAACTAAAAGCTTTTACCATTGCCATTAGCTTTACCGCCGGTTGTAATAATTGCTGGTATTTTTTTAAATTATGAGTAATAGCACCAAGGTTGATTTCTAATAAAGTCTGGTGCGATTTTTCTTCGAGCAACTGGCTAATTTGTTCAAATTCAAACACTCTTGCACCTTTTAACAAAATGGTTTCATTGGCAAAATGCTGTGCATGAAAATTTGCTTTAAAATCAGCCACAGATTGAAAAAACCGGCTATTGGGTATGCTTTTAAATACAGTTTGCTCACCTGTTATGTTGGCGCCAATACCTATAAAACGATTAACCTGTTTTTGCTGTAAAATGTTTGCCACAGCAAGATATAAATCATGACTATTAATTTCGGATTGTAAAATATCGCTTAAAATGAGTGTGCGGTTGGGATGCTGCTGTTGTTGTGCTAAAAAATCAAGCGCAATATGGAGAGAGTTAATATCGGCACTATAACTATCATTAATAATGGAGCAATTATTAATACCTTTTTTTAGCTCTAACCGCATTTCTACAGTGCGTAAATGCCGCATATTAAGTGCAATTATTTCACCTGGTATTTTCAAATAAAGCAGTACACACCAGCAGTTTATGGCGTTTTCTATAGCAGCATCATCTGTAAATGGAATGGTTATTGTTTTACTTATTCGCCCTATTGAATCTTCACTTAAAATTGAAGCTGTGATGGAGGTAAATATTGTATTTTTTTCAATAGAATTTATCTGGAGATTGTTGCTTTCTTTACCACCCCATGTAAATAATTGTGGATTGTTTTTTTCATTTACTCTACTTGCAAATGTTATTACTGCCTGGTGTAGTTCTGGATTATCGGCTCCATAAATAAGTACATTGCTATCAACAAAAAGCTGCAGTTTTTCATTTATTTTTTGCCGGATATTTAAAAAACCCTCGCTGTGTGCATCTCCAATATTGGTAAAAATTCCAATAGAAGGCGCAATCATTTTTTCCAGTTGTTGCATTTCATTGGGTTGTGAAATACCTGCCTCAAAAATACCCAAAGTATGCTGCTGATTAATTTGCCATACACTTAGCGGCACACCTATTTGTGAGTTGTAGCTTTTAGGGCTTCGTACAATATTGTAGCTTGTATTAAGTAATTGGTAAAGCCATTCTTTTACAATTGTTTTTCCATTACTTCCGGTAATTCCAATTACAGGTAATAGAAATTGTTTGCGGTGGTATGCTACCAATAGGTGCAAAGCTTGTAATACATCTTTTACTACTATAAAATTAGCTGCCGGATAAGCAATGATATTTTCTTGTTTTACCTCTTCATTTACAACAAAATTCCTCAGCCCTTTTGCATATAATTCACCAATAAATAAATTGCCATTTCGCCTCGGCCCGCTCAATGCAAAAAACAAGGTATTTTCAGGAAAAATTAATTTTCTGCTATCAATTAAAAGATAACCAATAGGTGTATTTAGCTGCTGTTGCAACCACATTGCTTTTATGGTATCTGCAATCTTGTAAATGTTGTGCATTTATACTTTATGCTGTTTCAATTGTAAAGTAAAAAACTATTCTTCCACATCGGGTGGTACGCCTTTTTTATTTTTAAAAATAGAATAAAATATAGAACCGCTAATGCACAAAAGTATCATCCCTAACGATATAAAAACCTGTGTATTTTTATCAATCCATTGGTTGATCCAATGCTCTCCAAGCATTTTTGCCCCAATAAAAATTAATACAATTGCAATGCCTTGTTGCAGGTAATCAAATTTACTTACAGCACCCCTCAACAAAAAGAATAAACTACGTAAACCCAATACAGCAAAGGTATTAGATGTATATATTACCAGCTTATCTCTCGAAATGCCCATTACAGCAGGGATAGAATCAAGTGCAAATACCAAATCAATAGCTGCCAATAAAATTACTACAACAAATAAGGTAGTATAAAATGGTTTACCATCTATTCTTACAATATACTTTCCATCTCCATCAGTAGGGATGAGTGGCAAAAATCTTTTTAAGAATAAATAAATTTTAGACTCTTGCGGTTTAAATTCTTCATCCTCATTAGCGGTAAACATTTTGTAACCGGTAAACAATAAAAAAACACCAAAAATGTAAAGAATCCATGCAAAACGATCTACCAATGCTACCCCTATTGTTATAAAAATTATCCTAAAAATAATTGCCATTAATATGCCTATAAGCAACACCCTGCCATAGTATTTTGGCTTTACATTAAAAGCAGCAAAAATTAAAATAAAAACAAAAATATTATCAATACTTAAACTCCACTCCATCAGGTAAGCACTTAGGTATTGCAAGGCCAGTACCTTTCCTTTTTCTATCCAAAAAAATACAAAAAAACCGAGTGCTAAAGCAACCCAAAAAAATGTTTGTTTCAATGCGCTATTTATAGAAACAACGGTATTTTTTTTACTTAGCAAACCAAGATCAAAAATAAGTGCCAGTAAAATTACAAAGCCAAATACGGTATAAGTTATTTGAGTAGTATCCATTTTGTTTTTTATGTATGTATAATTTGTTGTTGCAATCAAAATTTTTTGTTCTTTTACAACAGTCTATAAAAGCAAAAATATCCATTGATTTACTGGAATAAATTTGTGTTTAATGCACTATTACCAAGTGCTTGCATTAAAGAATTGCTGCCCGTAAAAGGTTGTATTTGCATTGATGTATTTTCATTTTAATAATTAGCTAAAGTTGTGCAGTAATCATTTACAAATAAATTTAAGCCCTTGTATATTTCCTTTTTCTCCACCATTGAAATATACCTCCCCCAATTATTACCAGCAATACAGGTAAAACTATGTTTACCAATTGCCACAGCAGCCGTTGATCAGTTACTTTTTTAGCATCTAATAAACGCAAAGTATAATCTTTTGCCCTTGCATCTAAAATATTATTTTTGTTAGCGAGGTACTCTACAGCATTTAAAAAGAAATCTTTATTGGCATACTGTATTTTTGTGTACTTATTTACTCCCATAGGCAGTGGTCCAATAGTTTCCGATACCTGATTAAGTACAATATCTGCATCACTTACTACTATTATTTTACCGGCTGTATTGCTTGCTCTTAAAAATTGCTGATCATTATTTTTAAGCGTATCCAATTGTGCCTGGCTTACCCTGTTGGCAAACAATGATGAAAATGTACCCTCGAGCAATACGGCAACCGGAATGTTCTTTCTGTTGAATTTTTCTATATTTTCTTCCGTTTGCAGGCTATTGAGTTGCACTCGTGCCGGCGTTGTTAGTGTGTAAGCATTGGCTGATGAGGTTAGTAAAATTGTTTTGCTAATACCTTCAGCTTCTACGGTATCAATAGAGTTTACAAACTGCCCCATTACATCTGCCTGATTTTTTACAATAACATTTTCTGAGCCCGGCTGAAGTAATGGAGCATAAGGCCATGGTAATAATTGCTTTTGGCTTTGTCCGCCAATACTTCCTACTTCTACTGCAATTTTATCGCAGTGTTTATCTGCAATAAGGTCTGTATTTATCCTTACACCATATCTAAACAACAAATCGTTTAAATTTAAATCACGGGAGTATGCAATTAAATCTCCCTGTTGTAAACTATCTCTTTCTGCATATAATACATCTACAAAAAACAATAGCCTTCCCCCATTCATTACGTATTGATCTAGTTTAAATTTATCTTCATCAGAAAATTTTTCTGTTGGTTTTATAATAACTATAGCAGCAAAATCATTGCTGATAAATGGCCGTGTAGTAATGTTTACCGTATCTATAATAAAATTTTTGCCCAATGTTTCAAACACACTGTTTACCGGAGGAAAACCATAAGCAGGCTCTCCATTACCATAAGCATAACCCACCAGAGGTATTTCTTGTTGAGTAAGCTTTTGTATAGCATTGGCAAACTTATATTCAAGCAATGCTTCCGCACTGTTAAGCGATTGCTTATCGAGTAAATCATCTGAGTTAAAAATATTTTTTTGTACCTGCCCCTGCAGTAAATCTATTGCAATTGATTTATCGTTGTACTGCAAAACAGCTCCGGGAAATATTTGCCGCTGGCTTTTTCCTTCACCTTCTTTTACCTGCACCTGTTGGTTGGTTGGCCTTAGGCCCATAGCAACAAGCGAATCAAAAACATACACTTTAGCAGAATCTGAGAGACCATCCCCCGGCAACTCAAAACGAAATTGAATATTATTACCTCCGTAAGTTTTAAAATTTTCGAGCAATTCTTTGGTGCTGGCAGATAGTTTTTTAAACTCAGATTTAATATCGCCCGTTAGCAAAACTGTAATATCAACCGGAGCATCTAATTTTTGCAAAATTGCCCTGGTAGAGTTTGAAAGTGTAAACCTTTTCTCGTTGGTAAAATCAACCCTTACATGAAAAGTAGCTGCAAGCCAATTGATGGCTATCAGGGTTACTATAACTAGTGCAATGCCAGCTTTACTTTTAAATATTTTAAAAAAAATCAATTTCATGAATTTGATGCTTAGCGCTTTTGTATATTTTTTAGCGTAATGAGTAGAAATAGCAAATTAAGGCTTGCGAAATATATAATATCCCTGCTATCGAGTAATCCTCTACTGGTACTTCTGTAATGAAAATCTATGCCGAGCATTTCAATATAATAATCTGCCATGCCAATAAATACAGGTAGTTTACTAATGGCATTAAAGCCAAAATATAAAACAAGACAACTAAATGCACTTAGTAAAAAAGCTACCACAGCATTGCTGGTAAAGCTACTGCAGCAAAGGCCAATTGCTGCAAATACAGAGCACAATAACAGCAGGCCAATATAGCTGCCAAGTATGCCGCCACTATCTATAGCGCCGGTTGTACTTAAACTTTTAATGGTAAATACATATATTAAGGTTGGTAAAATAACCACTAGCATAACCAGTAAAATAGCCAAATATTTACCAACTACAATTTGCCAGCTACTAATTGGTTTTGTTTGCAAAATTTCAAAAGTACCGGTTTTAAATTCATCAGAAATTGATCGCATGGTAATAGCTGGCATTAAAAAAATTAATACCCATGGCGATAACTCAAAAAATTTATCGAGTGTAGCGTACCCATAATCAAACAGGTTACTATCTTTTAAAACAAACAAAAACAAACCATTTACCAATAAAAATAATATTATGGTTATAAAGCCTGTAAGGTTGTTAAAAAATTGGTTCAGTTCCTTTTTACAAATACTACGCATGAAAGTTAAATTGATGCAATTTACAGTTTAGCTTATAATTAAAAGTTTTGTTTACTGTTTTGTAGATTATTTAATACATTTAAACCTTGATTTTACTTTTTTAAAGCCCTTATAGATTTTAAACTCCAAAGCCAGGATAAACCAAAATTTTTGCCTTTGCCCTACCAGCAACCACTATTTTATGGAAAAACAACTACTTCCACTTTTTTTACTTTTATTGTGTACAACTGCTGTAAAAGCGGATTTTAATGTGTGGGGTTCTGCGGTACGCCTACATGTAAATGGCACAGAATTATTTTACAATACCAAACAGCTATCGGCAGCCGCAGCAATAGGAACTGCTTCGTTTGAAGGCACCATTGGCGTTTTTGCCCATAACAGTGGCTCATTAAAAATATTGGGTGGCGAAATAAATACTGCTAAAACCAATGGTATGGCTATTTGCAATGCCAATATGTACTATGCTATTTATGAGCGGCGTAACAGGCCGGCACTTCCTGTGTTTACAGCCATTAATCTTTCGCTGTTTTGCAATTGCATTGGCAATAGCTTTAGTGCATGCGGCGGCAAAACTTGTACCAGCGTAAGCGATCAAAAATTTCAAAATGTAAAGGAAGCCACCGACCTTACCAATTTTGCCAACGGCGAGTATACTATAGAAATTTATTACCAGCTAAAAGGAGGAGAAAATGGAAACTGTAACCTGCAACATATTGATAATGCGGTAACTGTAAACTACAAGGCAAATTTTACCATCACTACACCGCTTGCGCTTAATCTTGTATTATTAAATGGTATTGTGGCAGAAGAAAAAATAAAGATTAAGTGGATGGTACAAAATGATGTAGATATAGTAAAATACGAAGTGCAAAAATCAGAAAATGGGGTAAGTTTTACCACCATTAACTCAAGTACTGCCAATCAGTTATCTTCAATGAGTTCCTATTTTTTTATTGACAATAACCCAATTTTAGGTACAAATTACTATCGTGTAAAGGCATATAATAAAAACGAATCGGTAAATCTCTCCAGGGTTTTTAGAATTTACTACGGTATTGTTGGCAATACTATTTTTATTTACCCCAATCCATCGGGCAATGATATAGCAATAAGAATTGTGGCTGTTTACAAAGGAAATTACAAGCTAAGTATTTTGAATAACAACGGACAGCAGATCGTTTCTATGCCATTTTTGCATGATGGTATTGATAAAACAGTACGAATTACTCTGCCTACTTTACTTGCAAAAGGTATATACAGGTTGTTTTTGATTGATAAATCACAATTTTACAAACAATCGTTCCTAATAAAGTAACTTTTATAGGTAAATGATTGCTTTTTAACTCAAGAAAATCGTTTATTCAAAAAATATTTTTTTTCTTATGCAGCAATTGTAAAAAATGGTTTGTCATATTATTGTTACTATTTTATCAAACAACTTTTCATATTATTTATATTTTTTTAAAGCGAAACTTTTAGAGAACTATTGCTTGCTACATAAAAATTAGCCAAAACCCATACCCAATACAAAGTTGTTTACCAAAACCAACTGCCAATTCCCCCGATTTATCGGGGGATTCTTTTTTATGGAAATATTTATCAGTTGCATCTTTTAAAAAAAAATTAGTATGAAAAAGATGTTTCTATTTACCCTCACGGGTTTTTTAGTAGTTCAGGTAATGGCTCAATCATCTAAAAAGCAAATGGCCCCACCACCACCACCGCCACCACCGCCAAAAGAGATTAAAGCGCCACCACCACCACCGCCGCCGCCGCCGCCAGGCAAAGCACCTGCAAAGCCGCCACCACCGCCACCTGTTGCATTTACTCCACCTGTAATTGTAAAGAATGCACCAGCCCCGCCACCGCCACCTGCACCTCCAAAAGCACCAAAAGTCCCTAAAAAGCATCAGAAGGAAGTAAAGTTTGAGGCTCCCGAAATTGTAAAAGATAATGTGTAATTTATTTTAGAACTATTACGGGTGCATCCTAATTTGTAGCAGTAACAAGTGTTCGGTGAGGACACCGACCACGGCTGAGCCTCGGTCGGTGTTCTCACCGAACGAAATCAGGAGCCACAATTTGGGATGCACCCACTGTTACTGCAACATAACAGTTCCAATTTTATTCCTTATCAGCCCAAAAAAAGCCGATTTATACAACCAAAGTTCAGTTTTACTTTCGCTCAATTCA
>Ga0136636_10001700_pt1 | contig 12942 bp, 7 predicted proteins | sample AntDrymUQ8522106_2_FD_104653 | JGI IMG/M metagenome (GOLD analysis project Ga0136636, IMG submission 104653) | Polar desert sand microbial communities from Dry Valleys, Antarctica - metaG UQ852 (21.06) | ecosystem: Environmental > Terrestrial > Soil > Desert | place: Antarctica: Dry Valley... | reverse complement strand
TGTGTACGTGCTTTCTTCCGCGCTCAAACGTTTGGTCGTCCTCAACTACAACGATGGAACGATCCGGTATGCCGTCAGGCTCGACAAAAAAATACTGCCCCAACCAGAAGGTATTTCTTTCGATCAGGAAGGTAACCTGTACCTGAGCAGTGAAGGCAAAAAAGGCGAAGGTCAAGTGCTTCGGTTTGATGTTCAGAAGTAGAAAAACCAAACAAACGCTTCCAAAACCATGAAGCTCGAAGACGAAATCAAAACCACCAAATTCCAAGGGGAAATCCACAAAGCACACCTCAATATTTTGGTAAGCGCCGCATGGTTGCGCACACGCATCATCGTTAGCTTGAAACCTTTCGGACTCACAAGTGAACAATACAATGTTTTGCGCATTTTGCGCGGACAGTCTAACTCAGGTATCCGAGTGAAAGACATCACCCACCGCATGTTGGAGCGCAATTCAAACACCACTCGCATCATCGACCGGCTGGGAGCCAAAGGACTGGTACAACGACTCGAGTCCAATCGCGATCGAAGGGAGCGCACCATCGTACTTACCGACGAAGGATTCGCGATGTTGGGGGAGATCGACAAGTATTGGGAAAAACATTCACCCCACCAATCGGTGCTTGTGGATGCAGAAGCAAAGTTGTTGAATGAATTGCTGGATAAAATGCGCGTTTGAAAAAACATAAAGACCTACTTTTGCGCTGTCCAAACCGAAAGCAACTTTTCGCGTTTCAATAGCAACTCTGTAGCCAACTAGCCCATGCCGGTCATTGAACTTAAAATACCCAACCTCGGGGAATCCATTTCCAACGTCACTTTTTCCAAATGGCTCAAACCAGACGGCTCCACAGTCGTTATGGATGAACTACTTTGCGAAATTGAAACCGAAAAAGCCAACCAGGAACTTTCAGCCGATTCGGCCGGAAAACTCATTTGGGTGGCCAAAGAAGGCGAAGATTTGCCTGTAGGAGCTCTTTTTGCTAAAATTGATACCGATGCCGCCGACGCTTCAACACCCGCTCCGGCAGCACCCGCAGCAACACCAGAAGCGCCTCCAACACCAGAAGCGCCTCCAACACCCGCAGCACCTGCCACATCTGTAGCGCCTCCAACACCGGCAGCGCCGGCAGCGCCTGCAACGGCCAATTATGCCACCGGACATCCTTCGCCCGCAGCTTCCAAAATCCTCACCGAAGCAGGCGTACCTCCTTCTGAGGTAAGCGGCAGCGGCAGAGACGGTCGCATAACCAAGGAAGATGCGCAAAAAGCAGCCGAAAACAAATCGGCCGTACCTGTTGCACCTACTGCTCCCGCCGCACCGGCAACGCCGCCTCCTGCGCCCAAACCCGCAGCACCAACCGTTGCTTTCAGCCGCAACGAACGCCGCGAAAAACTCTCGCGCATGCGCCGCACCATCGCCAAACGTTTGGTGAGTGCCAAAAACAACACGGCCATGCTCACCACCTTCAACGAGGTGGACATGACCGGCGTGATGGAACTGCGCGAAAAATACCAGGAAGCATTTGTTAAAAAATACGGCATCAAGCTGGGCTTCATGTCCATCTTCGCCAAGGCCTGCGCCAAAGTGCTGCTCGAAATGCCCGACGTGAACGCCTCGATCGACGGCGACGATGTGATTTACCACGATTTTGCCGACATCAGCATAGCCATCAGCACGCCTAACGGCCTCGTGGTGCCACCCCTGCGCAACGTGGAAAGTTTGAAATTCAGCGACATCGAGTTCAAACTCAAAGAACTGGCAGGCAAAGCGCGCGACGGCAAACTCACGCTCGACGAAATGACCGGCGGTACGTTCACCATCACCAACGGCGGCATTTTCGGCAGCCTCATGAGCACGCCCATCATCAACGAACCACAAAGCGCCATCCTCGGCATGCACGCCATCAAGGACCGTCCGGTAGCCGTAAACGGCCAAGTGGTTGTTCGTCCCATGATGTACCTCGCCCTCAGCTACGACCACCGCATCATCGACGGCTCCACTTCAGTGACCTTCCTGGTGAAACTCAAAACCCTCATCGAAGATCCGGTCAGCCTCCTGCTCGACCTGTAATGCGTTTCAACGCACATACCCATTTTCCTGCCCACGACGACGCCGAAACCGCCATCGTGGGCATCTTTTTTACCCAAAAACCCGAACCCGAAGCGCCGTTTCGCAGCTTCGGACTTCACCCGCGTTACCTCCCCGACGCCAACCTCTCCCCTGCCCTCAACTGGCTTCTCGACCGACTACCAACCGCCGTGGCTGTGGGCGAAGTGGGACTGGATAAGTTGTGCGACACGCCCTGGGATAGGCAGGAGCAGGCGTTCGATCTATGCTTGGAAGCGGCATCGAAACACCAGTTGCCGCTCATCATTCATTGCGTACGTGCTTACGATGAGGTTTTGGCGCAGTTGAAAAAACACCAATTCAAACAGCCCGCTATTTTCCACGGGTTCGACAAACACCCCAATACTGTGCGGCAATTGTTGGCTGCGGGTTGTTATGTGTCGTTCGGTTCGGCGCTTTTTCGGGAAAACAGCCATGCCGCGGAGGCGTTGAGGGCTTGTCCGGACGACAGGTTTTTTCTGGAAACGGACACGAGCCAGGTGGCGCTAAGCGAGGTTTACAAACGAGCGGCGAAAGCGCGAGGATTGGACGTGGAGGTGTTGGAAAAAAGGGTTTGGGAAACGGCGGAGAAAGTTTTTACACGATGGACCCACCCCATGTAAAATCTCCAAAAGCATCACCAGGTGGAAAATACCCAATCAAGGTGGATGATTCCATCTTCAATGCAAAAGCTAGTACTTTCAGATCAGCGCCATGTGGTGTTTCTTTTACTTCAAAGTATAACTTTATGCTAAAATAGTTACCATAAAGTTGTACTTTAATTTTTAATAAAACAACAACCATGCACATCCTCATCGCCTCCGACAGCTTCAAAGATGCCCTGCCCGCCCGCGAGGTGTGCCTCGCACTCGAACGCGGCATCCGCGCCGCCCTGCCCGATGCACAAACCACGGTGTGCCCTTTGGCCGACGGCGGTGAAGGCACCATGCGGGTTTTGGCCGATGCCCTCGGGCTGGAAGCCGTGGAAATCACCGCCGCAGACCCGCTCATGAGGCCGCGCCAAAGTACGTATTACCTGAGCGCCGACCATCAAACGGCCTTTGTGGAAATGGCCGAAACGGCAGGGCTGCAACTGCTTAAACTCGAAGAACGCAACCCCTTGTACACCTCTTCTTACGGCGTGGGCCAGCACATCGAAGATGCCTTAGAACGCGGAGTTCAGAACATCGTATTGGCCATCGGCGGTAGCGCCACCAACGATGCAGGTATGGGCATGGCCACCGCTTTGGGCTTTGATTTCCTCGATGCGGAAAACAATCCGCTCGAGCCCATAGGCGACAACCTCGACTTGGTTTACACCATCCTGCTCCCAACACGTATGCCCAAACTCGATGTGCGGGTGATGTGCGACGTGACCAATCCGTTGTTCGGGCCAAACGGCGCCGCACACGTCTACGGTCCCCAAAAAGGCGCAACGCCAGAAGAAGTGGAAATCCTCGACAACGGTTTGCGATCGTTTGCCAACAACGCCCGTTTGTGCGGGCACCTGGAAGACCCCAACCATCCCGGCGCCGGAGCGGCAGGAGGTATGGGTTTCGGCTGTATGGCCTTCCTCAATGCACGCCTCGAAAGCGGTATCGATGTGGTACTCGACGTGATCGGGTTTGATGCTTTGTTGGACCAGGCCGACGTCCTGGTGACCGGCGAAGGAAAAATAGACGGGCAAACCCAACACGGCAAACTGATCCAGGGACTTTGTGCCCGAGCCGCTACCCGGAACATCCCCGTAGTGGCGTTTTGCGGGCATTTGGATGCCGATGGTGAAGCTTTGAAAAAGATCGGACTGGCCGCCGCAAGCAGCATCAACGATGGTATGCAGGATGCGCCTTTGTCGGAAAAATTAAAAAAAACAGCAGAAAATCTCGAAAAAACAGCAGAAAACTGGTTTAAAACCCGCGATTTGAACCAACTTTAAGCCATGCTTTATGTAGCCCTGTTGTTGTTTGCAGCGATAGCCGCCATCGTAATGTGCACGTCGCGTTTCCGATTGAATGTCTTTTTTGTGCTGCTTGGCGTAGCTGTTTTTACCGGAGTTGCGGGTGGGCTCAGCGTAGAACAAACCCTCACGGCCCTGAAAAGCGGCATGGGCAGCACGGTGGAAAAAATCGGCTTACTCATCATCCTGGGCATCACCCTGGGCACCTTGCTCGAAAAATCGGGCGCTACAACCCGGTTGGCGAACGCAGTTTTAAGCCGCACCGGTCACGAACGCGCGCCTGCGGCCATGTCGGGCATAGGTTTCCTCATTGGTTTGCCCATTTTTTGCGACGCGGGTTTTGTCGTATTGTCCGGGCTGTTGCGCTCGCTTATCGTGCAAATGCCCGGCAGGCGCATCTGGCTCACGGTAGCATTGGCTTCGGCGCTGTTTGGCGTGCATTGCCTGGTACCACCCCACCCCGGGATAACAGCCGCAGCCGGCGCAGTGCAGGCTGATGTGGGACAAGTGATGTTGTTCGGCATGTTTGCGGCCATCGGTCCGGTGCTGGCGGGGTATTTTATGGCGCGTTATTTCAACCAAAAGTATGTGTTGCCGGACATGCCCGACGGGCTGGAGCACGAACAAACCACCCAATCCTTGCCTTCCTTGTTTTTCTCCATGCTGCCCATTGTCGTGCCGGTTTTGCTCATTGCTTTCAAATCGGTGTTGCAGATGGTGGATGGTCATGCGCAAGCGCTGTGGTGGCCAGTGGTGTCCGTGCTTGGAGAGCCCACGTTTGCATTGTTCTCGGGTATTTTGTTGAGTTTGCCGATGGTGAAAAATGTGAAAACAGCATCGGGCATGTATGCGCAGGTGCTCGACAAAGCGGGTTCCATCCTGTTGCTCACGGCGGCGGGTGGCGCTTTCGGGGCAGTCATCCAGGCATTGAAGCCGGGCGAAGTTTTTGGTCCGGCACTGGCGGCCAGTGGACTGGGTTTGTTGGTACCGTTCATTTTGGCAGCCGTGTTGAAAACTGCGCAGGGCAGTTCCACGGTGGCCGTCATTTCCACAGCCGGCATGTTGGCGCCCCTGTTGCAGAGTCTGGGTTTTGCCACGCCTGCCGACACTGCTTTGGCTGTTTTGGCCATGGGTGCGGGTTCGATGGCCGTTTCGCACACCAACGACTCGTACTTCTGGGTGGTTTCGCGTTTTTCCGGCTTGCCGGCGGAGGTGGCGTTGCGGGTTTACAGCACGACTACGGCAGTGATGGGGATTGTGGGGTTGTTGGGGGTGTGGGTGATGAAAGTGGTGGTTTAGGTTGTTTGGTTGAAGGAGGTATTTCTGGAAAAAATGTATGGAAAATGGCTGGTTACCAAATAAATAAACATTTCTGGTTTTAAAACTTGAAAAATTAACATACCAGCAATTGCCCATAATCGTATATTTGTCAAATATCTTTTTTACCATCATCCCAAGTAATTTATGAAAAAACTGCTACGCTTCCGGTTGATTCTCCTGTTTTGGTTTTCCACTTTTTTACTTTTTTCCCAAAATAATCCGTCCGACATTGGGCCCGCTTGTGGTACAGATGAACTTTTGCAACTGCTGAAATCCAGCCAACCCGGATTTTCGGAACGATTGGAACACATGGAGCAGGCATTGTACGATTTCCGGCACAGCGCTTATTCAAAACCCGTCAGCACCAATCCTCAAATCCTCCCTGTGGTGGTGCACATCATCCACAACAACGGTGCAGAAAACCTGCCAGACGACCGCATCCTTAAGGCTATAGACCTGTTGAACGACGGTTTTGCACATTCGGGTTTCTTCAGTACTGCCGGTCAGGGTTTCGATGTGCCGTTCCGATTTTGCCTCGCACAACGCGACCCAGAAGGAGCATCTACAACAGGCATCACACGTACTGTTTCCCCACTCACTGATGTTTTTTTCTTCTCCGAGGATGACACATTGAAAAACCTGGTTCGTTGGGACCCTAAAAAGTACATCAACATATGGGTTGTTAAAAGTATTACACTTCCGGGTGGCACTGAATATGCCGGATACGCCACCTTACCATATTCCCACGGCTATTCCAACGATGGCATCGTCATGTCAGCCACAATTATGGGGCATCCTGTAACAGCCGTAAATACAACATTGTCACATGAAATGGGCCATTACCTTGGTTTGTACCACACCTTTGAAGGGGGGTGCACGAACGAATACTGCGAACTTCAGGGGGATCTCGTTTGCGATACACCGCCTGACCAATCGACGTTCAGCACCTGTTTCGGATTCAACTCCTGTTCAACCGATGCCGATGCGCCTGCGCCCAATCCGTTTACGAACGATGTGAACGACATGACCGAAAATTACATGGATTATACTCCTTATCAATGCAGGTACCGTTTTACGGAAGGCCAATCTGAACGTATGGTATCGTTAACCGAACAATTCAGGACAAGCCTTATTTTATCATCGGGTTGTTTGGAGCCTTGCGCCGACAGTGCTCAAGCCGGTTTTTCTGTTTCTTCCAATGCAATTGTCACGGGTGACACGGTATGGTGCACCATTTTGAGCCAAAATGCTGTCACCTACATTTGGTCGGTAAATGGAATAAACCTGTCTACCGACCCTGAGTTTATTTTTGTACCTGATACCCAGGGAATATTTACCATTCGTTTGAATGCCACTGGCGCAACCCCCAATTGTCTGAGTTATACTGAAAACATTGTGGAGGTTCGCTGTAATATTAATGGCAGCATCAATGTTGCCCAGACCGAAATCATCGAAGGTGAAACGTTGATTTTTACCACCTCTCTTGCAAACGCCGATGATTTTGAGTGGATGATCAACAACCAGATCGCTGGATCCGACACATCGCTGAATTGGACCTTTAACAACGGTCCCGGATTATACCATGTACAGGTAAAAGCCTCAAATCCTTATTGTACCTACCTTTCCGACACGGCGGTACAAGTTCTTCCACTTTGCAATAATTCAGGACCGGAACAATGGGCTTACAAGGGTTCCCTCATCTTTCCCATCCGCACCATTGCACATGCACACAACGGTGACGTTTTTGTGGCTGGGGGAAATTTGGATCCAGTCTTGATCCGTTTGCATGAAAATGGCGACATCAAATGGTTTAAACAACTGAAGGATACCAGCAACAATGTAACTTTCGAAACCATCACCGACCTTGCTCCTACACAGGACAACGGAGTGGTCACTTTAACATTGAACGATTACAACGGATACCCATCTTTAAACCGTTGGGACAGCCTTGGCAATCTGGTCTGGAGCAGGCGTATACCAAACAATACAGCTGAAAAATTTAGTGTTCGGACCGATGGGAATGGACTGCTGTTTGACAACAATAATTTGATCTGTTTTAACGACTCCGGCACGGTTAATTGGCGTAAATCGGTAAGCAATGCGACCATAAAACAAACATCTGTTTGTGCGGATGGAGGTTATTTAATTCATTTGATCAAGCAAAACGCGGCAATTGTTTGTAAAATCACAGACAACGGTGAACCGGAGTGGGTAAACCGATATTCTTTCCCCAACGTGGTAAGTCCCATCCTTATTGGAGCCATGGTGCCAGAAGCTGATAGTGGTTTCACCATGGCTTATAAACTTTCTTCCGGGGGCAATACATTGTACGTTGTTAGATGCAATGCGATGGGCGAAACCTTATGGACCAAACGGTACACATTCGCCGAAGGAAGCCAGAATGCGACCATTGCATTTTTTAATAATGCATCAGCTGGTGGTTACGTGGGAAGTATGCGTTTTGCCACGACGAACCAACAACTTTTTTTCGCCCTGCACCCCGATGGAAGTGTCCGGTGGAAATTTAAAATTCAGGCTATCAATGAAAAAACTTTTGCCTATGACGGCATAGGAATCGCCGACGGCAGGGCGTTGATACCCATCAACACCAACGAATTATTCAATACCATTTTCCTGATGCACACGCGCAGCAACGGAAGCACCGGTTGCGCCCAAAAAACCGCAAGCATGGAAGCCATAAATGCCAGTACATTGTTCGAAGCATCAACACTGGCGTTAAACACCCTGTCCGACAGTGTGTTTTTTCCTGCGTTCAACCATGCCGAAACCCATACATTGGGTAGAAGTAAGGAATGTTTGCCGTCGTTTTTTTGCGAAGAATGGTGCAACAACAACGGACAAGATGAAGACAACGATGGTTACCCTGATTGTTACGATTCGGATTGCAACTGCTTTTCCAACGCTGCCTGCCAGGCAACCAGAGTGAAGGGCCCAATCAAAGCGGCCATCTCCTGGCAATCCGATTCGTTCCGCGTGAACGTCGCAGCTGTACCCATCATTGCCAACCTCAATCCAAACGTTGACCATATTCCAGAAATCTTAATTCCGTCAACACCAACCAGCGGCATACAAACTCAAAATCAATTTCTGATTTTTTCAGGCAACGGAACCAACCTTTCGAATCCTGATAAACGTAATTTAGGTCCATCCAGCGCATTGCCCTCAAGTACAGTGGTGATATTTGATGCCAATCGCGACAAAGTTCCAGAAATCGGACATGCCGATAGGTTTCCTTTAGGCCTCGAGGTATATACCGATTTTCAACCCTCTGGCACTTCATTTCCCATACGGCCATTTATGGTGCAGTATTCGATACCTCCACACAGTGCAACCTATGGGAGGATTCAGGTTGCCGATTTTAATGGCGATGGCGTTCCGGAATTGTTTTCCAACAACCGTGTAGCTACAATAGACCTTTTGATCAACCGCATCTTAGTGCACATTTCAAGCGACACCACCCTGCCATACGGTCGGCTGGCTTTCAATAATTTCCAGTTTACCGCTGCACAGCCCATTGCTGCCGATGTGGTTTCCGTCAACCAATGCTCCGATTGTGCAGGATTGGAACTCATTGCAGGACCTGCCGTTTATGCCATCGATTTGGACCGATGGGATGGCGATGGTTACCAACGAACCATGTTTCGGAATTTAAATGACCTTGACGCGTCATCTGCGGTATGGAGCGATGGCTACACAGCCGTTTCCGATGTCAACAACGACAACAGAACCGACATCATCGTTTCGGGCAAACGCGACGACATACACGGCGTTTACGTTTGGAACGTCAACGGATGGTTTCATTTTTTCCCATATCCTGAAAATACGCCTTTAAGTGGCGGCATGGCCTGCATTGCCAATGTTTTTGACGATCGAACGATGGGATTCGACCAGGATTTTCCAGAGATCATCGCCGCCAGCAGCAACCGACTCACTTGTTTCAATCTGAATGCTGCTACTGCCAATTCCAACGCTCCTTATTGGTGGAGCATACCAACCACGGACAGTACAGGTTACACTGCCGCCACAGCTTTTGATTTTAATCTTGACGGTCTTGATGAAATCGTTTACCAGGATCAAACACACCTTCGCATTCTTTACGGCGGCTCTGAGCCGTTTCCCGAATACGTGGATGACCAGCGCAACTGGTTTTCCCTGCCGGCGCCCACATACACGGGCGACCAGTATCCGGTGGTGGCCGATTGCGACGGCGACGGCGAAGCGGAAATCATTTTTACAAGTTTTGATGAAAGCGGCCCGGATCCAATCAGTCCACTTGCCGGACGATTGCGGGTACTCAAATCCGTCGGTAAGCCCTGGCCGGCAGCCCGACCCATTTGGAACCAATATGCTTACACACCGTCAACCGTAGATGACGACCTAAGCATTCCGGCCGAACCCTTGGCGCCATGGCGTACATTCGGGGGAGGCAAACGCCCTTACAACCGCTTTTTGAGCCAAACCAATCCGCTCAATGCGCAATTCGAACCGTATGTGGAAGCGGCAGATGCCCAAATTATCATCGATAGTGGATGGTGCGACACAGCGCAAATCCATGTGCGGCTTTTGGTTTGCAACCAAGGCATGAAGGTCCTGCCTGCACATACACCACTCAGGGTTTACAAAGGAAATCCTACAACAGGATCGTCAACAATCTGGATGCCGGACATAACCATTGATTCAACGCTTGCACCAGGCAACTGTTTCAGCTTTGAAATTTCCTTCCCCCTGGCCAATCAATCTGCTTTTTTCATCGTGGCAAACGCCGATACAAGTATGTTGCCACCGTTTGTTCTCGACAGTACCTTTGTACCACAAACCACCGCGGAATGTAAGTACGGCAACAATATGGCTGGATTCAGTTGGTCGTGGAACACACCTCTACTCAACCTTGGACCCGATCTGGAATCGTGCAGCGCCAATGCTGTTGTTCTGGATGCCGGACCGGGATTTGCCCGTTACAGGTGGAGCGATGGAAGCATCGGGCAACAACTCACAGCGCTCGGCCCAGGCACGTATTGGGTGGATGTGTGGGACGCTTGTGGTTTTTCCCAAAGCGACACGTTGTATGTCCAATTAACCGATGCTGGCCAACTTGATCTTGGCCCTGAACAAGCTGTTTGTCCGGGCGAATTGGTATCCCTGACCGTAACCGGTTTCGATCAGGTATATTGGTATCCCGCCATTTTTGTCGGCAACACGGTAGTATTTACCCCTCCTCATTCAGTAATGGTTTATGCTACCGGCGTATCAGGCGATTGTTTCGCCACCGACTCGGTGAGCATCGTGGTACGCGATTTGCCCCAACTTAATTTTGATGTCACACCCACGCAACCAGGAATAGCCAGCGGTGCAGTTTCTGTTATTGCTGCCGGAGGTTTTCCGCCTTACCAGTATGTTTGGAACAACGGTCAAACCACCGACAGCCTCATTGGCCTTGCACAAGGCTGGTACGCAGTAACCGTTACCGACAGCGCTGGTTGTTTTTCGGTAAGTCAGGTTTTTGTTGGACAAACAACTTCCACCCAAATGCTGAACGATGGACCACAATTGTTGGTGAGGCCCAATCCGGCTGGCGACCATTTCCAGGTAGTGATTTTGGGCTTGGAAAAAACAACAGGCACCTGCACGGTTTTAAATGTGATGGGGCAACGTATGGAGGAACGGATATTTCACAACACGGAGTCAGCGACGCTCACTTTTGATTGTTCTACGTGGCCTCCAGGGACCTATGAGATCCTAATGCATTGTGGAAAAGTTGTTTGGAGAGAAAAAGTGGTGGTGAACAAGTGAAGCAATAAAGTCGGGGCACTGAGTCTACAGACTTTCCAAGTCTTAAACCTGGAAAGTCTCCGCTTCTGCCCAGAACATACCCCTTATCCTTGCCCCCCTCCGCCATAGGCGGAAACGGGGGCAAGGATAACGGTATGGGCATCCCTCACCACCCAAAAATCGGCGTTACCTTTTTCCCATGCCGGTTCAACAACCCGATCTGCAACCCGTCGAGGTCTTTGGCCCTGTTGAACAGCCCTATCTGCATGCCTCGGACTTTTTGTGCGTTGTTCACCAATCCCGAAACCTGGATGCCCTCCACAGTTTGCGCGGTATTCACCAATCCGGCTACCTGAGCACCTTGAATGGTATCGGCGTTGTTCACCAGGCCCGAAACCTGCACCAGCGCCTGCCCTTTGGGCGTGTTGTTGAACAGTCCCGCTACCTGCACACTCAGCGGAGCGCCTTCACCAGTCATGTTTACCAAACCACCCACCTGTACACCGTTGTTGATTTTTCCTGCGCGGTTGTACAATCCTCCCACCTGAATGCCGTGGTTTTCGCCGCGCAACTCGTTGAACATACCACCCACTTGTACGCCGCGGACTTCTTCACGGGTAAAATTGCCAAATCCTCCTACCTCAAGTTTGTTGACGCCTGCCGATACGCCTGCCAGAAGGTTGAGCGACCAATCGTTGCTCACCTGCGCGCTAAGGGTGTGGTTGGTACCCACATACGGTAAAAAAGATGCCTGAAAACGGCGGTGCAACGAATCTTCCGTCACGTTGGCGCTGTGCCATTTGTCTGCCGTGGCCCTAAACAAACGCTCCACTTCGTGCACCACCACGGCCACTACAGGCGCCCCATGCGTTACGATGGGCGCTTCCACCGGTTCAATTTTGATGGTTTGGTAACGCGGGGTTTGGGGCGTCACAACGATTACCGTATCGCGGTAGTCGAGTTTGGATACCACGATTTCCGCGTTTTTTTTCACTTTGAGGTTGTAATAACCACTGCTGTCGGTCTTGGTGGCACGAAGCGTTTTTTTGTCGTACACCGTAGCATTGGCAATGCGCTCGCCAGTTTGCGGGTTGCGTAGGTACCCGCTCAATTCATCTGAGTGTTGCTTCTGTTTTTTGATGACGAGGTAATTGCCGTTGCTTTTGTACGTGTAGTTGTCGCCCATTAGTTGGTACAAAACCTCACGCACCGTCATATCAGACCCTTCCATGGTGACAAGTTTGGAGGCGTCGATGATGGCAGCGTTGTACGACCACTCAAAACCCGCCTGCGCGGCCAGGACATTGAGCGCGTCGCCCAGTTTGGTTTGACGGAAAGAGACATCGACAAGGCGTGACAGCGGGTCGCGGTCGCCGGGACCGGCCGCCAGAGCAACATGCAGGCCTGCGGCCAAAAACAGGATGGTGCGTAAAGTTGCTCTCATTCGCCGCAACTGTCGCCGACCAACAAATAACCGCTGTTCTCTTTCCGCAATTCAAGGGAAAATGCATCGGCGATGAGTTCAAGCACATCTTGAAGCGGCAAGTCTTTGTACGACGCCTGTAGTTTGCAGTTTTTCAATGCAGGATTGCTCACCTGTATGCGAACTGCGTAGGATAATTCGAGCGCTGTTATAACGTCACCCAATGGGGTGGCATTGAACTTGAAATTGCGCGAGGGCGCTTGCTGTTCTTCGGCGAGCGGCGCCAATTTACCCGTATTTAAATCGTAAAGCGCACCCTCGCCCGCAGCAAGCACGATCTGT
>Ga0136636_10001699_pt1 | contig 12947 bp, 13 predicted proteins | sample AntDrymUQ8522106_2_FD_104653 | JGI IMG/M metagenome (GOLD analysis project Ga0136636, IMG submission 104653) | Polar desert sand microbial communities from Dry Valleys, Antarctica - metaG UQ852 (21.06) | ecosystem: Environmental > Terrestrial > Soil > Desert | place: Antarctica: Dry Valley... | reverse complement strand
TTTCTCATAGGTAATTGCTTTTTCACCATGTTAAATCTAAACCAAATTTTTTGTATTGCTGTATTTTTGAATCTTTCGATACCAAAACCATACTGTTTTTTATCGCCTGCCAAATGATCATTCGATCAAAAACATCTTTATGCAATCTCTCCAGCTTGTAAAATCCAGTCGCTTCCGTTGGGGAGAATGGCAATACGTTGAATCCAATCTTTTTTCCTTCCTGCCAAATATCTGCTGGATTAAACCCATTTCACTCCAGTTTGCCGAGCTGATATTTGATGGATATCTCCCACAAGAAAATGTTATTAACGTAAATTGACTTGGCCGCTACAATTTCGTGCGCAGTATCAGTTAACTTCTCATCGTTAGTAAGTGCCCAGATCAATACGTGAGTATCTATGAGGTATTTCAATTAACAGATCATTTTAAATATCCATCAAATCCGTCTCAGACATTTCCCAGTCAGCGTGAATTTTCACCTTTCCTTTTGCCTTTAAACCGCCCAATTTTCTCCTTTTTACCTTTGCTTCCAAAAATGGCAACACCCTAAATATTTTCTTTCTCTTTCGTCCATGGGTAACAATAAATTCCTCTCCCTTTTGTATTTTTTCCGCGATTGCCGAAAGGTTTGTTTTGAACTCTGCGATGGTAACTGTTTTCATCTATCAAAAGTAGCATAAAGTTGTCAAGTCTTCGTTTTCACTTTTGCCCAGTCCTTAAACTGCCAGTGGACGATCGCTGTTGTCAAGTGATTTCCCTTTGTATCATGTATCTTAACTTCACAAGGTACTAAGACCGATTCTTGGGTTTTCAACGGATGGATGACTTTTTCCTCGAGCCATTCTTTCGATATAATAAATTCGGCTGTCGCATCCATTTTTCCTTGGAACAAGTAGTTTACTTCTAGGCGTTGGAGAATCATTCTATACTTTTTCATGTCCAAGCTACTCAGCAAAAGAAATCCAGTCGCAAACTCTGATATCGTGGCCAATCCACAGGCATGCAAACCTTTGATGTGATTGAAATTTCTTCGCTTGTAGGGCATCAATGTTTTGAGTCGGTAATCACCCAATTCTACGATGCGAAAGCCGTGCGGCTTATTGAATGGCACCATTCGGTAAAGTCCCCAATTCAATAGTTTCAAGTAAAAAGAAGAATGTTTTGCTTTTTGCAGTATTTTGGCGGTGTCAAGCATAAATTGAATTTCGATTTATGAATGACGAGTTACGATTTTAATTTTAAATCAGCGAATATTTTCAATCCAATAAACATATTTCCTGAAGAAATTACCGATCACTTGAGCAGTAACTGATTCGAGAAGTTTACTATTATTCCTATCTTGACACCTGATAAAACCTGTTAAATGACGGAAACCAAACGGCCTACACTTCTTCACGCCTTCATTCCTATTTTTATTCTGATCATTTTATTGGCCATCAATGTTTTCGTTTTTGGATCGGGGGCTACAGATGGGCCTAATCAGATTGCGCTCATCTTGGCAGCTTCCGTGGCAGGAATCATTTCTTGGCGACTTGGCAATTCGTGGGAAGCCATCGAAATCAGTATCGTCAAAAGCATTAGCTCGGCTATGGGCGCCATGCTCATTTTACTAATTATTGGTTCACTTTCGGGTGCTTGGTTGTTGAGTGGCATTGTTCCTGCTATGATCTACTACGGGCTGAAAATCTTAAACCCAACGATATTCTTATTTGCTGCCTGTATTGTGTGCGCCATTGTGGCGTTGGCTACAGGAAGTTCATGGTCAACCATTGCGACTGTTGGGATTGCGTTGTTGGGTATTGGCAAAACGCTCGGCATCCATGAAGGCGTGGTAGCAGGGGCACTCATTTCTGGTGCTTACTTTGGAGATAAGATGTCTCCTTTATCGGATACTACCAATCTCGCTCCCGCTATGGCAGGAACCAATCTATTCACCCACATTAAATACATGGTCATTACTACCGTACCCACGTTTATCATCACGTTAATCATCTTTTTTGTTTGGGGATTTACCCTCGATTCGCACGGGAGTGCCAACACCGAGGCCGTATTGAGTTCCATTGACAAAGCGTTTGACTTAAATCCAATTCTGTTCTTAGTGCCGGCACTCGTGCTATTTATGATTGTGCGCAGGGTGCCTGCTTTGCCTGCGTTATTGGTGGGTACTTTGTTGGGCGGAGTTTTTGCCGTTATCTTTCAACCGCAGATTATTGCTCAGATCTCTGGGATCACGGACAATCCAGTCAAGTCCGCTTTTGTGGCGGTCATGAAATCCTTTGCGGTTTCCATCAACATCCAAACCGACAATGCCATGATCAGCGAACTACTTTCTTCTGGTGGAATGGCGGGAATGCTCAACACCATTTGGTTGATCTTAGCAGCCATGATTTTTGGCGGGGTTATGGAATCATGCGGATTGCTCAAGCGTATCGTGGAAGAAATCATCAAGTGGGCACACTCTACGGGCTCTCTGGTGGCATCCACTGCGGTGACAAGTATTTTCTTCAACATTACCGCTGGCGATCAATACATGGCCATTGCCGTGCCCGGAAGAATGTTTGCGGAGACCTATCGCAAACGCGGATACAAACCCGAACTTTTAAGCAGAACCCTAGAGGATGCAGGAACGGTAACTTCGGTGTTGGTTCCGTGGAATACCTGCGGTGCGACACAATCAAAAGTCTTGGGCATTTCTACTTGGGCGTATGCCCCGTACTGTTTTTTTTGCATCATCAGCCCAATGATGACAGTTTTAATGGCCTACTTAAACTACAAAATCCATCGGCTGGATGACGCACCCATCGAATTATAAAATCGCCATTACCAACGAGGAGATCAACGAACTCCCGCTCGGTGCATTTGAAGGTAAAGTTTCCGTCATCATTGACACCGACAAAGTGGAGAAGGCGTTCGCTGAAATTAGTAAGCATCGCCTGGTTGGGTTTGACACTGAAACGAAGCCTGTGTTTGTTAGCGGTCACTCCAACAAAGTGGCACTCATGCAAATTGCCTTACCAGAAAAAGTTTTTTTGATCAGGCTGAATCAAACTGGCATGTCGAAAGCTATTGTTGACTTTTTGCAAAATGAATCTATTCTAAAAGCAGGTGTTGCTTTACGCGATGACATTAAGGGCTTACAGAAATTACATTATTATCATCCCGGAGGATTTGCGGAACTTGCTCATTTGAGCAAAGAGGCCGGATTGCAGGTAGAAAGTGTCAAAAAATTAACTGCACTTTTGTTAGGCTTTCGCATTTCAAAAAGTGCGCAGACCAGCAACTGGGAAGCGGAGACATTGAATGAAAAGCAAATCAGTTACGCTGCCACCGATGCGTGGGTTTGTTTGGAGATTTATAAAAAGCTATTGAAATTAAAGCACACTATTGAATAGGTTGTCTGAATTCAATTAGGGTTTTCTTCGGGTCAGGATGCACTTTTACTTGATCGTGTAATATGCTAAATTTGGTTTGAATAAATTGATAAATCCCATGACAACGGTAATCGATAAAGAACTCAATAGCTACCTTATTCAACTGAGTGATGCTGAAAAGAAGTAGGGACTCCTGATGCTTAAGACATTCCTGCGAGGGCGAACCAAGCCAATCAGCGTAGATCAATTTAATCTTGAAATTGACCAGGCATTGGCAGAAGCGGCTACGGGGAATTCAATTTCTCAAGAGGAAATGGAAAAGCTGGCTGTGAAATGGTGAAGGCCAATTAGAATTTCAGGGATGTACGACAATTTTGCATTTTGGGCTAAAGCCCTTTTGAACGGTTAGCCAATAACCCCGTGCTTAAGCACGGGGTTATTTAAGCTGCGAGGCTCATGGGCTTTAGCCCTCTAATGGCTTTACAAAAGTGTCGTACACCCAATTTCAGGTGAATGCCATTTTAAACGGAATCTTTTTGTATTTTAGTTGTGTAAGGATTTAATTTTTAATGGAATTTTAAAAAAGTAAATATGAAATATTTCGTTTTTGTTCTGCTGTTTATTGTGAACGGTTTGTTGTTTGGGCAAACGAAAGATTCCGTTCCAGAAATCTATTTCCTTAATAAGCCGGTGTATTATGAGCGGGGAGAAGTTAAGTCTTTTGAAAAGAAGGAAATTTATCCAGCTTATAGAGAAAAAATGATAAAGGGGAAAGTATATTTCTTAGCTATCCAAAATTTAAATTCTGGAACACGATTCTTAAAAGGAAGTAGCCCGCGGTTTTTTGTAAAGGTTAGCCCGGGCGTTGATCCAGACGATGAAGTCTTATTGTTTTCAGCCGCAGATGAAAAAGTCGCACTGAAAGCTAAGTCTAGAATGTTTATTTTGGGTTATAGAAGACCGTATGAATCTTTTGTTCAAGAAAATACTCTCCCGCGAACATTTAAAAGAGTAGGTGTCGACACCTACGAAATAGTACCTGATGTATTGACACTACCCGGTGAGTATTCGTTGGTTGTAATGACCAAGGAAAGGCTTAGTAGTATCGCTGCTGAGCAACCGTCTCAACCGTTGGTTTCCCTTTTCTGTTTTGCTCTGGAATAGAAAATAAAAAAGGGATGCGATAACATCCCTTTTTTTCCTTTCCGGCATCCTTCGGCTTGTTAGTGTTGAACAGATGGACTTGATGTAGTTACTGTCTCTGTATTGGATAATGGCCTCCGGTGGTTTCTCACCACCTTCGCTTTGCCGTACTTCTTCTCGGTGTAGTCCCAAACAACATTCCAAATACCCCTCGCACCACTTCTCTCCCGATTTGTTTAGAGATCGGTGAATTTATTACCTGGTCAAACGTGCTTTTCTCGGCACGACCCGGTTTTTGGGATTTTGTTGCCTCCACCTTTTCAGTTGCCTTAGCCTCGTCTTCCTTTTTTGCATTAAGCCTTTCACTTAAAATTTCAAATGCACTCTGCGGGTCGATGGTCTCTTTGTATTTTTTATTCAAGTCAGATGCTTCCAATTGGCTTTTGTACTCACTTTCACTCAATGGCCCCATAAAAGAAGCAGGCGGAGCTAAATGAACTGTTACAGTTTCGGTGGGAATACCCTTTTCATTTAATACGGTTACAAAGGCTTGGCCAATGCCGAGCTGGGTAAATTGCTTCTCCATATCGTAAAAAGAAGATTGTGGAAAAGTCTTTACCGTATCTCTCAATGCCTTTACATCATTGGGTGTGAACGCGCGAATCACGTGGCTCACGCGATTGCCCAATTGAGAAAGAACAGTTGGCGGAATATCTTGCACTAGCTGAGAACAAAAGAAAATGCCCACACCTTTTGATCGGATCAATCGGATCACTTGTTCGATCTGATTCATGAATGCCTTGGGCGCATCGTTGAAAAGCAAATGGGCTTCGTCCAAAAAGAAAATCAATTTGGGTTTTTCCAAATCACCCACCTCAGGTAATTTTTGATACAGCTCAGCTAATAGCGAAAGCATGAACGTAGAAAAAATAGCAGGTTGGTTTTGTACATCTGATACATTTAAAAGACTGATGACTCCCCTTCCGTCCACTTTCTCCAAGAGGTCTTCGATGTCAAATGATTTTTCCCCAAAAAGTTGAGCCACTCCTTGTTGCTCCATCGCCACAATCTTCCTTAAAATGGTGCTAGCCGTAGAAGTAGAAATCTTACCATATGCTTCTTTTATTTCGGCTGCTCCTGGGCCTTCTGATAAATAGTTCAGAACTTTTTTTAGATCATTCAAATCAACGATCGGGAGTTTCTTATCATCAGCATATTTAAACATTACCATTAATACTCCACTCTGCACTTCGTTTAAAGCTAGTATTTTAGTGAGCAACACGGGGCCAAACTCAGTAACGGTTGCCCGCATTTGAGCTCCTACTTTTCCGCTTAGCGAATAAAGTTCTACGGGATACGCGGACGGCTTGTACCCCTCCAAACCGATCGCTTTCGTTCGTTCGTTGATCTTTTCATTGACTGTACCCTCCTTTGCGATCCCTGAAACATCGCCTTTCATATCCGGCATAAAAACCGGCACTCCGGCAGCAGAAAGTTGCTCAGCCATCAATTGAAGAGTGCGCGTTTTTCCTGAACCTGTAGCGCCTGTAACAAGACCATGGCGGTTCATCATTTTTAACGAAAGGCTGACTTTGGCATCTGCAACAATCTCACCTGCTAAAACACCCGCACCGAGATAAATCGAAGAACCAGGGAACGTGTATGAAGCATTAATTGCTGAAATGAATTTATCTTTTGGCATAGCTTAAATCCTGTTAAAAATTAGATTCTAATTTGAATCGCGTAAAACGTTACATGTTGTCAGTTTGAGCTTGTCGAACACGGGTCATTCGTGTTTCCAAATAGGCTTCGACCGACTCAACCTGACAGTAAAGTGATAACTTTTGTTACTCCAGATTATAACTCCAAACTTATCAAAAAAAACTACTCTTCTACTTTGGCTTCACCTCTAGAGTACTAATGATTTTTATAATTTCTTTTTAAATAACCAATCTATTTGTGGATCATCGCCCATTTGAAATACATGTTCACCAAAGCGTTCAAAGCCCCACTTGCCATAGAACTTCTGGGCATTGAAATTCCGTTCCCACACGCCCAGCCAAATCCATTCAAATTTATTTTCCCTAGCAAAGGAAAGCGCCTTTTCCATAAGTCTTTTGCCCACTTGCTTTCCTTGATGTTCAGTATGAATATATAACCGCTGAAGCTCAATCACATTCTTGCCGAGTTTGTATTCTACTTCATTGCTCTTGCGCAGCCGTAAAAACCCAATTACTTTTTCACCTTCGCATGCCAAATACAAGACCGAATCTGGCGCATAAAATTCGTCCTCTAGTGTTTTTTGATTATACGATTCATGCAGGAAAGCCTGCATGTTTTCAGGGGTGTTGGAATCAGCAAACGTATCATAATAGGATCGAACGGCCACCTCTCGCATTGCTGCGGTATCTTCAAATCTTGAAAGTCTGATTACAACTTCTTCCATTATGCAAAGTAAAAAAGAAACCCCACTTTTTGGGTGGGGTTCGTTGTCTAAAAAATAGAGACTACTTTTCCTCTACGAAATTTTGAAACGTATAGGCTACTCCAATCGATAGGGCTTGGCTTACCTGAATATCTTTATCCTGATCATAGAAATACATAACGATGCCACCCAAGTTCACATTGATATACCTATTAACCTTGGCCGTTAAAGTCACATCCAAGCGATGGTCAATTTTGTTTAACTCTAGTATCTGGTAGTCAGCAAACATGATGTAGCGCCATTTCAAATTGATATTAGTAGCAATGTCCTTATTGAACTCTGCGAGCAGTTGGAAGGCCAGCCATTGGAAACGGGTTGACTCTCCATTTCTCACGCCATAGGGTGTTGGGTTCGTGACAGGATTATAAAACCGAGCGATGTCGTTTACAATGGTTACGCGCGGTGAAAACGGAGATAAGCGAAGTTTAAAATAATCTACGGGATGATATTCAAAGCCCAACGCAGCGGTAATATATGCTGGCGCGAAAGCGCCTGAAATCAATGTTGATTGCTCTACGCCTACTGCATCCTTTGCATATGAAAATCCATCCGCAAATTGAGATTGCAAGTTGGCGGAGGCGGACAAATCCCATTTTGAACTAATGGCGCGGCCATAGCGGGTATCTAAGAAAATACGATCAAGTGTTTTGCGCCCACCCTGACCCGCATTATTGACCATTCCATACAAAAGGTCAATTTCGTTATCCCAAGAATGGATGTCCTTTTTGTAATTGGCCTTGTAATTCAAATAGGCATTGAACCCAATAGAATTCACTCCACCGGCCTTCCAATTGGAAGAAAATGATGCCTGATTGAGATTAAGCCCTGCCTTAAAAGCTTTTTTCCAATGAGTAAGCGTGTCAACCTTTACTATTTGAGCAGTTGATTGATGGGTTAGGGATTGAAGCGCAATCGATAGAAATAGAATGACAACAACTTGATAACGTTTTAGCATAAAACTGAGAATTGGTTAAGCCGCAAAAATAGCAAAACCAATATAGCTGCTCAAATATTACTCAACTTGATCTCATCCAGCGCGACTTCTGTAAGGGGCTTGGTGATGAACTTTATTACGAAATTGTTATTGACAATCTTATCGATGTCTCTTTTATTGTCTGAGCTACTGAGGATAATGACCTTGCATTTGTTGCGCACTAGCTCCCCAAATTTTTCGAATTCATATAAAAAGACAAAACCATCTACAATCGGCATGTTAATATCCAAAAAGATAATGCTGGGTAGATTGTCAGCATCCTTTTCAAATTCGCGCAAATAATCCAAGGCACCTTTTCCAGAACTCTTTACTTCAACCCTTTTTGCAAACTTGGTGATTTCAATAATCCGTTTGCTTATGAAATTGTCCGTGTCATTATCGTCCACTAACATTACTAAATCCAATACCCTTGCAGTATCTACCACCATTCTTGTCTGTTTTTCAGTTTACTTTAAATCATTTGATTGCTCTGCACTTTTACTTTTCAAAGCACAAAAATATTATTTTTTTAATCTCTCCAGATCAGGTTGTCCAACCTAATCAAATATGGGTAAGTAAATTACGTATTCGGTAACAATTATGGTGGTTACTTCTTTAAAATTTTTATTTTTTCGCCTTCTTTGAGACTTAATTCCTTTTTGTCATTCCAATCCATTAAATCTTTGATTGTCACTCCGTATCGCCTAGCGATTGCGTAGAGTGTGTCACTTGGTCGAACTTCATGTGTCAACTGTGCGTCTTTAAAAGCCACCACTCCGGCAGGGTCAGAAACATGTACTTTTTCTCGATCTTTTGAAGAATACAAAACAATCTTCTGCCCAACGCGCAAACCATCCGTTAATACCAGCGTATTCCAATTCGCGAGACTCATCACCGATACCTCGTGCATTTTTGCAATTGAATACAGGGTCTCGCCTTTCATCACGATGTGTTCTTTTGAAACTTGATTTTCTACCAGCGGAAGACTGGATTCTACTAACGGAGCAGATGACTGTACAACAGAATCTTTTGTGGGTAAAGCTGACTGAACAGACTTCACGTCCCAATTAAAAGTTTCTTCTTCCAACGAAGCTATTTTTTCGTTTGAAACAGTCGGCAAGGGAGTTTGCAATGAAACGGCAAGCGAAGAAAGTTGAACGACTGAGCCAACCGTCAGCCGTTCGTCAGACAGCGTACCATTCCATTTTTTTAGCTTTCTAAGTTGAAGACCATATAACTGGCTGATTGACCATAAGTCGTCTCCTAGTTTCACTTTGTGTTGAAACTCAAAGCTTCTCATTTTCTTCTTATCCAAAAAGTAAAATTCGCCTGGTTCTAATGTCCGATCGATATTCATCTCGTTGAATTTTAAAAAGCGCGCAAGTGTAATTCCTGCCCGGCCACTAAGTGCCACCAATGATTCATCTTCCAACGCTTTGATCGCTCTCAGGCCGTTGATTAACTTTATTTCGGGTACAATTCGGCCTGACTTGGATGCTAAAGGTTTTGCCTTAGATGCTTTGTTAGACAACAAGATGTTAGTGGGGAACTCATCCGATACCTTTCCATTTGGCACGACTATCATATACGATTTATCGTCTGGGATTGATCTCCCCAGTGCCCATTTATTGTATTCTTTCAACACAGACTCTTCTAACGCCATTTCGCTGGCCACCTCGGAAATCGTTTTCCGGCCGCGCGAGTCGATAAAAACGGCCTTCACTTGTGGCTCTCCATGGACCTCATTTTCAAATGCAACTTTGTGGGCGATGAATTTTTTAATATACCAATAGGTATCGGCAGTTACTTCAAAGTGTCTCTTTCCGTTATGCTTGTCACCCACGGATCTTTTCACACCACCCGCACCCATTTGATAGGCTTGCAATGCCATTATCCAATTATCAAATTGTTGATTGTTTTGTTTGAGATATTTAGCCGCCCCACGCGAAGCCGAGGCAATGTTCATGCGCTCATCTATTTGGCCGTCCACCCTCAAGCCCACACTGATCGCAGTAAAATCTTTAAACTGCCAAAAGCCAACAGCGTTGGAAACCGAAACTGCGTCTGCGACCAATGAACTCTCTTGGAGAACCAAGTACTTCAGGTCATCGGGCACTTCTTCTTCTGCAAAAATTTTGGAAATGATAGGGAAATAAGTCTTTGCACGCTCAGCTTTTACATTAAAGTATTTGGGATGTCGAGTAAGTGCATCCACATCACGCTGAATCTCGCGCCTTGCCTTGTCACGGATAGTGAGCGTCAGGTTGGCGAAATGCATTTTATGGGGCACTTCAGGAGCTTGTGCGAGTGAGGCAGTAACTCCAAAAAAAATGAGTGCAACTGCAAAAAATCTCATATCAGCAAAGGTAGTAAAAACCAGATCAAACAAATGAGGGGATTGCTAATTTTTAGCTTTTTTAATGAGCATGATGCCATCTCGCAGTGGCAATAGCATGGTGGTTACACGTGGATCATCGGCTACTTTTCGGTTGAATTCTCTCACCGCTTTAGTGTCTTTGTCAATTTTGCTTTGCACAACCTTGCCGCTCCACAAAACATTGTCGGCCAAAATAAAGCCACCCAGTCTTACCTTATCGAAAATCAGATCGTAGTACAAGCTATAATTTTCTTTATCGGCATCGATAAAAACCAAGTCAAACTGATCAACTAACGTGGGGATTAATTTTGCCGCATCACCTATCAAGTAGTCAACTCGATTCTCAAGACCAGCTTGGCTAAAATAACTTCGAACCCTAGTCTCCAACTCTTCATTTACATCAATGGTAACAAGTTTTCCATTGGGCGCAAGACCCTCGGCCAAACAAATGGCCGAGTATCCGGTGTACGTGCCTATCTCCAAAACAACCTGAGGTTGGATCATGTGGCTGACCATTGACAAAAACCGTCCTTGCAAATGACCCGATACCATTCGGGGCATCAAGATTTCAGCGTGGGTCTCTCGATTGATCTTCTTGAGCAAATCCGACTCCGGTGAGGTGTGCCCTAATGCATAGTCGTCAATTTCTTTTGGCAGAAAATCCATCTCCAATTTTTTACTTTGGCTCCATAATTAAGCAACTCAGGTCTCTTTCTCGAAACATTTCATTCGCAATTTCTTGAAGTTGCAGAGCCGTAGTCTTCTTTACGCGCTGTTGAATTTCCTCAAAAGAAATAATATGCCCTAAGTCGAGCAGATTACGAGCCATCATCATCATAAAACTAATGTTGCTTTCCTCGGCCATTGCCAAATGCCCCAAAATCTGCTCTTTACCAAACGCCAATTGCTTCACCCCAAGTGGCACATCGCGTAATTTTTTTAACTCTGCTTTTACTAACTCAATGCTTTTATTCATTTGTGAAGGCTCGGTGCCAAAAGAAATCATAAAAATGCCCGTGTCGGTAAACGGGACAAAATGCGAGCCGATGGAGTACACAAAACCGTACTTCTCTCGCAGCGCCAAATTCAAACGAGAATTCATTCCCGAACCGCCCAAAATACTTGTAAGGATATAAAAAGGACTCCGCTTTTGGTCTGAGAGTTTATAGGCTGCCCTGCCCATGGCGCATCTACCTTGCTTCACTTCTCTTTTCAAGATTCGCTCTTTGGCTTTATATCCAGTAAACTTTTTGCGTTTCTTTGCTGACGATACCGCGGGTATGTGGCTTAAGTATTTTTCTGCCAGCGCCACCACTTTTTCCATTGGCACATTTCCAACGGATGAAAAAACGATGCGCGAAGTGTCCAAATGCTCTTTGACGAATGACTTAAAGTCAGATCGCTTAAATGACTTTACGGATTTTTCATTTCCTAAAATATTCATGCCTAATGAATGGCCTGAAAAAATAAGGGAATCAAATTCGTCTTGCAAGGAATCTTCAGGATCATCATAGTACATGGACATTTCCTCCAATATCACATGCCTTTCCTTTTGTATCTGTTCTGACGGAAAGATGGAATCAAAAGTAATGTCCGATAAAAGTTCAACAGCTCGCTCAAAATACTCATCCCGTAAGGAGGCGTAGAACATGATTTTCTCTTTGTCGGTAAACGCATTTAGCTCTCCACCCAATGACTCCAATCGATTTAAGATGTGAAATGATTTTCTCTTTTTCGTTCCCTTAAAAGCCATGTGTTCCCAAAAATGGGCGATACCTTGATTTTCCAAATCTTCGTCTCGACTACCGATATCCAGCATTATTCCACAGTGAATAATCTTAGTGGAGGTAACTTGATTGTGAACCACCCGGATACCGTTTTTTAAAGTATGAATTTCGTATTTCCTCATATTGAGTGGCAAAGTTAATAATTCAACCCATAGGAATTAGGAGATCCTAAACATCCGGGTGTACGACAATTTTGCATTTTGAGCTAAAGCCCTTTTGAACGGTTACCCAGTAAGCCCATGCTTAAGCACGGGCTTAATTAAGGTGCGAGGCTCATGGGCTTTATCCCTATAATGGCTTTACAAAAATGTCGTACACACAAACATCCCATCTGCGAACATACATGGTCACCATCGATCAAGGCGCTTTTGCGGAATTCTCATTTTACTTAAAATTGTTGCTCTATTTTTTGGTATTGCAGTTGTAAAAAAAATCGGGATGGAAGTACAAAAAAAGTAAAACCTGTTTTTACAATTTCTTTCATCCAAGACCAACATCGATACGCATTGTCTTGTGTAGGAGATATGACCAAACTCCCACAGCGAGTATATTGGTTGGGTAAAGAAGGCAAAACCAAAGACGGATCCGTGGTGAGCAAATTACTTACCTCAAATACGATCTAACACTTTTTCGATCAGGCTGATAATTACTTTATTTGGGTCTTTCGAAAATTTATTTTTGATACGGTTGGCGATGATGGCATTTACGCTCAACACATCATGCCCGAGTAATCTCCCCATCGCATAATACGCGGATGTTTCCATCTCAAAATTAGTGAGCCAAAAATCGTTTTTGTGGTAGTAATTCAGAT
>Ga0136636_10001695_pt1 | contig 12961 bp, 7 predicted proteins | sample AntDrymUQ8522106_2_FD_104653 | JGI IMG/M metagenome (GOLD analysis project Ga0136636, IMG submission 104653) | Polar desert sand microbial communities from Dry Valleys, Antarctica - metaG UQ852 (21.06) | ecosystem: Environmental > Terrestrial > Soil > Desert | place: Antarctica: Dry Valley... | reverse complement strand
TGCATCTTCAGAATCCCTGCCTGACTGCGTCACGCAGGCAGGGGAATCTGAAATTCTATCCATTGAAATACGGAGCCATGTGACACATACTTCTTCTATTTATTATGCACGTACTAAAAAAAATTAGAACCTGCATCTTCAGAATCCCTGCCTGACTGCGTCACGCAGGCAGGGGAATCTGAAATTCTATCCATTGAAATACGGAGCCAGAAAAATGGATGCGCACCACAAATGTATGACAATCGGATCATTTTATAATAAATTGACCTATTCGACTAAAAAAAATTAACTTTTTTTAAGCGTCACTTTTATTTAATTACACATTCATTTAATAGTCAACATCATTGAACTACAGTCATCAATCAAAAATAATCCATCTCAAAAAAAGTGTTACTACGCGCTGTATCGCAACATTTTTGATTTGCTATCTCTGCTATTATTTACTTATTAAAGAGAAAATTCAATTCTATTATCAAAAAAATTTTACAACAATAACACTCATGTAACTACTTCGCAAACGTGAAAACAAAGCCGAGTATTTGTTTTATAAACAAATTGTTCTTTATTTCAACACAGTTTTCAATAAGTATGTTTAACTAAAAAACAAAAATGCTATGGCAAAAAAAGCAAAGAAAGCCGCTAAGAAGAAAGTAGCTAAGAAAGCTACTAAGAAAGCAGCTAAGAAAAAGAAGTGAGTTAACACTCATTGAAAAAAGGTTGGTAGTAATACCAACCTTTTTTATTTTTTACAGGTGTCTTCATATTGTTCATAAACTATAGACGCTGAGTTCAACCTTTGACAACGTCATCACTAAAGATTCTGCTGGCGTGCTGATTGATCCACTGCGCATGCCAGCCCTGATACAATTCACAACTCCATATTCATTATTTTATCGTCAAGATCAGGATCTCCGCGGCCTCCGCTCGGGCAAGTGTTGAACCCACATTATGCAATAGAAATGCATTTGCATAATTTGACGAATGAAAATCAAACACTTACGTTAAAAAATATTTTCCCCGTTGGGTGATTTTCATTGCCAGGGTTAACCTTGACATCCTGACAGTAAACGTCAGGATCGTCAACCCTACGGGCAGATTATGAATCCTAGTGCATAATCTGGGTTGAACCGATAACAAGAACCATCGGTCTTAATTTGTCTCTTCGACTTCATTTATATCGTTATAGTTCGTGTAAATTTTATAATAACAAAATCAACACAACATGAAATAATACACTTTTAACTAACCTGTTATTTCAGTGCAAAAGCGATATACCAGCCACCAGGTTTAGCGCCTCTTCCACCACCGGCCGCCAAAGCAATGTATTGTTTACCCTTTACTTCATAGGTAATGACGGTTGAAAAACCTCCGGCAGGCAATTGATATTGCCAAACTACCTTACCAGTCTTCTTATCGAACGCACGGATGCGTTCATCTCTGGTGCTTGCTATAAATATCAATCCACTACCCGTTACCACCGGCCCACCGTATGTTTCAGTTCCGGTAATGGGTATACCTTTTTTAGTGAGTTCAGGAAATTCACCTAACGGAACAGTCCATAAGTATTCACCCGTATTCAGGTCGATGGCATTTAATGTTCCCCACGGAGGTTTTATTCCTAGGTATCCATTCTGATCCGTAAAGCGCTGCCAGATATGCATAAAATAATCAGGCTTGTATGGGAACTCTGAATCGGAAACAGGTGCCTTGACATTGGGCGTTTGTTCGCTTTCCTTCTTCGGTGGAATGATTTCATTGTTCTTTAAATATCCGATAAGCGCCTTTCGGTCATCATCCGACAGATAAGGGAATGCCGGCATTCTTCCGTTACCATATTTCATGATGGAATTGATTTCATCATCGGAGCGTCTTTTGTGGATATCAATAAGGGACGGGATAATCGAACCGCTTCCGATTTTATCCTTACCATGACAAGGCGAACAATTTTTTGAGTACAAAATATTTCCTGGAGACAAAGAAGCCAATTCCTGATCACGATCCTTCTTGCTGATCATCGTTAACTCCCAGGGCGCATGATTGACATTTTGGTAAAGAATGCCATTCAGGTCAATAGCATTTCCGCCCCATTCGGCACCGCCACTGTACCCATACAACAATGTACCCTGTTCACTCGGTGGTTGAAATTGATTCTCTGTTTTCAAATCATTAAAACGCTTTTTTACGAATGCATTGGATTCCGGTGAAATGTCGGAAAGATCCTCTTCCCTGACCAATTGCTTAATGAGCGATTTCGGCTTCATAACAAATTTCTGCGTAGGATATGGATGTTCTCCAGGCAAGCCATTAGTAGGTACGGATCTTTCCTCAATCGGAAAAATGGATTCACCATTGTCGCGATCCAATACATAGATGTACCCGTCTTTGCCCACTTGCGCCACTACGTCTCTTTTCCTACCATTTAGTGTGATCGTAGTGAGGTTGGGTGGTATAGGAAAATCACGATCCCACAGATCGTGATGAATTGCCTGGAAGTACCATTTCAACTTTCCGGTTTCTGCTTCCAATGCCATAATGCAATTCGCATAAAGGTTGGCACCCTCACGTGCCCCGCCATAAAAATCCGATGACGGTGATCCAGTACCGAAGTAAACTACTCCGCGCTTTTCATCAACCGACAATCCACCCCAACAATTTACTCCGCCAATTTTTTTATACGCATCCGGTGGCCATGTTTCATAACCGGGCTCGCCTGGCTTAGGAATAGTATGAAACACCCATTTCAGTTCTCCCGTAATCACATCAAAGGCACGAATGTAACCTGGCGCAGAATCACCACCCTCGGAAACAGTTGATCCCATCACCACCGTATTTTTATAAATGACTCCGGGACTGGTTGCTGTTACGTTAAGGTCTTTCACATCATGACCTAAATCCGTATCCATTAGCCCTTCATGCAAATCCGTTTTTCCCTGATCACCAAACGTAGTGATTAGTTGACCTGTCACTGCGTTTACAGCATACAAAAAAGATCCTGCCGTGTAGAGAATACGTTTATCATCGCCATCTTCCCAATACATTACCCCACGGTTGGAATGAATCTTTGCACTGTTTGGTTCAAACTTCCAAAGTTGTTCACCGGTGGCCGCGTTCAAGGCAAACAGATTTAGCTCAGAAGAGGTAGCATATAAAATGCCATCCACGACAACCGGCTGGCATTGTATTTCCCGTCTTGAGGGATATTTGATCGTATCATTGGCAAAATAAGTCCACGCAACTTCAAGATCGTTGACATTATCTGCGGTGATCTGTGTTAACGGTGAATATCGGTTATTGGCTTTGTTACCTCCATAGGCAGGATAATTTTTTCCTGTTTCCATTAAGGAAGATTCTTTTTCCGTATCGGTTGTTGTACAACTGGTAAGAACTAACAAACCTACTGTTACTAATCGCAATGTCATTTTAAATCGGGTAGTATATAGAATTGATAATTTATTTTCCAGGTAACGGTTTTGCCTGGCTTGATGGTGAGATGAATGTATGGCTCCGGGCACACGGTTTTGGGTGCCGACCAGAATACCAATTTAGCAAGTGGATGATCACTCGTAATTTTCACTGCTGCTCCGGTTTTATGATTTTCGATTTTGATATTATAGTCGCTGACGCTGTTGCTAAATCCCGTCAACGATTTATAATAAAGATGTTCATTGTTGATCAGTTCCCGTTCAAAAAGAATTTTGTTGTCCTGTAGCTTTCCCAAAGGTTGTACTGAAGGAGTTTCACTAGCGAGGGTAAATGGAAAAGAAATTTCAAAATCATTACTGACCGGTTGTTGATCCATTACAAAAAAATTGTGATCATAAACATTCGTTTCGATGACTTGACTGCCCGTATTTTTCAATGCGTGCGATAAAACTAATTCAGGTTTTCCTTTAGTCAACTGTACCGTCTTCTTGTATTCATAGGCATAGTTGGTATCAACCAGCTTCTGAGTAAACTCCACCTGATCTGATTTTCGCTTTGTCTTCCAGGTTCCTGAGTTGACATTCTTATAACGCGTTCCAAAAAAGTATTTTTCCTCCTCTGGTTTTACCAGGATACCCACACCAATCTTGAGAAAAGTATCTCCAACGTTTGCCTCATCATAACCAACCGGTGTAAACTCTTCTACCGGTCCTGCTATGTGGTCATGGAATGTTGGGTCATGTTCCTGAGTATACCATTGACCAAAATACGTATGACCTTGATATTCCAGATGAGGTATAACACCTGCCCAGTCGAAACGTGAACCACGATAAAATCCTTCCTTGCTATCCGGCAAGTAGAGACGTGCCCGTATTAACCCGTTTGTGATTTCCGTCTGTGGATATTTTTCTGCCGGCCTTCCGCAGATTAAAATAAATATGATGAATACTGCAGTGAAATGCTTCAAAGACATTTTTCTACTATTTAGTTAGCTCCAAAGACGATCATACGAGCGTACCTCATTCCATCGGGGAGTAGGTACGAAATAACGGTTATCCTCTGGATGAAGGTGTTTTTATTTCCTTATCATTTAATTCAACACCTAAACCAGGCACATCCTCCGGAACGTTGGCAAAACCTTTTGTATATAACGGTTGCCTGCCAACCATCTTCACCAGGTTCTCTTACTCATGACCGCATCCAGTTCGGCACGTGACATCTTGCCTAGCTCAGGATGTTTTTCCAGCCACTTAACAAATTCATTTTTTATTTCATCTGTCCATGCACTGTCAATCTGCCCAGTGGAGTAGCGACCTGTCTTCACCATTTCAAAACCGAACTGATCTTTGCGTACCACAAACTCAGCGGTGCTGATTACTTCTTCTGCCATGTGAGCTGGTATAAACAGCACTCCTTCGCGTGTGCCCAATACAAGATCACCCGGCAATACCATCACATTGCCGATGCGGATTGGTGCATTCAATCCCATCAATACCATTTCCTCGAGGAAAGACGGATGGAAATCGCGCACAAAGGCATTGAATCCATCGATGTTCTGTATCTCGCCCAGGTCTCGGGATGCTCCATTAAAAATAACACCCTTACCAGTTTTGCTGTAAATAGCGGTTGCCAGTGTAGAACCCATCAACGTGCCACCACCAATTTTTCCAAAACCATCGGCAACATATACATCACCTTTCGTCAGCGTTTCGATTGGCCATGAATTAGTATTTCCTTTTCTGCCATTTTGATTGCCACGCTCTTTAATGTTTTTTTCAACATCAGGACGACTCGGCATGAACATGGCGGTAACGGCTCGACCGATTACCGGCACGTCCTGCTTAACCATTTTCCAGTTGCCTTCAAACTGATTGACATAACCATTGTTTTTCAACACGGTCCATGCATCGTCAATATTAACGCGTCCGGCTCTTTCTATCAAAGCATCCGACACTTTCGGTCGACCGTCAGGGAATCGTTCGCCCTTCCACTCTTTTGTAAGAAATATCAATTCCTCCTTTGAGATAGTCTGAGCAAACAACGCAGTGTTTAAAATGAGTGTGATAACAAATGTGAATGCAATTGAAATGATACCTTTCATTATGCTGGGTTTTATGATATAAAGTCTATTTTATTGTGGGCATCTCTAAAAAACCCTTGCTCTCATTACCTCAACCCCTGCCCCTTCTCCAAAAGAGAAGTGTAAGCGGAGTTTTTTGAGATGCCCTGGTATGATTAACATACCACTATTAATGATCCTCTTTTTTGGTCAAATATGCCTCCACTTCTTTTGAAGTAATGGCGGTCTTCTTTGGATATTTTGCAAACCACGTCCTGAACTCATCTTTCATTTTATCACTCCAGTCACCATGCACTTCACCGGAAGGATACTTACCCAACTGCAACATGTAGCGTTCGAATTCATCGCGCAAACCAACCATCTCTGAATTGGTAACCAGCTCAGTCACCAGAAAAGCCGGTACGAACACAACTCCATATTCATTAGCAAATACCACATCACCAGGGAAAACCGTTACTTCACCAATGCGAATCGGTGCATTGATGGCGGTGGGCGTCATGTCTTTGATATAAGAAGGATCATGTCCTTTTACCCAAGCGTTAAATCCTTTTGTGTCTCTCAACTCCTGCATGTCGCGGACAGATCCGTAGAAGATAACACCCTTGCCCGTTTTTCCATAAATCGCATTACCAAGACTAGATCCAATCAAGGTACCATCTTTTACTTTGCCATAGCCATCGGCTACATAGATATCACCTTTGGTTAATATATCAATCGGCCAGATGTTGATGCCGCCTTTCTGATTGCGTCCTTCTGCTTTACCTTTTTCTCTCACATACGTATCAAGATCAGGACGAGTAGGCATAAACTGTGCAGTGACTACGCGACCTACCATCGTCTCGCCCGGCTTTAATATGATCCAGTTTTTCTCCACCTGATTATTGAATCCTTTCTTAGCTAAGTAACCCCAGATTTGTTCGAGCGTACAATCCTGCAATCGCACGAGAATACCATCCGGAACTTTTGGGCGACCATCGGCAGAACGCTCACCTTCCCATTTCGCGGTTAATGCTTTAACAAAATCGGGGGAGGCACCAATGTTCTGCGCCTGAACAAAAAAACCTGATAACATCATCAGAATAATAGCAAGTGTAGTTTTCATGATTACTTGAGGTTTAAAAATATAGTTAAAAATAAGGTATTAATTTTTTTCGACAACTATTCCAAATACGATTACACTTTACTTCCATTCTTTGCAATGGATTCAATAAGACCTCGCATATAACCTATGGCATATAACGTACCGATGGTACTGTACCCTGGTCCTGGCTTTTCATTGCTGTCTCCTGCCATGGTGGGCACATGATCAGGACGGATCGGGCCTTTATAACTAATATCATAATATGCCTTCATGGCTGCATACATGTCGATCTGTCCTTCATCGTGAAATGTTTCAACAAACTTCGTGCTGGGTATCTGTCCACTCATATCCTGCACATTTCTGAAATGAACATAATTGATCTTGCCTGCTTTTCCCCATCGCTTCACCAAGGCAGGAATATCTGCGCCCATGAGTGAGAAATTTCCCTGGCACAGGGTGAGTCCACTATATTTACTTGGAACAAGATTTAACATCCGATCAAAATTTTCTACACTGGTCATGATGCGTGAAATTCCTTTGATGCTATCCACTTGCGGGTCATCCGGATGCAGGGAGAGATTCATACCGATTTTCTCTGCCTCGGGTACCACCGCTTTTAGAAAGTACTCCAATGTTTTCCACAAAGTATCCTTACTCACTTTACCGTATTGCGTATCGGGTAACTTCTTCGCATCCTCATTATCAAAGGCCGTCATTAATGCACCGCCTCTTCCCTCAGCATCCATCTTAGTTCTGAACCAGCTTACGATGGGCATCCAATTGTAACAGATGATGTCCACACCCCCATATTGTTTGAGGTTCCTCATGAAGGTGATGAAGTTATCAATCTCTTCATCTCGGCCAGGCAAACCCAGTTTTGTTTTTTCACCAAGCGTTGGCGGGCCTTCCACCACATTCCATTTCATGCCTAACTTATCCCAGCCTTCTTTGGTTGCCTTTATTGCTTCGGGTTGCCACGGTTTAATATCGCCTATCGCCTTGACACCGTTAACCGCTCCATATATACCCATCTGTTTTGCCAAAGCGATTCGCGGAGAATCAAAACCGAAGATAGAAAGTGAGAACTCCATACCTCCGTCTTTTGCAAATTCAACCACCTTCTTTGCAGCGTTGAGGCTTGCCTGCGGATCAAGGTTGCCCGCTATACCAGAAGTAATGCCGGCAAGAGAAACGGAGGCGGCCAGTGTTGCACCTTTCTTAATGAAGTTCCTGCGGTTATCGTTCATGGTTCTTACTTAGTTAAGTTAAGGAAAGTTCAATCCATGATAATAATACCGATAATTTATCGAGATATGAATCATTATTTATAGTTGAGGATTTTTCACAATTTAGTCGGTTAAAAACGGCACCATCTCTATAAAAGGCACCTTCGCTTCACAAACGCAGTGATTCTGAAAAAGTGAAATGGCAATGAAAAGAATTCTATTCTTAGCGGTACCGATTTTATGTTCAGTGGGGGCAGGATTCCCAAAGACCACTTCGGTGGCACTCGGAGATTCAATCACCTACATGAACAATCATCTTGATCAAACGGGAAATCGCTTGACAAAGGGTTACATGACTCAATTCACCGGGAAGCTTCCCGATGTTCATTACATTAATCACGGACAAAATAGAATTTATTGACTTTTAAAAAAAGTTCTCGAACCGCAGGTAATCCCTGCATGCCGCAGTTAGGCAGGGAACCCTGATCCTGATAAGATGAACGTGCGCGTTCTACATGCTCAGTTATCTCTTAAGTATCAAACATCCATTTTTATCTACCTTATATATACTATTATTGTTACTATTCAGGTGACAAGTCGCTTTCTTTAACCTCACCTCCCGTCCTCCTCTACCCATGAGCTTTCGTTTTAAGACCTCACCCCCCAACCCCCTCTCGAGAGGAGAGTGGGTGACTGTTATATTAATGGTGTGCAAAAGTCCAAAGTCTGTGCCATGTCGGTCGAAAATGCCTGGCACTCTATAAATTTGATATTAGAGATAGCTGAATAGTAACCATTATTTAGCGTACCGTATTTTTTTGTTGCTCCAGAATAAAATGAGCTTGATGTAATCAGAACTTATAATTATACCCAAGTCGGATTACCTGCGTTTCAAGATAATCTGTACTTACATAATTAAATCCATCGCCTTGAACTTCTCGCTTTATCACTAAAGTATTAAATAGATCAGAGCCATTCAAAAAGACTTCTCCTTTTCCCTGTTGAATTGATTTCTTAACACCAATGTCCATGGTATAACGGGCATAAATCTTTCCTTGTGGTATAATATCAGGAGCCAGGTAAGATCCCGTAAACTGAAAATCTATACTCTTAGACAAATGAAAAAGACCATTCAGTTTTATACTTCCTGAATTAAGCTGCTGTTCAGGTGCAGAAAAGGTGTTCTCGACCGGATACTTGTTATCGACCGTAAATGCATCAACCGTTTTGCGATAGCCATTCAAGTTTAGACTTAGATTTGCAATCTTTCCAATATTTTGAGAAAGGATAACTTCAAATCCAGACATGTAACTTCTTCCAGCATTTTGGAAAATAGTATAAATCAAATTGCTGGGCGGAACGGTACTGGCAATTCGGGTAATAGTGGCTTGAGTGTCTTTATGGTATATGGAAGAATAGAAATAGCCTTGATCCCAATTTGTTTTATAACCCAATTCATAACTGCTGGTAAACTGAGGTCGTAGCCCAGGGTTTCCTACTTTAATTATTTCAGCATCATCATATTTTGGAAAAATTCGAATGTCAACTTCATTCGGACGGTCTACCCTCCGATTATAAAAAAATGAAAGTGTATTGTTAGTATTGATCTTGTAGGCCAGCCTAAGGTTTGGGAAAGGCTGCGTATAATTATATCCATCACTTTTATATGTGACATGATCGGGGTTTACATCATAGAATATTTTAACATACTCAAGCCGCAAACCTGCCTCAACTTCGAAATCCTTATTTTCAAAAACATAGTTACCATATACTGCCGGAATGAGCTCACTGTAATCGGCCCAGCCGCCCGCAGTTACATCAAGGGGAGAATTAAGGCCCGGAATAAATTGCATGTTGGTTGGAATGAACCTGTAACGAAATTTAATACCAGTTTCAAAGCGACCATATTTTAGCGGCTGCACATAGTCAGCATTAAGATCAAAAACATTTTCATCCGAAATCAATTTAAATGCATCCAGCCCTGTAAACGTAGGCATCACATTCGTAAAAAAATACTTTTCATCTTCGCGATGAAAGGTATAGTTCAATCCACCATTAAATGATCTGCCGGGCTGCTTAAACTTATGTTGCCAGGCTGCGGTAGCGGTTACCGTAGTTTTTAATTCGTCTTCTAAAAATTGCCAAAGCCTTAAACGCTCAGATAAATCGGCATTAAAAAAAGGCTCATCCCCTTCGTCTAAGATTTTTTCACTACTAAATAATCCTGACAAGGTAAACGTATTAAATTCGTCTTTGTACCAATCAACACCCGCTTTACCCGTAATAATATTGGTTGTTCTGTTTCTATTAGTTTGCTGGCGGATGGTATCACCATTCTCATAAAAGCGATCTACAAACTCATTTTTATTTACAGTTTCGGTATACAGATTGTCGGCCTGTAAAAAGATATTTGTTTTCTTTTTCCTGTAGTTCAATGAAATTGAAGGGTTAATTTTTGGTGTGGCTTGATACTGCGGTCGCATGTCAGGATAATTTTCCTTCTTTATCCAAAGTGCGCCAGCCCCCAAGGTTAAACCAGCTTTTCCGTTAAAACCTTCCGCAACATTTTTTTTGTAAATGATATTGATGATACCCGCATTCCCGTTTGCATCAAATTTGGCTGAAGGATTATTAATGATTTCAATTCGTTCAATGGCCGATGCTGGAATGTTATCAAGGCCGCGCTGGTTTCCAAATCCAGTTAGAGCGGTTTGCTTGCCATCTATCAAGACAGCCACACGATCATTACCTCTCAAAAGAACAGATCCCTCCTGACTAATGGTTACACCCGGAAGGGTCTGTATCACTTGTAACAATGATCCACCACTCTGATTTACATTATCCGAAACTGAAAATGTTTTCTTATCTAGAGTTTCAGCCACGGCATCACGGGCACCTTCCACAACTACTTCATTTAGTGCAGTCACATCTTCTTGTAGTTGTATGGTGCCTAAATCTAAGAAAGAGCTGAGTTTGCCAATCAAAATTGATTGCGAATAGTTTTTATACCCAATGTAAGATACTTCCAATAAGTAGCTTCCAGGTTTGGCGTTTGATATTGTGTAGCGGCCTTGCTCATTCGTAACGGTGCCAGCATTAAATGCTTTATCCTTTTCAGTTAAGAGCACAACATTGACATACGGTAAATTCTGTCCTGAAGCATCATGGATTAAGCCAGAGATTGTAACCGACTCTACCTGACCAAGCGCGGCTAGTGATTGAACAATCAATATCAAAACAAATCTAACCCTGCTCATTTTATAATGTTAAGTACATGATTAGAAGATGCAATCCTTCAATTAAGTTGACTAAACCCTGCTATTCGCACCTCAAGTAATTCTGTAAGAGTGAAGCAAAGTAATAATTCTGGAGAGATTCTGAATTGTGGGGACCACTAAAATAACCCCAACAAAAAGAGCTCGAATTAGAGCTCTTTTTTGAAGATGAGGTTAAAATGTGAAGACCTGCAGGCTTGCCTGCCGGAACCCCGAAGGAGTGGAGCTGCAGGCTTGCCTGCCGAAACTCCTAAAGAGTGGAGCTGCAGGGAATCGAACCCTGGTCCAGAGAAGATGAACGTGTACGTTCTACATGCTTAGTTGCCTTTGATTGTCGGGACTTGCAAGCCAGGCAACAGCCTAAACAATTCCGTAGTTACTGTTATCTCGACAACGTTGCGCAACAACAACGAGGCCCAGTTTATGCTGTCGACACTGCGGTTCCGGCACCGCTAAACAGAGTACCGGGCAATGATGGCCCCCACCGATCTTATCAGCGGATAAGCTAATCTAACCTTAGGTCAGATTAAGCAGCCATGGCGTAAGTATTCTCGCCACTTATGGTTGTGGAACTATCTTTCAAGGCTCTCATCCCACGAGCCTGCATGCTGGCATACACCCCCAAACATCCTGTCAAAACCGGTCAGCCCCGATTTTAATTCCGAATTTTAAATTCGAAATTTTGAATTGATAAGTTGGGCGGCCGAGCGGGCTATTCACTACAAGTCCGACTTGCGCACATACTCTCGCACTTCGGGCTTTTCGCTTCTATCCCTGCCGCAATAAAGTTTACATTCAAAGAACGATCAATTGAAAGACAAAGGTAACGGAAAATAAGTTCACGAGAAGTCTAAGCCAGAAGTGAAAAGTGGAAAGTAAAAAGCTTTAAGCTTTCTGCTTTTTACTTTCAACTTTATCCACTCCTACCCTATCAATCACCAGATATTTTTTCTTAGACACCGATTGGCGTGCCAGCAATTCTGCAATAAAGCCTGTAAGAAAAAGTTGCACTCCGATAACTAAGGCCACCAAGGCTAAAAAGAAAATTGGTTGTTCCGTTACTTCCCGCTTAAGCGGAATTTTAGAAATGAAAATTGAATCAATCTTATCGTATAAAATCTTTATGGTAAAGCCCATTCCAAATAAAAATGAAATCATTCCCCACGTGCCAAAAAAATGCATAGGCCGTTGTGCAAATCGACCAATGAATGTTATTGAAAGTAAATCCAAAAAGCCGCGAACAAATCGCTCCCAGCCAAATTTGCTGTACCCATATTTGCGCTCGCGGTGCTCAACAACTTTCTCAGTAATCTTTGTAAAGCCTGCCCACTTGGCAATCACCGGAATGTAGCGATGCATTTCGCCATACACCGAAATGTTTTTTACAACTTGATTTTGATACGCCTTCAACCCGCAATTAAAATCATGAAGTGGAATGCCCGAAAGTTTGCGGGTAACATAATTGAAAAACTTTGATGGAATAGTCTTCGAAATCGGATCATGCCGTTTCTTCTTCCAGCCACTTACCAATTGAAATCCATCTTCCTTAATAAGTCGGTACAATTCAGGTATTTCATCGGGGCTGTCTTGTAAATCCGCATCCATAGTAATTACTACTTCACCTTGTGCTTCTTTAAAAGCGGTGTGCAGGGCCGCGGATTTTCCAAAATTGCGATTGAACTTTATTCCTTTAAAAGCCGGATTAACAAGGTTCACATTTTGAATGGCTGTCCAGGTGCCATCGGTGCTTCCGTCATCAACAAAAAGCACCTCATAAGAAAAGCCGTGTGTTTCCATCACACGGCTTATCCACTGACTAAGTTCTGGTATAGAATCCTGCTCGTCTTTAGCAGGGATTATGATTGAAATGTTCATT
>Ga0136636_10001693_pt1 | contig 12966 bp, 12 predicted proteins | sample AntDrymUQ8522106_2_FD_104653 | JGI IMG/M metagenome (GOLD analysis project Ga0136636, IMG submission 104653) | Polar desert sand microbial communities from Dry Valleys, Antarctica - metaG UQ852 (21.06) | ecosystem: Environmental > Terrestrial > Soil > Desert | place: Antarctica: Dry Valley... | reverse complement strand
GCTGCTCGCCCAGATCGGCGAGTTCTCGCTGGTGCTGGAGCGCACCGGCCGCGAGATGGGCCTTACGCCATTCGGTATGGGCGAGGCCGGTACCCAGACGTTTATCGCCGCCACGGTGCTGCTGATCATCCTCACGCCCTTCCTCGCCCAGCTCGGCGGCCTGCTCCAGCGCAAGCTGGACGGCAAGGCCGACGCGGCCATCGCCGATGAAGACCCCGGCGACCCGAGCCATGTCGCGGCCTTCGCCGGCCTGCGCGATCATGTGATCATTGCGGGCTACGGGCCAGCTGGCGCCAGCCTGGCCGGTGCCCTGCACGCCTCCAACGTGCCCTATGGCGTGCTTACCCTAAGCCCTGGCGGCGCCAACGAGGCCGAGAGCCGTGGCCTGCGCGTGCTGCGCAGCGACTACGCCCGCCAGCATGTGCTGGAGCAGGCCGGGCTGCGCAGCGCGCGCCTGCTGGTGATCGCCGATGATACCCCGGCGATGACCCACCGCGTGCTCAGTGTGGCGCGTGGCATACGGCCTGATCTGCGCATCGTGGCGCGCGTGCGCAGCAGCAACGATGCCCGTGAGCTGGAGGCGGCCGGTGCTGAGCACGTCGTTCCCGAGGAAGAGACAAGCATTACGGCGCTGATGCAGCGCGTGCTCGGCGACTATCAGGTGGATGTGGCGTCAGTTAACGACTATGTGCGGGAGGTGGGCGCGATGAGCAACGGCAGCACACGGCAGGCCTTTTCGCTCCAGGCGAGCGGGCAGGGGAAGTGCGAGCACGCGGTGGGCCTCGGCGCGGTGATGCCCAACAGCGACGGTTGCGAGGAGTGCCTGAAGATCGGCAGCACCTGGGTTCACCTGCGCGTCTGCATGAACTGCGGGCATGTTGGCTGCTGCGACTCGTCGAAGCACAAGCACGCTACGGCCCACTTCCACGAGAGCGGACACCCCGTGATGCGCTCGATCGAGCCGGGCGAGGAGTGGGGCTGGTGCTACATCGACAAGCTGATGCTGTAGGGGACAGGGGACAGGGAACAGGGGACAGGGCCGCAGCAGGAGCGCCGCCGCTTTTGCTGAAGAATCTGCCTGAATGCGGGCAGCTTCTGTCGCCATTGGCGCGTACACTTGTGCTGTTGGTCGATAGCACTCCTGAGGAAAGGACACCATTATGTCTGAGGCCGCCCACCTTGCCACAGCGCTTAGCGAGTATGTTAGCAACCCCGACAACGGCGTCTTCGCCAGCTTCAGCGCCGCGATTGATGGTCTGAGCGCCGCGCAGGCCGCTACCGTGCTCGGCGAGCGCATGAACTCGGTCTGGGCCGTGGTGAACCATGTCTGGTTCTGGAACGAGGTGCCGCTGCGCAAGCTGCGCGGCGAGCCGTTCGAGCCTGGGGATCTGGGCGCCACCGACTGGAGCGGCTGGGTGCCGATCGGCGACCCCGCCGACGAGGCGGCATGGCAAGCCGCCCGCGACCGCGCCCTGGAGTCGAATGCCGCCTTTGCCGCCGCCGTGGCCGAGCTGACGCCCGAGCAGCTTGCGGCCGATCTGCTGGGCTGGGGACCTGCGCACAGCATCATTCAGGGCATGATCACGCACAACAGCTACCACACCGGCGAGATCATCACGCTGCGGCACGCGCAGCAGCTCTGGGTGAATAACAAGAACGTGTAGCTGTGGCCAACTAGAACGCGATACGCGGGCGGTTCGGGGCATACCCGCGGGCGCCCGCGCCGACAACAATGGTATAATTAACCTAACTGAAGGGCGCCCCGCGTGGGCGCCCGGCCTTTATATTCGCCGAGAACCCCAGAGGAACATGTTCGACGATCTGCCAAATCAGTACTACGTGGAGCACATCCGCATCGCGCCGAATATCACCCTGGCGCCAATGGCGGGCGTGACCGACAGCGTGTTTCGGCGCATGATCCTGCGCCTGGGCGGCTGCGGCCTGGTGAGCACCGAGATGACGAACGCCGCCAGCGTGAGCCCCAAGGCGCTCAAGCGCCACCATCTGCTGGATTTCTACCCCGAGGAGCGCCCCCTGACGATGCAGCTCTCCGGCAACGATCCCGAGCTGGTGGCGCTCGCGGCGCACAGCGTGGAGCAGCTCGGCGCCGACATTCTCGACATCAACTGTGGCTGCCCCTCGCCCAAAGTTACCGGCGGCGGCCACGGCGCCTCGCTGCTGCGCGATCTGCCAAAGATGGGCCGTCTGCTGAAGGCCGTGAAGGCCGCTGTGCAGATCCCCGTCACGCTGAAGTTTCGCGCCGGCTGGGACGAGGAGAGCCTGAACTTTCTTGATACCGCGAAGCTGGCCGAGGAGTGCGGTGTGGCCGCCGTGGCGCTGCACCCGCGCACGCGCGAGCAGGCGTACAAGGGGAGCGCCGACTGGAGCCGCGTGGCGGCTGTGAAGCGCGCCGTGAGCATCCCGGTGATCGGCAGCGGCGATGTGAAGGATGCCGCCGACGCGCTGGGCCGCATGCGTGAGAGCGGCGTGGACGGCGTGATGATCGGGCGCGGCGCGATGGAGAACCCCTGGATCTTCCTCCAAATCGCGCAGCTGCGCCGGGGCGAGGCGCCCTTCCAGCCCGCCCCCGCCGACAAGCTCGACTTCCTGCTGCGCTACATAGCGATGGCCGAGGAGGATATGCCTGGTCGCTACGCGCTCAACAAGCTGAAGCAGCTGATGGGCCAGTTTTCGGTGGGCCTGCCCAACGCCTCGCACCTGCGCGTCGCCGTGCATCAGGCGCCGTCGCCGGAGGTGGCCCGCAGCGCGATCGAGGCCTTCTTTGAGCCGTATGGCGAGGCTGTGGGGGCGTAGGGGCAGCCGGGCATTTGTCCACAGATTACGCCGATGTCCGGCCCATTTCTGGCCCAAACCTGGCAAGACCGCAGTGAGCATCGAGCCGTCTGGGGCAAGAACGGCGCGAACGCGAAAGCGCACGCGCGTGGGCGGGTTCGCGGTGGTTCGCAGCCGTTCGCGCCGTTCGTGGTCCAAAGGGCTCCGTCGTCGCAGCAGCACGAGCACCATGAGCATCGACAGCATCAGCCAGCGCTACATCGAGATCGCGTTCGACCTTGAGGCCCACGTGGAGGGCTTTGTGGACGCGTACTTCGGCCCGCCCGAGCTGAGGCAGCGCCCCAAGCGCCGCCTGCCTGATGTGATCGTGGCCGAGATCGACGCGCTGCGCGCGGCCATCGCCGCCAGCGACTACCCGGCCCAGCGCAAGGGCTACCTGGATGTGCAGCTGCGCGGCATGGCGGCCACCGCGCGTCGCCTGGCTGGCGAGGCGCTGAGCTACGCCGACGAAGTGCGCGCCTGCTTCGACATCGAGCTGGTCTACACGCCCGAAGCGCTGTTCGACGCCGCCAACGTCGAGCTGGAGGAGCTGCTGCCTGGCGCTGGCCCGCTCGCCGAGCGCATGGCCGCCTGGCGCCACAGCTTCGAGGTATCGCCCGAGCTGGCCCGCCAGCTGATCGACCTGATCGCGGCGGAGGCGCGGCGCCGCACCGCCGCCATGATCGCGCTGCCCGAGGGCGACGAGGTGCGCTTCGAGCTGGTGCGCGACAAGCCGTGGAGCGGGTATAACTGGTATCTTGGCGGCGCCCGCTCGCTGGTAGAGATCAACACCGACCTGCCGCTGAAGGCGAACGCGCTGCTCGATCTGGTGTGCCACGAGGCATACCCCGGCCATCACACGGAGCACGCGCTGAAGGAGCGGCGGCTCTACCAGGAGCGCGGCTGGGGCGAGCAGGCCATTCAGCTGATCAACACCCCCGAGTGCGTGATCGCCGAGGGCATCGCCACGCTCGCCGCCGACATGATCTTTGGCGACGAGGCCCTCAGTTGGGCTGCCGAGAACCTTTACCCGCTCGCTGGGATCACGGGCGACCCCGAGCGCGAGGCGCGGATCGGCAAGGCGCAGTGGAGCCTGCGCGCGCTCAGCGGCAACGCGGCGATCATGCTGCACGCGCAGGGCGCCGACCCTGAAGAGGTGCTGCGCTATATTATGCGCTACGGGCTGCGCAGCGAGCGCGAGGCCCGCCAGAGCCTGCGCTTCATCCAGACGCCGCTCTGGCGCACCTACACCTTCACCTACTTCGTGGGTCGCAGCCTGCTCGGCGCCTGGATCGCCAGGGGCGACCGGCACGAGCGCTTCACGCAGCTGCTCACCGAGCAGGTCTACCCGAGTATGCTATGAGAATGCAAAATGCAAAATGCAAAAGCCGGGCAGAGCCTGCCGCTTTTTTGCATTTTGCATTTTGCATTTTGCATTGATATGCACGACGGCTACATCTTCACGCTCGGGGTCTGCGGGAGCGCCAGCGACAGCGGGCCTGCCCCGGCCTGCCTCGACGCCATGCTCGCCGCGCTGCCGCCGGTGAAGCGCGCCGCGTACCTGGGCGAGGTGCTGGTGAGCGAGAGCGCCCCCAGCCTCGCCGACCCGCTCACCGCGCCGCTGCTCGCCGAGATCGCCGACGCCGAGCTGCTCCTGATCGTCACGCCGCTGCCGGGCGGCGCCCTGCCCGCCCGCGTGCGTGCCCTGGCGAATGGGCTAAGCGCGGCTCCGCCGCTCGCCCGCCCACGGCTCGCAGCCCTGGTGGCCTTTGGCAACGCTGCGGCCGCGCTGCGGCCCCTGCGCCACGCGCTGGCGCTGGCGGGGGTGGAGCTGCTTGGGGAGCTCGTCGCGCCCGCCGTCAGCATCGAGGATGCCGTGAGCTTGGCCCGCAGGGCGTACGCGCAGGCGCGGCTGCTCCAGCCGGACGCGCTGCAGTGACCGGGAGACAAGGAGCCCGCTCGCTAACGCTCGCTCGGGAGACAAGGAGACAAGGAGCCCGCTCGCGACGCTCGCTTGGGAGACAAGGAGCGCCTATCGGCAGCAACGGGCTGTCTCCCTGTCTCCCTGTCTCCCTGTCTCCCTGTCTCCCTGTCTCCCTGTCTCCCTACCACCTATGCATGACCCACACCCCACCATCCCGGCCGCAAAAAATCCTGTCGGCGACGAGTTGCTGTACCGGCTCTTCGCGCGCTGGTCGCTGTGGAGCAGCTTCCATCGCGTGTGGCTACAGAGCCACGGGCCGCTGCCCGACCCAGCGGGCGGGCCGCTGCTGCTCGCGCTGAACCACAGCTCCTGGTGGGACGGCTATATGATGTACGTCATCCACCGTATGGTGCTGCGCGGCCGCTTCGACGCCCACCTGCTGATGGAGGAGAAGCAGCTTAAGGCCTACCGCTTCTTCACCTGGTCGGGCGCGTTTAGCGTGAACCGCAACGACGCGCAGGATGCGCAGCGCTCGCAGCAGTACGCGGCGAACCTGCTGCGCGGTGGCCGCCGCCCACGGGCGATCTTTGTCTTTCCGCAGGGCAAGATCGTGCCCGCCGACCGGCGCCCGCTCGTCACCTACCCTGGCGTGGCGCGGATCGTGGCGCTTGCTGGCGACGTGCGGCTCTGCCCGGTGGCGCTGCGCTACGAGTTCCTCGGCCAGCAGTGGCCGCACGCCTTTATTCGCATTGGCCCTAGCTACCGCCCCGCCGACCCGAGCGACATCGACGGCACCCTGGCCGAGCTTACGGCGCGGCTCACCGAGGCCTGCGACGCCCTGCGCGACGACGTGCTCGCCCTGCGGCTGGAGCGCTTCCAGCCCCTGCTGCACGGGCGGCGCGGCATCGACCAGAGCTTTGACGCGTTCTTGCGGCTGCTGCGACCGGGACGGTAGACGGTGGACGGTGGACGGTGCTGTGTACGGGCGCGCTATAGCGCGCCCCTCCTCTGGCTATCGGCTCTACGCCCCGCTCTCCTGGCCAACGCCGCGCAGCAGGCGCAGGAGCCGAGGCAGGCCCTGGCTACCGGCGAGCGCCACGAGGATCAGCGCGCCGATCAGGGCGGCCGCCTCTTGGCCGCGGGCCAGATTGACGACCGCGAGCATCGTAAGGTTGGTGAGGTAGAGCGTAACCGGCAACCAGGGCCAGAAGGGCTGGGGGCGCGGCGCGTGGCTCACCAGCGCGGCGCGTGCGGCGCGCTGGCGCTGAAGCAGCAGCACCCAGCTGAGCAGCAGGCTGGTGAACCACCAGGCCACAAAGTTGGAGGCCGGGATGCCGTAGAAGATGGCCTGGGCGCTGTCGCTCCAGATCCAGTAGCGGTTGATGTTCACGGCGAAGGGCTCGATCGTCAAATCGAGCAGCAGGGCGAAGGCGGCGGCGGTGAGCACCTTCCCAGCGCGCACGTGCAGATCAGCATTGGCGGCGCGACCACTGCGTTCGAGCAGCAGTTCGGCGCTTCCCATGGCAGCCGTGACGATTAGCAGCCAGGCGAAGGGGATTGCCAATGGCACCACGCCAAGGATCTGGGGCTGGAGCACCTCGGTGTAGGTGTAGGAGCCAAAGGGGAAGCCGGTGGTGGCGCCCACATGCTCGACAAGCCAGGAGAGGAAGAGCACCCAGAGTGCGGCGCTAGCGCCCTGGCGCCCGAAGTTCACGCAGAGCCACAGGCCCATCAGGGCGCCCTGCAAGATCAGCAGGGCTCCGCCCATCCAGGTTCCCCAGACGGGGACGCGATCCAGGGCGACGAGCAGGATGGAGCCAGGGTAGAGCAGGAGGTAGGCGCCGAGCAGCAGGGCCACAGCGAAGCGCAGACGGCTGGTGATTCCGAGCATAGTTACGCGGTTCCTATCACGTCAGATGAAAGGCTTTTCAAGCTCCAAAAGTATTATAGATCGGGTTTACCGCCTGTCAAAGTCATCACCATGACGACAGCTAACGATTCTTTTACTTGCCTTCACCAAATGTTGTATGGTACTATAGTCATCCACCTAAAACAGGGTGTCCGGCCCGAACAGCTGCCTGGAGACAGCTATGACAGCTCAGCAACAACGGCTGCGGATCTTGCTCGTCGAGGACGACAACCATATTGGGCGAATCATCGAGCTGGCGCTGCCAGAGCTCGGCGTCCCCTACGAGTTTGTCAGCGTGCTTAGCGCAGAGGAGGGGCTAGAGCTGTGGGAGCAGCAACCCTTCGACCTGCTGCTTACCGATCTGAACCTGCGCGGCATGACGGGCCTGAAGCTGGTGCAGATCTTGCGCGAGCGCGACGTGAGCGCCCCGATGATCCTCGTCACCGCCTACGACTCGGTCGACGTGCGCCGCGAGGCCCGCACCCTGAAGATCGACGCCTACCTCACCAAACCCTTCTTTATGGACGACCTGGTGGAGACGGTGCGCCGCCTGCTGCCCCAGGTCAGCGCCCGCGAGGTGAACGGGCCCTAAGCGGGCAGGGGCGAAAACCGTTTGGACCGTGAAGGACGCGAAAGCGTAGCGAAAACGCGAACGCGAACGGCGCGACCCCTATAAGGTTTGCGCCGTTTGTATAGGCTGGGCGCCCACGAGGGACGCCCGTACGGCATCGAGGGGCTGTAAGTTAATGCGCTAATCGAGGCGCTGCGTGGGCGGGGTGCGGGGCGGCAGGGGCTCGGTGGTGCCGTTGGGCATGCCGCTGCGGTTCGCCGCGTCGATCAAGGGTCGGATAATCTCGATCGGCAGCGGGAAGATGATCGTGCTGTTCTTCTCCGCCGCGATCTCGGTGAGCGTCTGGAGATAGCGCAGCTGGAGCGTCACCGGCTCTTTGGCCATAATCTCGGCGGTCTGGGTGAGGGCGCGGCTGGCCTGGAGCTCGCCCTCGGCGTGGATCAGCTTGGCCCGCTTCTCGCGCTCGGCTTCGGCCTGCTTGGCCATGGCGCGCTGCATATTCTGCGGCAGCTCCACGTCCTTCACCTCCACGATCGTCACCTTGATGCCCCAGGGCTCGGTCTGCTCGTCGATGATCTTCTGAAGCTTCTGGTTGATCAGATCACGTTTGGCAAGCAGTTCGTCCAGCTCGCCCTGGCCCACCACCGAGCGCAGCGTGGTCTGCGCGATCTGCATGGTGGCGCGAATGTAATCCATCACCTTGGTCACGGCCCAGTTTGGGTTGATCACCTGGAAGTAGAGCACCGCATTGACCTTGATCGTCACGTTGTCCAGCGTGATCACCTCCTGCGCTGGCACGTCCATAGTGATCACGCGGGTGTCGACGCGCACCATGCGCTCGTAGACGGGCACCACCAGGAAGAGGCCGGGCCCGCGGGCGCCCATCAGGCGGCCCAGCCGGAAAATCACGCCGCGCTCGTACTCGGGCACAATCTTGATCGAGGACAGCAGCACCATCAGGGCCAGAAAGACTAGCACCGCGACACATGCGGCGAGCACAAGTCCATTCAAACCACGCTCCTTACCCGATCGCCGAGAGCCGATAGCCGATAGCCGATAGCCGATAGCCGATAGCCGATAGCCGATAGCCGATAGCCGATAGCCGATAGCCAGAGGAGGGGCGCGCTATAGCGCGCCCGTACACGGCACCGTCCAATCCGTCAATCCGGTTCCGCGAGCCGCCGCACGGTGAGGCGCAGGTCGTATACACCTGTGACGCGCACCCACTCGCCGAGCTCCACCTCGCCCTCCTCGCTCACGGCGCGCCACAGTGCGCCCTCTACAAAGACAAAGCCCTCCGGGTCCAGGCGCTTGCGCACCTCGGCGGGGCGGCCAAGTAATCCCTCCTGGCCGGTGGCCACTGGCGTGCTGCGCGTGCGCACGGCCAGGTAGATCCCGAGGGCTGCGAAGGCGGCGACGCCGGCCGCCACGAGCAGCACGGCCCAGATCGCAACCGCCACGCCTGGCGCCTGCGCGCTGTCGAAGAGGGTGAGCGAGCTTCCCACGAGCAGCGCGAGACCGACCACGGTAAACGCTCCATGCGAGGGGACGTACAAGTCCACCGCGATTACGGCGAAGGCGAGGATCAGGCCGATCACCGCCAGCCAGCGCACCGGCAGCGCCACCAGTCCCACTATCGCCCCAGCCAGGAAGATCGCCCCCAGCGCCGCCAGCGCGCCCACGGTGGGCGTAACAAGCTCGGCGTAGATGGCCATACCCGCCATGACCAGGAGCAAGAAGACCACGGTGGGGCTTGCGAGCAGCAGCAGGATCTGCTCCCAAAGGGTTGGCTCCAGGGGCTGCGGGGCGCGCCCAAGCGTCTCCAGCGTGCGCTCCGTGCCGCCCTCTAGCTGTACCACGCGGCCCTCGATGCCGGTGAGCAGCTCGTCCATGTCGCGGGCCACAAGCTGGACAGCGGGCGGGTTGAAGGCCAGCGCCTGCTCGTTGTTGAGCAGCGCGCCCTGGCGCACTGCCTGCTCCACCCAGGCGTCGCTGCGGCCACGCTCGCGGTTCCAGGCGCCCAGGCGGTTGATCGTCTCGGCGCGCAGCAGCTCCTGGGTCTGCTCGCTGAGGGTTGGGTTGACCTCAACCAGAGGGGCGGGCGTGCCGAAGCTCGTGTCGGGGGCCATTACCGCCAGGTGGGCCGCGCTGAGCAGCCAGGCCCCGGCGGCCCCGCTGCGTGTGCCCTCGGGCGACACGTAAACGACCACGGGCACGCGCGCGGCAGCAACCTCGGCGGCAACCTCGCGCACGTCGCGCAGCACGGCGCCGGAGGCCGCGAGGCGCACGATCAGCGCCTCCGCGTCGGCGGCCTCGGCTTGCTGGAGGGCGCGGCGCAGGTAGCCCACGCTGTAGCGGCTCACCACATCGGCGAGCTCCACGCTGTAGATTGGCCCGCGTGCGCGCTGCTGGGCTGTGGCGCTCTGGCCGCCAATGCCCGACGCGAGAGCGCCTAGCAGCAGCAGGAGGGCGAGGCGCAGCAGGATCACGGTTGGACTCTTGAGGCCCAGAGGCGGCATAGCAGTGACATGTGGCAGTTCGCTCATTTGTTGCATCATACCGCTTCTAGCGGCTGGCGGCAACAGCGCAGCTGCTCGACCAGCGCGAGCGGCGCGTCCTTCATCATCCTCTAAGCTAGACTAAGCCGAATCTAGATAGGTTTCGGGTACACTCAGCGTATGTTAAGTGCAACGAGGCGTTCGCCGTCGCAGCGCTGCGGCAGAAGATGGAGCAACGCATGAGCAACACGGTGAAGCTTGTCCTGGGCCTGATCGCTGCGCTGGTCCTTGTTGTCGGTGTGGTCGCCTTCTCGGTGCTGCGCACCCCGGCAGAAGCCACCGCGCCCCTGGAGGCCGTGCCCCTCGCTACTGCCGCGCCCGCCGCCGCCACTGCCGCGCCCGCCACTGCTGCGCCCGCCGCCGCCGCTGCTGCGCCCGCCACTGCCGCGCCCGCCGCCGCCGCTGCTGCGCCCGCAACTGCTGCGCCTGCCGCAACTATCGCACCTGCTACCGCTGCGCCTGCCACCACCGCTACGCCAGAGGCTGCGAGCCCTGCTGTGTTCCAGATCGTTCAGGAGGAATCTGAGGTGCGCTTCATCATCGACGAGGTGCTCAACAACGCGCCCAAGACGGTGATCGGCTCCACCAACCAAGTGGCCGGTGAGATTTCGGTAGACCCCGCCGACCCCAGCCAGAGCCGGGTTGGAATTATCCAGGTGAACGCCCGCACCCTCGCCACCGACGACGACTTCCGCGACCGCGCGATCAAGAACGCCATCCTCGCCACCGACCAGTACGAGCTGATCTCCTTCGCGCCCACGGCGCTCACCGGGCTGCCCGCAGCGGGCGTAGTTGGCGAGCCCTTCAGCTTCCAGATGGTCGGCATGCTCACCGTGCGCGACGTGACGCGCGAGGTGACCTTCGACGTGACCCTCACGCCTGTGAGCGAGACCCGCCTGGAGGGTACGGCCACGAGCATCATCCGCTACGCCGACTTCGGCCTGAGCATCCCGAGTGTGCCGAGCGTGGCCAGCGTAGCCGACGAGGTGCGCCTGGAGATCGACTTTGTGGCGGCGGGGTAGGCAGCCGTATTATCCGCAGATTACGCAGATTACGCAGAGCCGGGCCAGGTACCCACATCTGCGCAATCTGCGTAATCTGCGGATTATTTTATGGCTCAGGCGGAGTCTCCGGGCCACGGCTCACAAAGCGCTTGACGCGGCGCTCGAACTCGGCGCGGGGCAACAGCACCTTGCGCCCGCATGTCTCGCAGCGCATGCCGATCTCGCCGCCGAGGCGCACCACGCGCCACACGTCGCCGCCGCAGGGGTGGGCCTTGCGGGTCTGCACGATGTCGTCGAGGTAGATTGGGATTGGTGGGGGCACTGCCGATAGCCGATAGCCGCTTAGCTGGGATGTGCTTTTGCTGCGTTCCAGAGGGCGAGGAGTTGGTCTTGGGAGAGCGCTTTGAGCGTGGTACCCTGGGCGGCGGCGGCGGCCTCGACGGCGCTGAAGCGGCGGCGAAACTTGGCGTCGGCCTCGCGCAGGGCGGTCTCGGCATCCAGGCCGAGCCAGTCGGCGAGGCGCGTGAGCACAAACAGGGCGTCGCCCAATTCCTCGCTGGCGTGGGCCTGTTCGCCGCTGGCGGCGGCCTCGGCGAGCTCGCCAAGCTCCTCGTGCAGTTTGGCCCAGACCTGATCAACGCTGCCCCAGTTGAAGCCGACGCGGGCGGCCTTCTTACCGAGCTTCTGAGCGGCGGCGAGGGCGGGCAAGCTTGGCGGCACGCCGTCGAGGGCGCTGGCACGCGGCTTGCCCTTTGCGGCCAGTTCGGCGGCCTTGATCTGCTCCCAGTTCTGAAGCACCTGGCCCTCGCCGTCTACGGTCAGGTTGCCGAAGACGTGCGGGTGGCGGCCGATCAGCTTGGCGGCGATCCCGCCGATCACATCCTCCTGGGCGAAGTGGCCGGCCTGGCGGGCCATCTCGCTGTGGGCCAGCACCGAGAGCAGCAGGTCGCCGAGCTCCTCGCTAAGCGCGGGCATGTCGGCGCTGTCCAGGGCCTCCAGCACCTCGTGGGCCTCCTCTAGCAGCGCGGCCCGCAGGGATTGGTGAGTTTGCCGTACGTCCCAGGGGCAGCCGCCTGGGGCGAGCAGGCGCGCCACAACCCAGCGTAGCCCATCGAGGCCGCGCGTGTCCTTTTCGATGCTGAGCGGGGACAAATGCAAAATGCAAAATGCAAAATGCAAAATGGGCAGACTAGCAAGATCTATTAGCGTGCAGCTCGTGAGCTTCTGTGTGGCACCATCTGAGTCGAGCGTAGCAAGCTGGAGGTGGTGGGTGGCGGGGTAGCGGTTGCGCAGGAGGGCAGCGAGGGCGGGCCAGTCGGCGTTGGGGGAGCCGTAGATGAGGGCAGGGGCGGTAGGCACGAGCGGGAAGGGGGCGGGGGGCGGGGTGTACGGCCCGAGGCCTTGCGTCTCGGCGTAGGACGCCACCGTGACAGCCTCGCCGGGCGCGGGCAGACCGTCGGGGCGGGCGGCAGCCAGCAGCGCGCTTGCCTCCCAGAGCTGCACGCCGCCGACCGTCGTCAGGCCAAACAGCTCGTGGCCAAGATCCAGTATTCGTCCTGGGCTCATCCCGCGCAGCTGCATCTCTTCCACAGATGACACCGATTTCCGCTCAACCGCTTGGACACCTGCCCGGAACAGCAATGGCCCGGAAATGGGCCAGAAATCTGTGGATAAGATCAAGCAGGGTTACAGCCCCTCCGGGAACGGCAGCGGCACGCTGTTCGGGTCGAAGCCGGGGGCGAGCTCAAGCTCGCCAGACTGCTCGGCCTGGGCGCGCAGCGCGTCGTACCAGGGCGTAAAGCTCTGCTCGTAGAAGCTCTGGGCGTTTGCGCTCTGGCGCAGTTGCGCAAAGTTCTCGAAGGAGCGCTGCTCCTGTCGCTCCAGCACCTCGAGCACATGCCAGCCCGACTGGCTCTGCACTTTGGTTGGCGTGTTGAGAGCTGTGTCGAAAGCGACTGCATCGAGCTCAGGCTGATCGCCGCGTGGTACCCAGCCGAGATCGCCGCCCTGCTCTGCCGAGGTCGTATCGGTGGAGCGCTCACGGGCGAGGCTGGCGAAGTCGGCGCCAGCTGCGAGCGCGGCGAGCGCCTGGTCGGCGGCGGGCTCATCGGCCACAAGGATGTGGCGGGCGTGGAACATATCGGCGCGCGTGTTGCGGGCGATCACCT
>Ga0136636_10001692_pt1 | contig 12972 bp, 12 predicted proteins | sample AntDrymUQ8522106_2_FD_104653 | JGI IMG/M metagenome (GOLD analysis project Ga0136636, IMG submission 104653) | Polar desert sand microbial communities from Dry Valleys, Antarctica - metaG UQ852 (21.06) | ecosystem: Environmental > Terrestrial > Soil > Desert | place: Antarctica: Dry Valley... | reverse complement strand
CCTAGTTAAGCGATCGCAAGCTTGTTGATGGCGCTTTTGCCAAGTATGAGAACTACGAGCAGTTTGCAGCATTGTCAAATCTACGCCCAACATTTTGAGCTGTTTATCTATTTCCACTTGCAACGATAAATCTTGTGATGTTATCTCTATGTCGGTATTTACGATTTGAGATTGGAAAAAGATTTGAACCTGCTCCTGTGATCGCTGCCAATCCTTAACTAAATCTGGCGCAAGCTCAACACAGGGCGCAAACTCACTTTGGATTGCTTCCAATCGTTGCCATAACTCACCGATTAAGGCTACATAATTTTGGGAAGTATTCATGATGATTTCTATTTCTTAGCTTTAAAGCAGCCTAACGTAATTATGTGGGCAAAAGAAACCTTAAAACCCAAAAAGCTGTAGCGCACGCTGCGCGTGCGCTACAGCTTTTTGGGTTTAATTATGCTTGCCTACTTATTCACCTTGCAACCCATGCCGCCTTTGTCGTGGGTAAAGCAAAATGTCGATCTCGTAATTTTAAGTGCTTGTGAGACTGGGCTATCAAATGGAATGCGCGCGGGCAAAAGCTGCGATTGCTTCTCTTTGGCAAGTTTCCGATGGCGGCACTCAGGCGCTAATGGAATCCTTTTATAATGCCATTCAAGATTTGCGACTAACCAAAGCCGAAGTATTAGCGAAATCCCAAAGAGCGATGATCGCATCTTCTAAAGATAGTGGCTTTAGTCATTCTTACTATTGGTCGGCTATTGGTCGCCGTTTATCATCATTGGCAACGAACTTTAGGTAATTTCTGAAATGAAGCAACGCTTTTAAAAATTCTCTTGAGTTTCGTTTGATCGAACATTGCTGTAGGTGATATTGTGTATGTATTCGTTCAGTAAGTAGTAATCGAGAGGGATTTGTTTGACTCAGTCAATTAATCTGCCCAAGTTAGACGACTTTTTGCAGGAGCTTGCAACGATTCAGCAGCAAGGCTCGAAGCGGATCGCGTTTTTAGGCTCCCGCCATGTGCCATTAACTCACCAACTGCTAATCGAATTGCTCAGCTATGCCTTGGCTTTATCTGGCAACAGCATTATCACCTCAGGGGCAACAGGTACAAATTTTGCAGCAATTCGCGGAGCTTTACGAGCTGACCCCAATTTGCTGACTGTAATTTTGCCCCAAAGCCTTGATAGGCAGCCCTATGAATCTCGTGAACAACTAGAGAATGTAATTCACTTAATTGAACACAGCGAAAATGATTCTTTACCTTTGGCTGAGGCTAGTACTCTGTGCAATCAAGAAATCGTTTCTAAATGTCAACAACTAATTTGCTTTGCCTTTCATGGTAGTGAAACCTTGTTGCAGACTTGCCAAGATGCTGAAGAACAGCGCAAGGTAGTCACACTGTTCTATTTTGATTAGTTAAAAACTGGGAATTATTGTGTCGCGACTTTGCCGTGACACAATAATTCCCAGTTTTTAACGCCGTAGCTTTACAAGATATATTTATCGTTTCGCAAATTAAATCTATGAGTAAGACCATTAAAGGCAAAGTATTTGTCTTGGATAACAACATCGACACTGATCAAATTATCCCTGCCGAATATCTCACCCTCGTACCATCCAAACCCGATGAATACGAAAAATTGGGTAGCTATGCCATGATTGGCTTACCCGATCGCTACGATCGCTTTATTGCGGAAGGCGAAAGTAAAACTATTTATTCAATTATTATTGCGGGTGAAAATTTTGGCTGCGGCTCCTCCCGCGAACACGCACCGATCGCCCTTGGTGCAGCAGGACTAGATGCTGTAGTCGCCCAGTCCTATGCCCGAATTTTCTTCCGCAACTGTACTGCGACAGGCGAGCTATATCCTTGGGAATCAGTTGAGAGTCTAATGGAACAATTCAAAACTGGTGAAGAAGCCACAATTGATTTTGACAATGATCTAATTATCAACGAGACGACAGGTAAAACGTTTAATCTCAAATCTTTAGGTGATGTCCGTCCTGTAATTGATGCTGGCGGCTTATTTGCCTATGCGCGCCAAACAGGCATGATTCCTACTCGCGTCTAAAGTTAAATTTTTTATGTCCTACCATATTCGCATCCGCGATCGCCAAACCAATCAAATCTACGAAGCTGATATTAAAGGCGATCGCTATATTCTTGAGTCTCTAGAAGAACAAGGGATTGATCTGCCTTTTGCTTGTCGCAATGGAGCCTGCACAGCCTGTGCGATGCGGGTAAATTCAGGCAAAATTGACCAGCATGAAGTAATTGGGCTATCTAAGTCTTTGCAGCAAGAGGGTTATGCCTTAATTTGTTCGGGCTATGCGCTTTCAGATCTAGATCTGGAAACCCAAGATGAAGATGAAGTCTATCAATTACAATTTGGTCAGTTTTTTGCCAAGCGTAAGCGCTATTGGTTCCAGTTTGGTCTTCCTGTAGATCACGATTAATAGTCAATACAGTAAAATTCTTGAAAGGGTCGCAAAGCGACCCTTTCAAGAATTTTACTAGTTCGGGCTTGAACGCAAAGCGCTGCCAAAAGATGACTTTGCGGCACTTTTAGCTATTGTGGTGTTTATGTAAGCGCAAAGCTCGGCAAATGAACTCTAGAACCGATAAAAGCTCCCAATCTGCACGTCGATCGCCATCAAGAACGATTAATTTGCTCCTGATATTGGTTAGCTTCTTGGTAATCGCAAATTTAGGTATTTCTTTTATGCGACCGCAGGAACAGATCAATGGAGAAGTATGGGTGGTTAATCGAGTGGTTAGTGGTCAAACTGTGGAAGCAGCGATCGCGAGTAATCCGAATATGCCCATACAGCGAGTGCGTTTACTAGGTATCAGCGCTCCACTTAAAGAACAACCGCCTTGGGGCGATCGCGCCCGTGAACGCTTATCAGATCTGGTCAAAGAAAAAAAGGTAATCCTAGAGTTTGATGTCGAAAATAAAGATAAGTCTGATCGCTTACTTGCCTATATTTGGATAGACAATTTGTTAGTCAATCAGTACCTAGTATCAGAGGGTTTGGCGATCGCTGATTCCTATGCGCCCAACACCAAGTATGACGAAAGAATCAGTCAAGCGCAGTCTAGAGCTAGGCTGCAAGAATTAGGTATTTGGGATACCCAAAATCCGTTACGCCTTAGCCCCAGAGATTTTCGCCGCCAACTCGGCAACTAGTTGTTAATTCGCCCACAAAGCGGGCGAATTAACGATAATTACTCAAGAAAACTGAACTTGCTTATATAGATCGTCAACTAAAATTTCTAAGTTTAAAGATTTTAGAAATAGCCGATCGCCTAGTGCATATTCTGAAAACCACCACTTCCCATCTTGGCTGCGCTGAAACACTTCTAATATTGGTTGTTCGATTTGGACTAAGACATATTCTTGAAGGCTATTAAATTGGCGATATTGCGAAAACTTGAAGCCGCGATCGTAGGCTTCTGTAGATGGTGAAAGTACTTCGATAATTAGGCAAGGGAATAATATTAATTGTGGGTCGCGATCGCGTTCATCACAAGTAACCACGACATCGGGATAGAAATATTTGCGATTTGGCTCGACTTGCACCTTGACATCGGCGATATAAACTTCACATTGGCGATCGCTTAGAGCAGCATCCAATATTTTAAAAATATTGCCACTCACACGATTATGGTTTCTTGTGCCGCCAGCCATAGCGATAACCTCGCCATCGACATATTCATGCCGCATTTCTTGGATTGATTCCCAAGCCAGATATTCTTCGTAACTCATTACGATGCGATCAGTTACAGCAACCATGAATTTTATATAAAATATTGAAGAGCTACATTTTTAAAGTATATCTACAATCTAATCGGCTTTTAGCACGTCTTGAGGATGAAGATGATTCGACAAATGTGAAACACTACCTTATCTCTTAACTAGATGCGCTGGTGTAAAACCTAAGTGCAAACTGCCAAAACTTATTTGATGCATAGAGCAAGGCGATCGCCAAGCCAAGAGAACCTAAAGTCCATATAAATTCACCACGTCCCAATAGTGTCTCGGCGGGGACTGTAGTTAAAAAAGCGATCGGTACAACAAAAGTAAAGAAGAAACGATAGCCAGCAGGATAAGCCGCCATTGGGTAGCGCCCCGCCTCCATCAGACCTCGTAAAATTTCGGTAACATTATAAATTTTGACAAACCAAATGCTAGTCGCACCCAACATAAACCAAATGCTGTAAAGAATAACGCAGCCAAAAGTTAGAGGTACTAAGCTTGCAAAATAATTACCTATACCCAATTTCAGCTTGCTACTGGCGTAGAGTAGTAGCCCAAAGCCGAAAAATAAATTAGGAATACCCCAAGGGGATAGGGTACGCGCCGACAACCAAAATTGACTATTGATTGGCTTTAATAATACAAAATCTAAAGTGCCCTTCTGAACGTGATCAACAACTTTGCTGAGATTAGGGGCAAGAAAGGTACTAGAAAAGCCTTCTAAAATCGTGAACATCCCCAAGACGATCATTGCTTCTTCCCACCGCCAACCAGCGAAGGTGTAGCCAGTTCGATAAAACAAAAAGAGTCCAAACAAGCTTCCTGCTAAGCCACCAATACTCCCTAACGCTGCGATCGCAAAATTTATGCGATATTCCAACTCGGCTGCGATCGCTGTTGACCAAAAAATCTTTAAAATTCGCCAATACTTGTTCATATTTATCTCCACCGCAGTCGCAAACAATGGTGACATCGTTTACAACTGCGATTTTTGGCATTAACTGGGCTTAGGCGTAATCACGACCTCTAGGGCGATCATTACTACGCTCAGCACGGGGCTTAGCCTTATTAACGCGCAGGGTTCGTCCCATCCATTCAGCTTCGTTTAGCGCGACGATCGCTGCTTCTTCTTGAGCATCGTCCTCCATATCCACGAAGGCGAAGCCCCGAACCCGACCAGTTTCTTGATCGGTAGGCAGTTGCACGCGCTTTACAGTGCCGTAGTCTGAAAAGACGCTTGTTAAGTCGTCCTTAGCAGCTTGATAAGACAAATTTCCAACGTAAATAGTCACAGTCAGTTCGCTCCAGAAAAGAGATCGATATAGTAGTTTAGCCAGTCTTCGGAAAAGACTCGCTCGATCCGAGATCTCACAAATCCAACCTAAATTTCAGCTTTGATATAAGTTTACCGTTTACCCGCAACAATTTGAGTAGGCTTTATTACAACCTTGTGTCAAATAACGGTAAAGCCTAATTCAAATCAGAGATTGCCACAAATTCTTGATCACAGTCGGTATTTCTATATACAGGTAGATGTTGAGATGGCAAGATTATTAGTATTTAGATCAAAATTTATGTCTAAAGATATAGGTAAAACTACTCTAAATATGTGGGCAAAAGAAACCTTAAAACCCAAAAAGCTGTAGCGCGCGCTGCGCGTGCGCTACAGCTTTTTGGGTTTAATTATGCTTGCCTACTTACTCCCTTCCCAGTCAAGAATTAGCGGTGCGGCGCGAAGCGCCGCACCGCTAATCTTTCACTGGGAAGGGAGTATTAGGCCGTAATCAAAAGCACGGGGTAGGATTATTCTCTCTATTTTTGATAGCAAAGCGAAGCTTTGCTATCAAAAATAGGTTCAAATCTCTTGGTCTGCGCGCAAAGTGCTGTCAATAAACTAATTTTTGGGTTTTCAGCCTGTCATGATAATCTTGTAGCAAAATTTTCACCTGCTGACTGTGCGATCGCCAATGAAAACCATATCTCTAGATGCAGATTCACAACAAGAAGATTTGGAAGAACTTCAGATCAAGAAATTGCAGCACAACAGCAGCGTAGTTTCTGATGGCGAACTTGAGGATAACCGTAAATTTGCGCCATCTACGAGTCCTGATCTTGCAGTTCAGAATGTTTCTTTGGCGACTACTTCCGCTTCTAGCGTTCTTTGTGTAGAGCCAGAAAAGCTGTTGGGAGGTTTAAAAATTTCGCGAACTAAACAGAAGGGTGATTGTTTATACTTATACAGCCAAGAGCAACAGGCAGATTGCGCGGCAAAAATCTTAGGGGAGATTGCGCTCAGTACTCAAGATTTAGAGGGTTCGGTCTTATTTGCAGAAGGGATTCGCAAACTGAAATTACATGGCAAATCTTGGGCGCTAGGAATTGATTTGCCCATCAGTCAATCGGCGATCGTAGCCGCTGAGATTATTACTGAATTACTGAAGAAATTTCAGGAAACACTTCTTCCAGACAATAAATTAGCCCAAGCTAAACTAAAGCTGTTATTGCAAAATAGTTGTTTAAATCTACTTTGTGAAACTCGACAAGCGGTTTTGCAGGCTGAAATTGCTTTGCCAATATTAGATGCTTTGCGAACTCTAAAATCATCGGAATACTTTCAGTCTGTGACAGTTTCCAACCGTGTAATTAATACCAAGAAAGCCAACTGGTCTTTTGAAATTGATTTGCTTGCCATTGGCAATCAATTAGTTAGTGATGAAAGTGAATCTGAACAAGCAGCATCGCCGCAAAAGTTAGCAAGTGAATTTGTAGACGAAAAAGAGCTAGTTGATGAAATAGAGACCAATTATGGCTTTTTGTCTGTCTTTAGCGATCGCCTAAACGTCTTTAGTAATATTGCTAAGCAGTTTTTGCAGTTGAGTTGGCTAGGGCAACCGAGTCTTGATAATTCCCCCAACTTTAAAGACTTGTCTGTTAGGTCCTGCATCGTTAGTTTGGCGATAGGCATTGGTAGCGCGATCGCCATTGATAGAACTCTCAGTCATTACGCGAGTCAATCGGAACCAGTCCCGCCGCTAGTCAACGAGACTATGACTGATCTAAATCTAACGACTAGCTCACTGGTTTCTAAGGCTGTTGTTGAAAAACCTGAGCCTAATTTCAATATTGCGACTTTCAATGAGAAATTAACCTTGTTGGACTGGTATGTCACCAATCAAGGGCGATCGCTTGATGTGATCATCGTTGGTAGTTCCAGAGCTTTGCGCGGCATCGAACCACGCACTCTAGAAAAGGTTCTTGCTGCTAAAGGATACAAAAATATTAATGTATTCAATCTGGGCATTGACGGTGCAACCGCAAAAGTTGTTAATCTCCAAATCACCCAAATCCTGTCACGTTCACAACTACCGCGCATGATTATTTGGGCTGATGGTTTGAGAGCTTTTAATAGCAGACGCAATGACATTACTTACGAGGAAATTACAGCCTCCGTTGGCTATAAGCAATTACAGAAAAGTTTAAAAAATAACAACGATAATTCCGCAATCGCCTCAGAGCCCAACTTAAAAATCACTAATCCCCTCGCCAACATTATTTCTAATGTCTTTGTCACCAACGCGAAGCGCCAAGAAATTCGTACTTCTGTTGTTGAAAGCTTTGATCGCAATACAAACTTGCTCAGCAATGGTGACAGCCTACTCGCCTCAACTCGTCCAACGGCGATCACGGCGATCGATCCCAAAGGTTTTGTAGCTTTTGACTTGGTTTTCAATCCCGATACTTACTTTCAGAAATATCCTCAAGTATCTGGAGACTATGACCTCGACTATCGAAACTTTGAAACTAGCGGCACACAATTTGATGCTTTTGCCAATATCGTAGACTTTTGCCGCCGCAATAGTATTGAGCTTTTATTGGTAAATATGCCATTGCATTCAACTTATTTAGATTCTATTCGGATTAAGTTTGAATCTATTTTCAATCAACGGATGCAAGAATTATCTCGACGCGAAGGTTTTACCTATATCGATCTATCCCAATCAATCCCGACTCAATCTAAGTTGTTTTCTGATCCCAGCCATCTCAACAAACAAGGGGCGATCGCAATTACGCAAATGTTAGGACAAAATCCCCAAATTAGATGGCAGTATCTCAACCCCAGAAACTAATGGTTGTCGTTGCGACCATTAACCCTTGAGTGAGAAGAGAGTAGCAAGTCCCTACAAGATCGCAAATTAAATAAAACCCAAATATGACTCGGCGGGCTTAGCCCGCCAAATCATATTTGGGTTTTGAAATGCATACTTATTTTTTAACCATTGGTAAAAACTTTGTAAAAAGTATGAGAAACTTGTGCTATTTTTGCCCAATATAGTTGTGCAAACAGCTATGATCGCCCTATGTTAATTTGCGATCAAATTAATGGGCAATGCACTCTTAGGAACTCTTGGGCTATGAATACATCAGATCAAGCACCAACTACCGCCGCAAACTTAAAAAACCGAACTAAAGCTCTTGCCAAACGAGGAGGACGGTCCCCTTTTGAAAGCAAGCTAATTCAGGCAGGACACGCCACTACAGACCAATTTGATCGTGCTGTCAAAGATAGTCAAGAACAGAACATTCCGTTTCTCAATGTCTTAGAGCAAATCCTAGGGCAGCAACTAGCCCCAGACATTGCCCGTTACTATAAACGTCAACAGCTTTTTGAACTCCGCGTTCTCTACGGAATTGAGCCAATTGATCCCGATGTCGAAATAGATAAGTTCGACATGGCAACCCTCAGCGAGTTACTAGACTCAAATATCATCCCGATCGCCAGTTGTCGTGACTGTGAGATGTTGCCCCTCGCCAAAACTGAAAATAGCATTACAGTCGCCGTTGTTGCGCCTGACATTTACAAAGTTCAAAACGAACTAGCTCGCTTGATCAAGAATATGACAGTGATCAGGCGGACGATCGCCCGTGAAGACTTCCATCGCGTCTTTGACGGCATAGTACAGTTTCAGATCAATAAGAGTTCCAAGGGTGAAGGAGCGATTAGTGACGAAGATCTGCAAATTAAAGATGATGTTTTCTCAGAAGACATCTCTGACGCTGATCAAGGCGATGAGCTAATGGTCGGCGGAGAGAACTCCGCCCCAATTATTAGCCTTGTTGACAAAATCCTAGTAAGAGCGCTCAAGGAAGGCTGTTCCGATATTCACGTTGAGCCACAGGAAAAAGACCTATGTATCCGTCTTCGCAAAGATGGCATATTGCGTGAATACTTCTTCTTGAGTGAAAACAAGCGCTTGCCCAAGAATATTATTAATGCCGTTATTTCACGTTTCAAGATTATTTCTAACCTGAATATCGCCGAAAAGCGCGTACCCCAAGACGGTAAACTCAAGCGCAACTTCCAAGGTCGTCGTGTTGACTTCCGTGTAAATACTTGTCCTACTCAAAACGGTGAAAAAGTAGTTTTACGGATTCTCGATAACTCCAACACCCAACTTGGGCTGAATAAGCTGATCAGCAACCCCGAAAGCTTAGCTCTAATGCAAAGCTTTGCCCAGCGTCCCTTTGGACTAATCTTGGTAACAGGACCCACAGGTTCAGGTAAAACCACCACTCTTTACTCTACCCTTGCTGAATGTAACGATCCTGGGATTAACATCAGTACTGCCGAAGATCCTGTTGAGTACAACTTACCTGGTTTAACGCAATGTCAGGTATTGCGGGAAAAGGGGATGACTTTTGCCAGTATTTTACGTGCGTTCTTGCGACAAGACCCTGATGTAATTCTGGTGGGTGAAACGCGAGATGCGGAAACGGCTAAAACTGCGATCGAGGCGGCGCTGACAGGGCACTTGGTATTGACCACATTGCACACCAATGACGCACCGAGCAGCATTGCTCGACTTGAAGAAATGGGAGTAGAGCCATTCATGGCAAGTACCGCCATCATTGGCGTACTTGCCCAGCGTCTCTTGCGCCGTGTTTGCGACAACTGCCGCATTCCTTACAATCCTAGCCAAGAAGAGCTAGATCGCTTCGGGTTGCCCAGCCGCGATCTTCAAAGCACCTTCTATCGAGCCAACATCGTTAACCGCGAAGCCTTGATCCCTGGGCAGAGAGTATGTCCAAAATGTAATGGCTCAGGATATCGGGGTAGAGCAGGCGTATACGAAATCATGAAAATGACCGAACGTTTGCAAAGCGCAATTAACAAAGGTGCTACCACTGAAGTTATTAAAGAAATTGCGGTGCAAGAAGGGATGAAAACCCTAATGGCTTATGCTTTTGACCTAGTAAGAGAAGGTGCAACTACCCTCGATGAAGTGTTGAGAGTTGTTTATACCGATAAAGGACGTGAGGCGGAGGAAAGGGCTCTTCGCGGCAAGGGATTAGAGTGTGAAAACTGTGATGCGATGCTCACCCCTGAAACGGTTGAATGTCCTTATTGCACCACTCCAAGAACTTTCTAGAAAAGTAATTTAACTTTGATGTGGGGGATTGGCTCCCACATCAAAGTTAATAAATAAAAGTTAATAAATAAATGCTACAAGCGCAGCTTTTATGAGCTAGATAGGGAAATATGCATTTAACTAGGATTAGATTAGGAGAATAAGCCGCTATGGTAATGGACTACATCATCGAAGACTTGATGGAAGAAGTAGTAGAGCGAAAAGGCTCTGATTTACATATTTCCGCAGGGCTTCCCCCTTACATTCGGATTAATGGTCACCTGACGCGCACCGATCGCGACCCATTGTCTCCAGAGGAATGTCAACGCTTAATCTTTGCGATGTTAAACAATAATCAACGCAAGTCTCTTGAACAAAACTGGGAGCTAGATTGTTCCTACGGTGTTAAAGGATTAGCTAGATTTCGAGTCAATGTCTACAAGGATCGGGGAACCTATGCCGCTTGTTTACGAGCACTATCTTCCAAAATCCCTGATATGGATGATCTCAATCTGCCGCCGATTGTGCGAGAACTCAGCGAAAAGCCACGCGGACTAGTATTAGTTACTGGCCCCACAGGTTCAGGAAAAACGACCACCTTAGCCGCGATGATCCAGACGATCAACAAAACCCGTGCTGAGCATATTCTCACCGTTGAAGATCCGATTGAATTTGTCTACGAATCAGTGAAAAGCGTAATTCACCAGCGTCAAGTTGGCGAAGACACGAAAACCTTTGCCAATGCTTTAAGAGCTGCTCTTAGAGAAGATCCCGACGTGATCCTAGTTGGTGAAATGCGAGATTTGGAGACGATACAACTGGCTGTATCTGCTGCGGAAACTGGACATTTGGTGTTTGGAACATTACATACTAGCTCTGCTTCCCAGACCGTTGATCGCATGGTGGATGTATTCCCGCCTGAGCAACAGGGACAGATTCGTGTTCAACTCTCTAACTCCCTAGTTGCGGTGTTGAGTCAAACCCTTGTCCAGCGGCACAACCCTCAGCCAGGACAGTTTGGACGGGTTATGGCTCAAGAAATCATGATAGTTACGCCTGCTATCTCTAACCTGATCCGTGAAGGTAAAACTGCTCAGATGTATGGCTTCATTCAAACAGGTGGCAATCAGTCTATGCAGACCCTTGAGTCGGTCTTAGCAAAACTGTATCTGGATGGCGATATTACCTTTGAGGCGGCGATATCCAAAACTTCTCGACCTGAGGAGTTATTGCGTGTAGTTGGTCCTAATCCTGCTCCTGTGATGAAGCGTAAGGCGACTGGAGACTTGAGAGCGCCAGACATGATTAAGTCACGATCTATTAGTGGTTAGTTGATAGTTTTCTGAGCATAATTTTTATTGCAGAGGTGCAATCATGGCAAAGTTCAAAGGAAATCTCAAGGACAGAAAAGGCAAGGCAGTACAGCAAATCATGGTTGCTGAGTCTGTCAGGGAAGCTCGTGATACTTGGAGACAGAAAGGATTTGTTGTTCAAGATATTAAGGAGGTGAAGGGCGGCTTTGATATGTCGAAAATGTCACTTTCTTTGCAAAAGGTGACAGTTAAGGATTTGGCTCTATTTTCTAGGCAGTTATCTACTCTTGTAAACGCGGGTGTATCGATGGTACGCGGCTTAGGCGTAATGGTCGATCAATGCGCCAACCCCAAGCTAAAGATTGCCTTAACCGAAGTTTTAGACGATGTGCAGCAGGGAACAAACTTTTCGGATGCCCTACGTAAGCACCCTAAGGTGTTTGACAAGCTCTACTGTGCGATGGTGCAGGCTGGTGAGACGGGTGGTGTGTTAGATGATGTGTTGTCAAGATTGGCGACCCTACTCGAAGATTCGGCAAGATTAAATAACCAAATCAAATCGGCGATGACTTACCCAGTTGTGGTTACTTCGATCGCTGTTTTGATCTTCCTTGCTATGTGTATTTTCATCATTCCTGTATTTGATGGCGTATTCAAGAGCTTGGGTGGTGAGTTACCAGCATTTACGCAAATATTGGTAAATATCAGTAACTTTTTAAAGAGTCCATCGGTTCTGATTATTCCTGTGATATTTGTTGCTGCTGGTTTTGTTTACAACCGAGTTTACGCAACTCCTGCGGGCAAGCTTTATCTGGATGGTGTGTTCTTGAAGTTGCCCTTGTTTGGCGATCTGGTCGTTAAGACCGCAGTGGCTAGATTTGCACGGACTTTTGGATCTCTATCGAGAGCAGGTGTACCGATTTTGGCTTCTCTGGAAATTACGGCTGAGACTGCGGGTAATTTGGTGATTTCCAATGCGATTGACTCGGCTCGAAATGCAGTGAGAGAAGGCGGTCAAATCGCTCCTGCCATGGAAAAAACCGCGGTATTTCCTGTAATGGCTTTACAAATGGTCAGCATCGGCGAGGAAACTGGTGAAATTGACAAGATGTTAATGAAGGTGGCAGATTTCTATGAAAATGAAGTGGAAGAGTCGGTGAAGGCTCTGACTAGTTTAATGGAACCTCTAATGATCGTTGTGCTTGGCGGTATGGTTGGTTCGATTATTGTCGGAATGTACTTGCCGATCTTCTCAATCATGGACAAGATTAAGTAATAGTAATCTCAGAGCCTTGCTAATATGCAGGGCTTTAAGACCGCTTTACGGCACAAAAAAATTTTAAAAGGCTCGCAAAGCGAGCCTTTTAAAATTTTTTTGGTTTTAAGAAGCAGTTTCGCCACTTATATCAGGGCAAATCAAAACCCAAAAGAGGGCGGTGGCGAGCCGCCGCCCTCTTTTGGGTTTTATGTCATCACAAGACTGGCGACAGCTATACT
>Ga0136636_10001690_pt1 | contig 12995 bp, 7 predicted proteins | sample AntDrymUQ8522106_2_FD_104653 | JGI IMG/M metagenome (GOLD analysis project Ga0136636, IMG submission 104653) | Polar desert sand microbial communities from Dry Valleys, Antarctica - metaG UQ852 (21.06) | ecosystem: Environmental > Terrestrial > Soil > Desert | place: Antarctica: Dry Valley... | reverse complement strand
CAGCCATGGCAGAAATTGAAAAACAGCTTAAGCGTCTACCCGATCTTCAAAAATGGTTTGTTGAGATTTACGGCAAATCAACCTAAGCTATGGGATCTATTATTTCTTGGTAGTCTCTAAGTCGCTGTGACTTAGAAATAATAGCTGCTGCTTATAAAAATTTCGATAATAGCTTCGTCCAGATAATCCTAAACCAAGAAAACCCCAAAGAATCATTCCTTGGGCTTCGCGCATTGTTGGACTAGCTAATAAAAATAGCAATGATTTAATTAATACACCACGAGTGATCGCTGTCATTAAGTCGTTCTTATTATTTCTTTCTGTAAAAATCAGGAGATTCGCAAAAATGAGACTTCCCATATAAGGAATCACACCGATCCAGCCTAAGTTGAAAAATAGAACTAACAGAGCGCTATCTGTATCAACAGTGCCAATTCCAAGACCAACAACCTCTATAAGAGCGTCGTCAATCATGGCAGCATATGTAAATTGTCGTGCTTGAGCGCTACCATCTTGCTGTAAATTAATTATAGATCCTAAGCGAGATGTAATCACGCTAGAAAATGGCTCAATATTAATTAATGGAATGACGATTATTGCTAGAGAAACTAGAGCAATCAATAGTCGAGATTTCTGTTTTACTGATAAAGATACTAATAAAGACAACATTGCTGCTATCCAGCCGATCCAAGCAGTTCTCACTAGACTCAATGCCCCTACGGCTGCCGCTGGTACAACTAGAGGTCCTTTACAATTTAATAGTATGAGCAGTCCTGTAACAATGTAATCACCGAACGGTCCTTGGGAGTTGAGAGTACTCCAAACCCGCATACCAAAGGGTACTGGACTACCTGCACTACTAATCATTCCAGATTCTATTAACCAAAGACGATCCCATTCAGGCGCAACTAAAAATTGATAAATCCCATAAGTGCCCATGACTAGAACTCCCCAAAAAAACACACGCTGAATATTTTTGCTATAAAGCGGATATCGATTCCAGTTAATGTAAATGTGATATCCGAACACAATCGGGGTTAGCCACTCTAGCAAAGCAACGGTAATTGTGAGGGTGCTCTCGCCTCTAGCGATCGCTACAAAATAGCCATACAAGACAGCTGCCATAGCTAAGACAAATGGTGCAGAGCCCTGTTCACGGGTTTTTGGTAGGTTGCGAATTATTGTGTTGGCACTGATCATGGCAACTATAAATGGTGCAAGTAATATGTAACTGCCACTTGCAGGTGTATAAGCTCCGAGTCGCCAATCACAAAAGCGGCGGATAAAAGGAGTCAAAAAGAATAACCACCAGACAAATCCGTTGTATAAAATCGGATAGCGAAAATACAAGAAATAACCGATCGCAAAGCTAACTATTGGATACAAAAAGTTAGTTAGTCTAGCTCCAGCCCCTCCTAGCGCTGAAAATACAAGAATGATAAAAACAAATCCTGTGAGTATTATCCAAGGAAAAGCTGGTTGAAAAAGCTGGTCAGACTTTTGAGGTTGAGGATAGGCAATCATTAGTTAATTCTAATTCGCGAACTTGTCAATCACATTAGTATAGCCATTGCTATAGCCTTAGCCAGTCTTGTTAGGACACAAAACCAGAAGACAAGTTGCGGCGCTTCGCGCTGCAACTTGTCTTCTGGTTTTGCTTTGTGGCAACATCTTTATTTATCCTAGAAACCGAAAAGAGGGACAACGCTTTACGTTGTCCCTCTTTTCGGTTTCTAAAGTAAAAAAGCAGCACGGCGTACCGCACTTCTTTACCAAAATTAAATATCAAGATCGGCAAGCCCTAGCTTAGAACCGTAGGTTTCAATAAACTCGCGGCGCGGCGCAACCTTATCACCCATCAAGATTGTAAAGATGCGATCAGCTTCGGCAGCATCTTCGATAGTGAGACGTTTAAGCGATCGCGTGGCTGGGTTCATTGTTGTTTCCCATAGCTGTTGCGGCATCATTTCGCCCAAACCTTTAAAGCGTTGAATATTGTAGTTGGCGTTGGGAGGAAAAGTAGCGATCGCTGCTTGTAAGTCACGGTCGGTGTAGCAGTACTGAGCATTTTTACCACGCTCCAGCTTATATAGAGGGGGACATCCTATATAGATAAAGCCGCGATCGAGCAGTTCTCTTTGGTAGCGATAGAAGAAGGTTAGCAACAATGTCCGAATGTGTGCTCCGTCAACATCAGCATCGGCAAGCAGAATAATCTTGTGATAGCGCAACTGTGATTCATTAAAGTCTTCACCTTTAATGCCTAAGCCGCAACCAGTAATCAGGGCTTGAATTTCATTGTTTTTATAAATCTTGCTATCATCGGCTCTCTCAATATTGAGAACTTTACCGCGCAATGGCAGGATTGCCTGATAATGGCGATCGCGTCCTTGTTTGGCACTTCCGCCCGCAGAATCACCCTCAACGATGAAGATTTCTGATTCTTTGGGATCGCGAGAACTACAGTCGGCAAGCTTACCGGGTAAAGTCGAAGACTCTAACGCCGATTTACGGCGGACTAGCTCTCGAGCGCGACGGGCCGCCTCAGCCGCGTTAAATGCTTGTAGCGCCTTCTCAATAATTGAAGTCGCGACAGCAGGATGGAATTCTAAATACTCATTGAGAACTTCACCGACAAAGGAATCGACAATACCGCGTACTTCGGTATTGCCTAGTTTAGTTTTAGTTTGACCTTCAAACTCTGGATCAGTAACCTTAACCGAAATTACTGCTGTTAAACCTTCACGGACATTCTCGCCAGCAAGATTGGAGTCACCCTCTTTGAGCTTTTTGAGTTTTCGCGCTGTCGCATTCATAGTGCGCGTGAGAACAGTCTTTAAACCTTCTAGGTGAGTTCCACCATCAATAGTGCGAATGTTATTCGCAAAGCCCAAAACATTATCGTTGTAAGAGTCAATGCACCATTGTAGGGCAACCTCCACGACTACATTATCGCGTTCACCATTCACATAGATAATGTCGGGGTGAATCGGTTCTTTCTCACGGGTCATGTAGGCGACATATTCGCGAATACCGCCTTCGTAGCAAAAAATATCGGTGCGGACTTCTGCACCTCGGCGATCGCTATATTCGATTTTTACGCCAGCATTGAGATAGGCAAGCTCTTTGAGGCGGCTAGCGAGAATGTCATATTCAAACTCAGTCTGAGTTGTAAAGATTTGTGGATCAGGCTTGAAACGCACCTGTGTACCACGCCTTGCTTCCTGACTCTTACTAGGAATGAGGTCACTAACAGGAAAACCTCGCTCATATCTTTGGTTATAGACTGTATCTAAGCGCCATACCGATACCTGTACCCATTCTGATAGGGCGTTAACGACAGAAATACCGACACCATGCAAACCGCCTGATACCTTGTAGCCCCCATTGCCGAACTTACCACCAGCGTGGAGAACGGTGAGTACAGTTTCAAGTGCTGACTTGCCAGTTTTGGGGTGAATATCGATGGGGATGCCGCGCCCATTATCGGAAACCTGTACAGAGCCATCGGGCATTAGCTCAACTAAAATGCGATCGCAATGTCCAGCAAGGGCTTCATCGACACTGTTATCAACAACTTCAAAAACAAGGTGATGTAATCCCTTGGGACCCGTTGTGCCGATATACATCCCAGGTCGTTTACGAACTGCTTCTAAGCCCTCAAGTACTTGGATCTGATCGGCATTGTAAGTTTCTGTAATGGTCTCAGGCATGAAGGTAAACAACTCCAGAATTTAGATCGCTTGCAAGATTACTTTTAAAATACTTTCTTTAAAATATTTTTAGGACGCTCTTGCTGGTGTTTATAGGATGTGTTTGTTAGTAAAGACTCAAAAACACTATGCCATTATAGCTTAAAAGCCTTACAGATATATCAAGACCATCTCAGACTTAGTTTTTATGTGTCTAATGCGATCGCAAAAAAATGTAAGGTTGACCCGCGCGTTGGTAATGTCGTAGATCTATAGATGACTATCCTGATCCTCATGCAGCTAAGGAACTTTAAGTAGATAGGCATAATTAAAACCCAAAACCCAGAGAGCTGTAGCGCACGCTGTGCGTGCGCTACAGCTCTCTGGGTTTTAAGGTTTCTTTTTTTATCTGCTTAGTAAATCCATCCATAGATTTACAACCTTACCAATTGGTGGCTATAGATACATAAAATGACTGTCGCTAGTTACTGCTATATAATCACTCTGTTAAGCATTGGCTACAAAGTGTTATTGCACGATGTACCTTAATGACGCACCTTAATGACGCACCTTAATAACGAAATTTTATGGCTAAGTATGTATTTGTGACTGGTGGCGTTGTCTCTAGTATTGGGAAAGGCATCGTTGCCGCAAGCTTGGGACGCTTACTAAAGTCTCGGAATTATTCGATCGCAATTTTAAAGCTAGATCCTTACATCAATGTTGACCCTGGAACAATGAGTCCATTTCAGCACGGAGAAGTTTTTGTGACTGAAGATGGGGCAGAAACAGATCTGGACTTGGGGCATTACGAGCGCTTTACGGATACTTCGATGTCAAAGCTAAGTAATGTGACGACAGGAGCTATTTATCAAGGTGTAATCAATAAGGAAAGACGCGGCGACTATCAAGGCGGCACGGTGCAGGTAATTCCCCATATTACCAATGAAATTAAAGAACGCATTCATCGGGTGGCGAATAATGGCAATCCTGATCTGGTAATTGTGGAAATTGGCGGCACGGTCGGTGATATTGAATCCCTACCCTTTATCGAAGCAATTCGACAATTTCGTAAGGATGTTGGTCGCCAAAACGTAGTCTATATGCACGTTACCCTGATGCCTTGGATTGCCTCCGCAGGGGAAATGAAAACGAAGCCCACCCAACACTCTGTTAAAGAATTGCAATCCGTGGGGATTCAGCCAGATATTTTAGTTTGCCGTAGCGATCGCCCCTTGCCACAAAACATCAAAGATAAAATTTCTGAATTCTGTAATGTTTTGCCTGAATGTGTGATGACAGGACAGGATGTAAAAAGTATTTACGAAGTTCCTTTAGCAATGGAACGGGAGGGACTAGCTGAGCAAGTATTGCGCCTTTTGGGAATGCAGCAACGTCAGCCCGATCTTCGCAGTTGGCAAACCCTCGTCGAGAGGCTATATCGCTCTGAGCATAATGTAGAAGTGGCAATCGTTGGTAAATATGTGCGTTTAACAGATGCTTATCTATCTGTCATCGAAGCTCTTAAGCATGGTGCGATCGCGGTCAACAGTAATGTCAACTTGCGTTGGATTAATTCTGAAGACATTGAGGTTTATGGTGCAGAGAAGTTTCTCAAAGATGTCCATGCGATCGTTGTGCCAGGAGGTTTTGGCAGTCGTGGTGTAGATGGGAAGGTGGCTGCGGTTCGGTATGCCCGCGATCATCGGGTGCCATTTTTAGGACTATGTTTGGGAATGCAATGTGCTGTAATCGACTGGGCGCGAAACGTGGGACAGATGCCTGATGCCAATAGTGCAGAATTTGATCCTGACTCTCGTAATCATGTGATCCATTTATTGCCTGAGCAGCAGGATGTGGTTAATCTCGGTGGCACAATGCGTCTAGGACTATATCCCTGCCGTCTTGTGCCTGATACGCTTGTGCATCGGCTTTATAACGAATCAGTGATTTACGAGCGTCACCGTCATCGCTATGAGTTTAACAATGCCTATCGATCGCAGTTTATTGACTCTGGCTACGTGATCAGTGGTACTTCTCCTGATGGTAGGCTGGTTGAAGCTGTGGAGTTCCCAAATCACCCTTACTTTGTGGCAACTCAATTCCATCCTGAGTTTCAATCTCGTCCTAGTCGTCCTCATCCACTTTTTCAAGGTTTAATCCAAGCGGCTTTAAGTTTACAAAACGATCGCCGTACTAGTGGAACTGAGTCTGATAACTATCAAGTCTTTGAGCAATTTAGTGACCAACAGGAAGAGCAGCAGTTTGCATCAGCAAATATCTAAAGAGAGTTGCAACCCAAAAAGCTGTGGCGCACGCTCTGCGTGCGCCACAGCTTTTTGGGTTCTGCTTAAATATTCCAATCTCGGCGAAATGTGAACCAGTCCCTCAGCCTAGAGCGATCGCGTTTGGAATGTTGGATTGCTTGCCATTGCTCTTTTAATTGCAGATCTTCTATACCAATATCTTGAACCTTGACCTTGCCTTGCATGGCTATATTCATTGCTTCAATGACTAATTTTGATTGATCGCCCAACATACTTGCACCGACGATATGCCCTTGGCGATCGCATATAACTTTACATAGTCCAAGTTTGCTAGAGCTTTCTAAAACAAGTACATTATCTAAATTAAATACTTGCATCGTTCCCACTTGAGCAATAGGTGGTGTGGTTTCGACATAAGCAATATTATTTTTAATATTACTTTTTGAACTTTCTGGGGGTTTCCAAAAACTAGTTTGCAAAGTCTTGTTGATTATTTTTTGAACATCAAGATCGCTATTACAAGCATATATATGAGGATGACTAGGAAATTGCTCAACTTTACAATTAGTGGGTAAAAGTAAGCGATCGCATTCAAGTATTTGATTATCCATCCAGATTTTTAAACGTTCGTTGGCGATTGGTTCTATAGCTGTTACTTTAGTTTGAGTGTAAATTTCTATACCTTCTATTTCCAACTGTGCTTGTAGAGTCCTAGCGATCGCTACATCTACATTTGGCAAAATGTGATGATGATTAGCGATTAAAGTTGTTTTAACACCCAAGAAATTAACCGCTTGAGCAACCTCACAAGTATAGGCATCATCGCCAATCAGAGTGACTGACTCAGGTAAATCTTCTAAACTTAGGAACTGGTTGACGGTTAAGTAGTCCTGCTCAGGTAGATCCGCAAAATTAGTGGTGCTACTACTAGAACTTGGACAATCGTTAGCGATCGCATAGGCTCTAGACTTTAATTTGCGCGAGTTAGATTGTCCTAAAAAATTATTTTTATCAAAATCACGAATTTCTAAAAGCGGTAAATCTTTGTACTTACTTTGAGATAATTCATAAAATTGCCATTTCCCAAATATTACATCGACATCAGCAATTTGGATGTTTTCTAGTAGTTCTTGCCGATCAAATCTATTTAAAATCGGAATGATTTCCCTATAAAAAACTTCTCTTCTTTTGTCTTTAGGGTATTTTTGAAGATTGTTTTTAAGAATGGAGCATACTTGACGAGTTTGTGCAATGTTTAGATGCGTAGATCTTATATCTTGATCACAGATCCAAGCTACTCTCGCTTCTAGCTTGGTCGCCGCCAAGACTAACTGATGGGCGTAACTACCCATACCCAACACAACCAAGTCATAATCGATCGCCATTTTTAATGATTTTTAAGTAGATTAGCAGGATTTTACAGTGCCTTGCGTTGTAAAAGCTAGAGTGAAGTTACCATTTCTCATAAAAAACCTGCGAGAATTCTAGGCAAGAACTGTTTTAATTACCTAAGGTTGAGTCAATGTTATTAGAAAAAAACACATACTTTGATCTAGCGATCGCGTCTTGGACGCTAATAGTTGCGCCTCAGCTTAAGGTGTTAGAAGCAGTGGCAATCATAAATTACTTAAATCAATTAAACGAGACGACAGAGATAGATCAAGTTTCTGAGTGGATTATCCAAAATATAGTCCAAAGTAATTTAGTGGAATGTAGAAATACCTCTCCTTTCAAGATAGGTATACATATACTAATCCCAAGCTGTTTCGTAGTAGTTGAGCAAGATCAAATATTGGGAACTTTTTCTCAAAGAGATATACTTTGTATTATCGAGAAACAACTAGAACTGCAATCTCTCTGTCTTGGAGATGTGATGCTGGAGGTTCTGAATGTCACACCCAATGCAATCAAGCGATCGCAGATTCAAGATTTTGAGTCAATGCTTAATCTATTGCAGAGTCACAGGTGTGAGTACTTATTAGTGCTTGATGATAACAACCAAATTCTTGGTTTAGTTAATAAAGAAAGTATATATTTTGCGCGTCATCAATTAGCTGAAGATAGTCTGAATAATGTTGAAGCTCAAAAAAGAGCGGTTCTCACAGCTATCCCTGACCTAATCTATCGAGTCAGCATTGATGGCAACTATCTAGAATGTTTTTCTAGTAACTATGTCGCTAACCTGCTTCCTGCTAGTTTTGATCCAATTGATAAAAATATCTTTGAAGTTGTATCTCAAGATCTCGCTGAGCTTAAATTGGCGGCAATTCGACAGGCGATCGCCACCAATGAAATCCAAACCTTTGAGCAACAATTACAGATTGACGACAAAATTCAGTATGAAGAAATTCAAATTGTGAAAGTAAATGATCGTGAAGCTCTAACAATTATTCGGAATATTGGCGATCGCAAGCAAGCGGAAGAGGCTTTAAGAGAATCTGAAGCTCGATTTAGAAGTGTATTTGATACAGCCGCAGTAGGGATTTCTCTAGCCACGACTGAAGGCAAACATATCGCTGTTAATCAAGCCTTGTGCCAAATGGTGGGATACTCGGAAGCAGAGCTAACCACGATGTGCTTTCAGGATATCTCTCATCCTGACGATCTAGAAAATGATCTTTATCAATACAAAAAATTACTTAACAATGAAATTGATAGTTATCACATTGAGAAGAGATACTGCGCTAAGAATGGGGATACGATTTGGGCTTTACTTGGTATTTCTATAGTTCGCGATCTTCATGGTCAGCCAATGTACGACATTGCGCTCATTCAAAATATTAATGAATTGAAGAACACGCAACAGCAGTTGTCTAGCCTTAATCAGGAGCTAGAGACACGGATTCAGCAACGTACTGCCGCCCTTGCCGAAAGTGAAGTTCATAAGCAAGAAATACTTAATGCTATTCCTGACCTGTTGTTACGACTGAAGGTAGATGGCACTTGCATAAGTTGTTTTTTACCGCGCATTCCTGACCAAGAGGCTTTTGTTCCAATTATTAAACATATTTCAGAACTTCTATCTCCTGAAATTGTAGCTCAACAGATCGAAGTCTCTAAACTGGCGCTCGCTACGGGGGAGGTACAGATTTATGAACATAGACTTCACAAATATGGAAAATGGGTTGATGAGGAGGTGCGGATTAGCCCTTGCGGTAATGATGAAGTTTTGGTCTTAATCAGAAATGTCAGCGATCGCAAACGAGCTGAAGAAGCCATAACACTGAGCAATGAAAGATTAATTACTGCAAATCAGGAGTTAGAAAGAGTAACCCGACATAAAGATGAGTTTTTAGCAATAATGAGCCATGAGTTAAGAACTCCACTTAACGCAGTTTTAGGTATTGCTGAAGGTTTACTAGATCAAGTATTTGGTGATCTCAACGAACGTCAGAAAAATTCTTTAAGAACTATCTACAAAAGTGGACAACATCTTTTAGATCTGATCAATGACATTCTCGACATAGCCAAAATCGAATCAGGAAAATTTAGCCTAGATCTTGCACCAGTAATAGTTAGAGCCATCTGTGAAGGTAGCCTTGATTTTGTGAAGCACCTAGCGGAGCAGAAAAATATTCAACTAAAGCTGATCATTGGTGACAAAGTGCCAGTCGCGATCGCTATTGATGAGCGGCGGATCAGACAAGTGCTAATCAACTTGCTGGGTAATGCGGTCAAGTTTACACCTAACGATGGCTGTGTGACCCTTACGGCGAAGTTAATGGATTCAGAAGCCCCGTTATATTGTGATCAAGGTGAGTTGCAGTTTTGTGTCTCTGATACAGGGATTGGGATCTCGCCAGAGGGGGTTAATCGATTATTTCAGCCCTTCGTTCAGATTAATAGTAGCTTCAACCGACAATATGCAGGCACTGGTTTGGGCTTAGATTTGGTAAAAAAGCTTGTGGAATTACATGGTGGAAGTGTCAATGTCGTCAGTGAAGTGGGCAAAGGTAGCTGTTTTACAGTCAGATTGCCGAATCGAACAAAGTTACAAAACCAGTAAATGAGCTGTTATAAAACCAGTAAATGAGTTGCGGCGCGGAGCGCCGCAACTCATTTAGATAGAGGTCGCGCCGCGAACTCTATCGTGCTAACGATGTCTCACCAAAAAGGAGGGTAAATCAACTTTGGAACTAGGAAATGGCGATCTCGGTGGCACTTTAGCGGGTGGCTCTGGCAAGAACTCAGGCGATCGCGCTACTCTGTACGCTCGCTCTGAGATCAACTCATCAGATGTCTGATTATTTTGATGCTTATTTGTGGTTGGTGTAAGTTGTCTGATGGGCTTTTCTGCTAGAAGGCGATCCAATGCGCCGCTAAGTTGCAAGGCATGGTGTTGATGACGTACAGACTGCTCTTTCCAATGCTGGATCGCAGCTTCGTACTCTAGGGATTTAGAAGCCCTTTGGAGAACTTGATTTTGCAAATCTTCAATTTGCTGCTCTAACTCCTGTACCTTATTGAGATCACTGACATATTCGTTTTCTAGACCGCGCAAAGATTGATGCAATTGAGCTTGATTAGAAAGATGTTGAATTAGTTCTTCTTCAAAGCGATCGCGTTGAGATTTAATTTCTGAGAGCTTTTTTTGAGCGAGTTCAAGGGTTTTGGTTGATTCTTTGAGTAAAATTTGCGTGTTTTCTAGCTCAGAAGTAAGAGTTTGTTGAGAAATATCTAAGGCTGTATTCTGACATTGAAGTTGATTAATTAGCTCAGTTTTATCACTTATCTCCAGTAAATATTGCTGAGTAATTCGCTGCGACTCGATTTCCAATGCAGTTGTGAGGCGATGTTGAAACTCTTCTTCTAGCTGCATCACATGGATTGCTAAGCGATCGCTTAAATCTTTGTCGTCCTGCGGATCTTGTGATTGATTTTGGGTCTGGCGCTGCAATGACAGTTGTAAAGCTTCAACTTGATTTGTCAGTTCAGCAACCGACCGATCGCGTTCCGTGTTGATGCTAATAATTTCTTGTTCGAGTTGATCAACATATTCTCCCTCAAACTCATGTTGCGATCGCAGTTCGGCTAGCTCTTTTTGTAAGCGATCGCGTTCAGCAATTAGGTTTGCTTGCGCCGCGTCTTGATTTAAAGTGTCCTGATTTAAATCTTGTTCCAATCCTTCAATTGAATTTGTCAATCCCAGCAGCCAGTCATCGCTAGACATATCGCCATTGTCAAGACTGTCAAAATCATTGAGCGTGATCGGCTTTTTGGCGATCGCCTGACTTTTATTCATGGAGCCACTCAAGAGTGCATCGAGATCTTCGTCATCATTGACGGGTAACGACTCAATTGCCACTTCGCGTAGCTTTGATTTACGTTTTAACTCACTCACGGATAACCTCACCCACAATGCCGAGGGATTTAACAAGACAGACAGTAGCAGACTTTGCCCAATTTGCAATATATATTTGTAAAAGCTTAAAAGCCGAAGAGGTTGTTCTCTCGCCGAAGGCGAGAGAACAACCTCTTCGGCTTTTAGAGAGATGCGGCGCTTCGCGCCGCTACCCTCTTTTGGGTTTTACAGCAATTTTCGATCAAACGAACCACAATAAAATTTTTGAAAGGGTTGCAAAGCAACCCTTTCAAAAATTTTATTGGTTCGGGTTTGAGCGCAAAGCGCTGTAAGACTGGCGACAGCTATAAAAATGAATAGAGCAATTGAAATATGAGCCGTAAGGCTGCCATGAACGAGATCGCCCCAAGCCCTGCAACACCACAATATTGAGCAATGTCGATCCACTGCGGCAAGCTTTGAAACGCAGTCTTTGCAAAAAACTGCCCCGCTAAGATCGCGATAAAACTTAGTAAATTAACAAATATCAATAGATCTTTATTATCGAAAACAGAACTAACCCTAAGTCCGATCGCAACAATTAAAAAAGCGGCAAATGCAATTAAATTTGCGGGTGCACCGATCAAGATCAGCCCAACTGTTGTGCTGAACTGCCATAGCAGCATTGCCTCAACTCCCAACAAAAATGAGGCCGTAAATTGCGTCGATATTTTGGCTGAAAGCAGCCAAGGTGTTTTTGTTGAGCGTGGTGTTTTAACTTTCGGTACTGAAGGCGCGTTAACGGCTAGAGGGGAAGCGATCGGTACGGGTACTTGAATGCTTGTTTGCGAGATCGCTTGAGGATTTGTTGAGGTCTTGCTCGCTTGCTTGCCAGCACTAGGGAGAGATTTTGGACTTAGGTTTTGTAAAACCGAGGCTGCCGAATCGAAGCGATCGCTAGGCGCAGTCTCCAGCATCTTGTGTAACACATTATTAAGATTATCGCTGAGCTTCACAAAGCGATCCCATTGCCATCGGTTGTAATTGACATCAAATAACTCTTCAGGGGCTTTGCCAGTCAGCAAAAATAAGCAAGTTACCGCAAAAGCATATAGATCCGTAGCAGGAAAAACCGTATCACCGCGCATTTGTTCGGGTGCGCCAAAGCCAGGCGTAAAAATGCCTGTAGATTTTTGCCCTTTAGCTGTACCTGCTACTTGCTTAACTGCGCCAAAATCCAGCAAAAAATAAGCTTGATCTGACTTGCGTACCATGATGTTCGCAGGTTTAATATCCCGATGAATTGAACCTTTTTCATGGATGAACTGCAACACAGGCAGCAAACTCTGCATAATTTCTAAAACATCTGCCTCCGCGATCGCCCCATGCTGCTCAATAACTTGCTCTAAAGTAAAACCGTCAACAAATTCCTGCACCAAATAAAAAAATTCATCCCGTCCCGCCTGCACCTCAAAATAAGCCAGCAAATCGGGGATCTGCGGATGTGTTCCTAAATCTTCTAAAACCGTGGCTTCGCGCTCAAACATTTGCTTAGCGATCGCCATTTGTGAACCTGTAAAACCCACAGGCTGCAATAGCTTGACCACACAGCGCTTCATCGCAGGGGTATAGCGATCGCGAGCCAAGAATGTCGCCCCAAAACCACCCCGCGCGATCGGTTTCTCCACAATGTAACGACTACCTAGCAGCAACGGCATCCCACAAGCCATGCAGAACTTCTGGGCGATTGTCTTG
>Ga0136636_10001687_pt1 | contig 12998 bp, 11 predicted proteins | sample AntDrymUQ8522106_2_FD_104653 | JGI IMG/M metagenome (GOLD analysis project Ga0136636, IMG submission 104653) | Polar desert sand microbial communities from Dry Valleys, Antarctica - metaG UQ852 (21.06) | ecosystem: Environmental > Terrestrial > Soil > Desert | place: Antarctica: Dry Valley... | reverse complement strand
TTAATTTCCGGCAAATCATCCTTGGGCAACGCATCAGAAAGTTCATAAACTTCTTCCAAAGTCAAATGCCGCAAAGTTTGCAAAGTCTGCTTTTGATCCCAGGGACATTTTTCCCGCAAATCATCCATAATATCGAGTAATCTGCCGAAAGCTTCGAGTTGTTCTGGTCTGGAATTCATAATTTTTGGAGATTTTATTAAAAGATAATAGAATAGAGATGATAGACTTACAAATTTCTGTTAACTAGAATAAATAAAATTTTAACCATTAAGGTCATTAAATCTTGAAGTTTAACTAAGAAAAATAAAATTTTCTGTTCAGCATCTCGCTAATTTTTGCTGGCAAATTCTTAATCCTTCTAAATTTCTAAATCAGTTTAATGGTTTAATTTTAAAAAGATTGATTTTCATTGGTGGTAATGATTTAGCTGTTTTAAACAAAAAACTTTGTCAAAGATTTAAACTTTGACAAAGTAATAATTATAAAAAGGGGAATTTATCCCATTTTTCTATGCGTACTTTTCGGTGCTGATTTCGCGGAAGAAGTTGCAGCTTTAACTTTCGGTGTTGCAGTTTTTTCGGTTTTTGTAGCTGCTTTTTTAGTTTCTATTTTGTCCGTCAATGCAGCTTTTTCTTCAGAATTTTCTGCAGTTTCTTCAGCTTTAACAAAACTTTCCGGCGTGATGTATCCCGCTTTGTGCAAAATATTATACCATTGCGCTAATTTTTTAATATCCGATACGTAAACTCGCTCATTATCATAATCTGGCAAAGATTCCTTCATCAAATCACGCAATTCGGCATCCGTTGATTTATGAGAAATGGTTTCTTTGTAGTCTGTATTTTTCGCAACATTTTCGAAAACCTCAAACAAAGGAACTTCTTTATCAAAGGTGAACATGGCGATATTATCTAACAAACTTACTTGTGAGGTATTTCCGATACTCACTTTCTTTTTGGATAAAACATCTTCGATGATGAACCCATTTTTCAACTGCGAAATCAATTTGTAAAGCCCTGGTTTCCCAGAAATTGAAATTATTTTTTCTAACTGCATTTGCTTATTTTTTATTTAATTTTAATAATACTATTTTAATTTTAGGAGTACAAAGATGGTTAATTACTTTGGAAACCTCATTTTATAAGTGACAGAAACATCGCCCTGAGAAATTTTCAACAATTTTCCTTTCACGAGTTTTTTCTTCAGAGAACTTAGATGATCCGTAAATAGAATTCCCTCAATATGATCGTATTCATGCTGAATAACTCTAGCTCTCATGTCTGAAAAAGTATCGGTATGCTTCACGAAATCTTCGTCATAATACTCGATAACAATGGTTTCCTTGCGTTTCACATCTTCGCGCACATCAGGAATTGAGAGACAACCTTCGTTGAATTTCCATTCTTCCCCACTTTCTTCCAAAATTTTTGCGTTGATGAGGACTTTCTTAAAATCTTTTAATTCTTCTGCAATATCTGCATAATCTTCATCTTCTGCAAGCGGCGAAAGATCCACCACAAAAAGGCGTATATCCAAACCGATCTGCGGCGCTGCCAAACCAATTCCGTTTGCAGAATGCATGGTGTCTAACATATTTTCCACAAGCTGTTTCAGCTCTGGATAGTCTTTCTTAATCTCGTGACAATGCTTTCTCAACACGGCGTCTCCGAAAGCTCTTATAGGTAAAATCATCTTTGTTTCTGTTCTAAAAAATTCTGCAAAATTATGGTGGCACTAATTTTATCAATCAATCCTTTTTCTTCCCGCTTTTTTTTACTTTTTCCACTTTGGGAAATTGCGAAAGAAGCCATTTTTGAGGTAAAACGCTCATCAAACCGATGAATAGTAATCTCTGGAAATTGTAGCTGAAACTTCTCTATAAATTTTAAAATATGGATTTCTATTTCATTAAGATTTCCTTTTAAATCCGTGGGAAGTCCCACCACCAAGGCTTCTACGTTATTTTCTGAAAAATATATTTTCAAAAAGTAGAAGATGTTTTTAGTTTCTACCGTTTCCAATCCCGACGCAATAATTTGAAAATCATCTGTTGCAGCAAGTCCACAACGTGCTTTTCCATAGTCAATTGCCAGAATTTGTGCCATATGCTGCAAATTTAAGAAAATTTACTTAACAGTTTTTGATTGCAATGCTTCTTTTTTAGCAATGAATTGGAAAATAATTTTTACTTTTAATATTCCAAAAAAATTCCGCATGAAAACACTGATCCTTGTGCGCCACGCGAAAAGCGATTGGCCGGAAAATACCGATGATTTCGACCGTCCATTGGGAGAAAAAGGCCATCACGACGCAGAAAAAATGGCGAAATTCCTGAAAGCAAATAATCATCAAATCGACAAATTTCTCACAAGTCCCGCTTTACGGGCTTTAACAACCTGCGAGATTTTCAATAATGAATTTGGAATTGAGATGGAAAAAATTCCGAAATTATACAATGCTTCCGAAAGTAATTTTGAAAATACCGTTGTCCAAATTGATGATTCTTTAAAGTCGGTCGCTTTATTTTCTCATAACAATGGGATTTCAAATTTTGCCAATTCCATGTCTGAAGATATTATTATGTTCCCGACTTGTGGTGTTGCAGGTTTTGAAATCGACTGCGATTCCTGGGCGGAGTTTGAAAATGCTACAAAAAAACTTATTTTCTTTTATGAGCCGAAGAAAATCTAGTTTTTTAAAACCAATAAAAAAACCTCATCAATTTTGGTGAGGTTTTGCATTTTCTAGAATCAACATCTTATTTTTTTCGCTGCAAATCCAAATCTTCAAAATCAAAACTAAAATCAGTCACATCTGAAATTGGTTTTAATTTCATTCCCTGCGCTTTTCCGTTTTCATCTAAATTAAAATTCACAAAAGCATCGGCATCGTAACTTCTGTCCTCCCATTTCGCGATCATCACATTAGAAGAATAAGGCAACAACTCCCCTTTTAAACGTGGAGAATTTGCACAGAAAATCCGGAAACCTTTTCCGTCAGTAGAAATCATTACTTCACCAAACCACGGATCTTTGTAAGTCCCAACAATTTGGTCTCCTTTAATTTGAGCATTTTTATCTTTTTTAAAGGCGTCTGATTTTGCAAAGATTTCTTTCTTTCCTTTTTCGTAATCTGCATTTACTTTAGTCATTCGATCGCCATACGTTTTCAACCAATCTTTCTGCGGCATTCCTAAATAAGAATCTTTTACGGTATTGGTAATGGTACTAAAAGCGGCGCCACTTTGCTGATTGGTCAAAACAATAATTCCTAATTTCATGTCTGGAATTAGAGTAAACTGCGTAACCGTTCCAATTAATCCACCGGTGTGATAAACTTGTTTGTGACCTTTCACATCTGTTAAAAACCAACCTAAACCATACCCTCCAAAGTTAGAATCGTAAGGATTTTTTAAAGCAACAGGAGTTGAGATCTGCAAATTCCAAAGTTGCTGAATTTGTTTATCCGACACCAACTTTTTGCCGTCTTTCGTGGCGAAACCATTCATCAGAAATTCTGCCCAGGTTGACATATCTTTAATATTGCTGATGATTCCACCTGCAGCATTTGCAGTTTCATTCCAATCGTGCGGAACCTGAATTGCTTTTCCGTCCACTGGAGCATGAGCATCAATAATATTGGAAACTTTGGCCGCTTTTGCGTGATTGTAACTTCCGTAACTGGAAGTCATTCCAACAGGTTTCATAATTTTCTGCTCGATAAAATCTGCCCAGGAAAGTTTAGAAACACGGTGAATAACTTCTCCCGCCACGATGAACATGATATTGTTATAATCCAAAGTCGTCCGGAAAGGGTTTTCCGGTTTCAAATATCTTACGTTGTGAATAATGTCATTCACGGACAAATTTCCTCCTTCGGGAAAAAACATCAGATCGCCTTGTCCTAAACCTAATCCAGCTCGGTGTGTAATTAAATCTTTGATGGTAATTTCCTGAGAAACATAGGCATCATTCATTTTAAATTCCGGAATATATTTAGAAACTTTATCGTCAAAACTTAATTTTCCTTCGTCGGCTAAAATTGCTAAAGCCGTTGCGGTAAATCCTTTCGAGTTAGAAGCAATTCCGACCAACGTTTCATCCGTCATTTTTTGATTGGTAGTCAAGGATCTTACGCCAAAACCTTTGGAATAGATCACTTTTCCATCTTTAACGATTCCCACGGAAATTCCCGGAACATCAAAAGTTTTTAAAGTATTTTGAATGAGTTCATCGAGTTTCTTTTCTTCAACCTGGGAAAAAGCGAAGAAGGAAAAAAGGATAAAAAATAGGGCGAAATTACGTTTCATAGATTTAAATTTCCCCAAAGATAAGGAAAATCGTAACTTTGTTTCAAAGCAAAAAGTACATGGAAAGTAAGAAACAATTTTTTCTGGAATGTTATCAACTCGGCATCATTAAATTCGGAAGATTTACCTTAAAATCAGGGATTGAAAGTCCCTTTTATGTGGATTTACGTCCACTTGCATCCGATCCAAAAATCTTAAAATCACTTGCTAATTATTTACTGGATATGCTTCCGCTGGATAATTTCGATTTGATTTGTGGCGTTCCTTATGCTGCACTTCCTATGGCGACAGCGATGTCTCTGGAGAGTTATATTCCTTTAATTATTAAAAGAAAAGAAGCCAAACAATACGGCACGAAAAAAATGCTGGAAGGTATTTTTACAAAAGGGCAAAACTGCCTTTTGGTAGAAGACGTGATCACCTCTGGAACTTCTCTGCTGGAAACGATTCCAGAAATTGAGAATGAAGGAATTACCGTTTCAGATATTGTGGTGGTTTTGGATCGTCAACAAGGTGGTAAAGAAATTTTGGAGAGTAAAGGATTCCGTGTTCATACGCTTTTTACGATTACAGACGTTTGCACCATGCTAAAAGAAGAAGGTCATTTAACAGATGAAGAAGTGGAAAGAATTAATGAATTTTTGGCTGGAAATGTAGTAAAATTTGAAGAAGAAAAAAGACTTTCTTACGAAGCGAAATTAGAAATCTGCGACCATTCTGTGGCACAAAAATTATTACAGATCGCGATTGATAAAAAATCTAATTTAATAGTTTCCGCAGATGTAACTTCTACACAGGAACTCCTGGAACTGGCTGAAAAAGTAGGTCCACAGATTGTTGCCCTGAAAACACACATCGATATTTTGCTGGATTTTGATCATGACAAAACCATTTTACCGCTAAAAGATATTGCTACGAAATATAATTTTCTGCTCATGGAAGACCGTAAATTTGCAGACATTGGAAACACGCAGGAATTGCAGTTCGCTTATGGAACGTACAAGATTTCGCAATGGGCAGATTTAGTTACTGCACAAGTTATTGCAGGTTACGAATCGCTGGATTGTTTTAGAAATGTAGGTGTAGTTGCGATTCTAGGAATGTCTTCAAAAGGAACTTTAACAGATGCGAATTACCGCGAAGAAGCTACAAAAATCGCTTTATCTCATCCCAATGTTTTTGGCGGTGTTTCTCAAAATAAAATTCCAAATGAACTGCTTTTATTTACGCCGGGAATCAATATCTCCGATTCTGGAGATGGAAAAGGACAACAATACAATACGCCGGAACACGCTTTCAAGCAACTGGAAACGGATTTTATTATCGTGGGACGCGGAATATACAAATCAAATGATCCGGAAAAATCTGCTTTGAGTTATAAAATTGCAGGTTGGAATGCGTATGAAGGAAGTTTGTAAATAATTTTAAAATACCATTAACACTCGCAGATTTTAATCCATTCCCAAAAAACTTATTTAGAAATAAACCCCAAATTTGTCGAACTTAATTTTACTTTTTCTCTGCCTTTTTCTAGGTTTCATCCTCAGAAAAATAAAATTATTCCCCGAAGATGGACATTTGGCGTTGAATTCTTTCGTGATCAATATTTCACTTTCCGCCTTATCACTTTTTTATATTCCAAAAATAATTTTGAATTTTCAAGTGATTTTTCCGGTAATGGTTCCTTGGTTAAATGTTTTATTAGCCTTTCTTTTTTTTAGTTTTTTAGGTAAGAAAATGAAATGGTCCAATTCCATTATCGGTGCTTTAATTTTATGTGCGGGATTTGGAAATACTTCATTTGTTGGAATTCCCGTAATTCAAGCTTTGTATGGCGAAAGTGGCTTAAAAACCGTGATGCTGGTTGATTTACCTGGCTCTTTTGTGGCACTTTCTACGGTAGGAATTACCCTTGCTAATTTTTATTCCGGGGACAAAAGTTCTTTCTCGGAAAATTTGAAAAAAATTCTAAAATTTCCTCCATTTTTAGGTTTTTCCGTGGCAGTTATTTTAAATATTGCTCAGATTTCAATTCCTTTGCCCCTCGATGAAGTATTTGAAAGACTCGGCGCGACCACGGTTCCGCTTGCTTTGGTTTCTGTAGGAAGTCAATTGAAGTGGCAGAAATTAGATCAGGATATTAAACCCTTATTTTGGGGACTTTTATTTAAATTAATGGTATTTCCCGCCTTCATTTTCATCTTTTATTTCTTAATTTTAAAACAGCGTGGAGAAATTATTGAAATCTCTTTTCTCGAATCTGCAATGGCACCTATGATTACGGCCGCAATCATTGCATCAACACATCGTTTAGAACCCAAATTATGTAATTTAATGATTGGTGTAGGAATTCCGCTTTCATTTTTAACCTTAGCATTTTGGTATTTAGTGCTGCGGTTTTCTGGATTGATGGTCATCTAAATTCTTACGCGTATTTCCAAATTAAGTCTTCTTATCTTAGATCAAGACCCAAAAAATATAAGATTCGTATCTTTGAATTTATAAACGAAAAGATATGAAAGTAGATATTTGGAGTGACATTCGTTGTCCCTTCTGTTATGTAGGAAAAAAGAATTTTGAAAAAGCTTTGGAGCAATTTCCAGGCAAGGAAAAAATAGAAGTGCAGTGGCACAGTTTTCAACTGGATCCTAATTTAAAAACGCAGCCCGAAAAAAATTCCCTGGACTATTTTTCTGAAGCAAAAGGCGTTTCTGCGGAACAGGCGAAAGAAATGTACGCACACGTTTACAAAGCCGGAAAAGATGCGGGAATCGATTTTAATTTTGATCATCAAAAAGTGGCCAATTCGCACAGAGCACATCTTTTATTACAATTAGCAGCCACAAAAAATTTGGCGAATGAAACTGAAGAAGCCTTGTTTAAAGCCCAATTAATTGAGGGGAAAAATATTGACGATGAAGCGACTTTAATTGAAATCGGAAACTCGGTTTCTTTGGAAGAAGAGGACATCAAAAATGCTTTGCAATCAGATGAATTCGGATTGGCTGTTTCTCAGGATATGATGTTGGCTCGCCAAATGGGAATCAGCGGTGTTCCATTTTTTGTCATCAATGATAAGTATGGGGTTTCGGGAGCACAACCTGCAGAAGTTTTTACGGAAGTTTTAGATAAATCCTGGGAAGAATTTTCTGCGGGGGACAAAGGTTTACAAATTATCCACAGCGGCGAGAGCTGCGATACAGAAGGTAACTGCGATTAATTTTTTACCATTAAATATATATGACTTCTGAAACTAAAATTTCAGAAGTTTTTGTTTTTTAGAGCTCTTATAAATGGAATTGAAATTGCACTCTCTATTTTTTAAAGATTGAGATATGAGTAGAGGATTTGTAAAAGAAGATGATCAGGAAGAAGTTCCTTTAGTTGCTCCAAGAGCTGATTTACCGCTTGGAACAGAAAACTTTGTCACGCAAAACGGACTGGATTCTCTGTTGCAAGAAAGGGAGATTTTATTAAAAGAACAGGAAAATTTAGATTCTTCCCAGGAAAAAGAATACCGGATTACTTTCAACCATCTAAATGCAAAACTGCAGTTATTAAAGGAAAGAATAGCATCTGCAAAAATAATTGATCCTAAAAAATTACCTCAAAATGAAGTTCATTTTGGTGCAAAAGTCACTTTTATAAACAAAAGTAATAATCTGACGCAAACTTTTCAAATTGTAGGCGTTGACGAAGCGAATATCTCAAAAGGTAAAATTTCTTTTATCACCCCGATCGCAAAAATTTTACTCCACAAAAAAGTGGGTGAAGAAGCGATCTTGAATTTGGGAGAAAAGAAAAATATTTTCGAAATTTTGAAGATTGAATATTAGAAAATAATTTCTTTTTATTCCCGCAGATTGAGTGGATTCAACGCTAAATGGTTTACTTCATACCAAAATCTGGAAAAGACTATTTTTGAATAATTCTTTTATTTGTCAATAGCTGCGCGATTAATATTAATCCAGAAAAGCCCAATCCAACCAGTGAAACTCCAGTCCAGCCCATCCAATTCCAAGCGAGAGAACCGAAACTTGTTCCCAGTGCGCCGCCAATAAAAAATCCGACCATATAAATCGTGTTCACTCTATTTCTGGCTTCTACATTTTTGGAAAAGACAATATTTTGGTTAGTAATATGCACACTTTGAACCCCCAAATCAATGAGGATCACTCCGATGATCAATCCAATAATAGAATGTGCAGAAATTAAAAATATGAGCCAGGAAATGATAATTAAAATCGCTCCTGCAATAATTAAAGTACTTTTTTTAACGTGGTTATTCATCTTTCCTACCACAGTTGCACCCAAAGCTCCCGCAATTCCAAACAAGCCAAAACCTCCTGCAATCGCACTTCCATAGCCAAAAGAATCTTCCATTAAAAATACAAAAGTGGTCCAAAAGGCACTTAAACTTCCAAACGCCAAAGCGCCTCTCAATGCAGCCAATCTTAAAGTGGATTCTGTCTTGAAATAAAACCACAGCGATTTCATCAATTTCGAATAACTTTCGCCAAATTTTGGTTGAATTACGGGCAGTTTAGCATTTAATAAGAAAAACAGCACTGTCATTAATCCTGCAGCGCCGTAAAAAACAGTTCGCCATCCGAAATATTCTCCAACCAAACCGCTTAAAACCCGGCTTCCTAAAATCCCAATTAATAAGCCACTCATCACAATTCCAATTGCTCTTCCCATACCTTCATCACTGCTTAAATGTGCCGCCATTGGAACAAATAATTGTGGTAAAGTAGACGTGAATCCCACTAAAAAACTACATAAAATCATTAAAGATAAACTTGGAGAAATTGCAACTCCCAATAAGGACGTTACCAAAATTAGAAAATTGATTTTCATGATTTTGATATTGTTAATTTTATCTCCAAGCGGAATGATAAAAAGCAAACCAAAGGCATACCCAATTTGGGTAGAAAGCGCTACATTACTAACTTCAGCATCAGAAACATTCAGACTCAAAGCCATATCGTGCAAAAGCGGTTGGTTGTAATATAAATTGGCAACTACTAATCCTGCAGAAATACTAAGGAGATAAAGTGTGGAATTCGGTAAGTTTTTTGGCATGAGAAGAAGAAATTATTACGACTTGCAAAACTATAATTTCTGTAAGGCATAATCGCTCCAATTTGATTGGATTCTTTTATAATGAAGGGTTTAAATTTCTATGAAGATCTTGCGCTAATTATTTTAGAGCATGAAACCGTTTGATAGAAGTGGGCTGAAAAATATATTTTGCAGTAACCGTTTTAGGTGCGTTTACATCTAATTCATACCACGGAGAAAGATTTGGTTTTTGTCTGTTCACCAAAACATGAATATCTTGTGCGGGCATAAAACTTTCTGCCAAGAGATAGAGTCTTTTTCCTGCAGAATTTTTTGCAACTCCTACAATGATCACAGAATGACCGGGACTTCCGGGTTTGATCAATAAATCGCCGGGTTTAATATTTGAATTTTTAGAAATTGAATAACATTCTTTATTTAGAGAAATAGTTCCTGCATATCGAAAAATAAGATTCAGATATTGCCGAAAACTTTCATAAGAATCGTCAAATTTCTTCGTTTTAATAAATTGTACACGGTTTCCTTTTTCCCTGGTTCTAAGTCCTTTTTTATAGTCTGTCCAAGAAAAAAACTGACCGCTGGTAAATTCAAAGCCAATTTCCTCAAATCTATTTTGATTCCAAAGATATTCTGCGTACAGCCTGATCCACGCATCTGCACATTGCTGCAAATCTTTGTCGCCCACGTCGATATTAAGAATTGCGGCGTGATTATTTTGTCTTTGTATGGGAACTGCATTAAAATCCCGAACCGGAAAATTTCGGGGATGAAGTGGGAAATTAATGAGATATTCGCTAAAACTTCCCGGCTCCTCTTTTGACCAAAAATAACCCTTCGGTGGCGTAAATCTTGTTTGGATGGTCGATCTTGTTTTATCAATTACTAAAGGCTCCGTAGTTTCAATAACTTGGGCATTCAACCGAGAAAAAATCAGGATTGCTGCAAAAAATGAGAAAAATAAAACTTTCGGCAAAAGAGAATATTTACTCAAAAATAACCTTTATTTTCAAATAGGTTAAATTAAACCACATTTAGAAAAAACATCGTTATATTTGGATGTTATAAAAATGAAAAAATTTTTTTGGGGTTTAATGGTATTTTTTAATTTTGTTGCCGTTTCTGCGCAACAAGACAGTATCTATATCGCGGCTAAAATCTCTCCAGATAAAAAGCAAATTTCTGTAAGTCAAGAAATTACCTACCACAACATTTCTACGCTTCCCAAAGAAAAAATAAAATTACTCAACTGGATCAGTGCGTACAAAAATAAAAATACGGCTCTTGCAAAGCGTAAATTAGAAGACCGAAAGAGCGATCTGCATTTCGCTTCAAAAGAAGAATTAGGAAATATTGAAATACTGGAAATTAAAGTCGATGATTCCCTTATTACCGTCCTGGATCCTGCTGAGGAGAATCTTTTTTTGCCCCTTTCGAAAAAACTGAATTCAGGAGAATCTGTGGTTATTTCATTAAAATATAACCTCCATTTGCCGGACTCTAAATTCACGGGTTACGGAACCGACTCCAGAAAAATTGCGCTGAAGTATTTTTTTCTTGTTCCAGATGGTTTCGAGGATGAAAATTCAGGAGAAAGATATTTTATCGACATCGAAGAAAATCAAAGCCCGGGAATTTACTGGAAAGTTAATTTGGACAATCCCGTGAATACCTATTCGCAGAGTAATTTAATTGAAATTTATCCTAATTATTTTGAAGGAACCCTCAAAAATGATCCCGAGTTTTTTATTTCTGAAAATCCCTATCCTTCGATTTCTACGGTAGTGGAAGGAAAAAAGATTGAAATCAATTTTGGTTATCAAGTTTCCGAGATTGAGTTGCAAAACTTAGAATTTTATTTGCCTTTGCAATTAAATTTCATCAAACAGAAAACCGGATTTTTGCCTGAAAAGATCTTTATCAGTGAAAAATTTCGCAGCAGTGAAGATTTCATTGGGATCAGCGATTTGAAATTTTGGAAATTTAAGTACCAACTTTTTAATGATGCAGAAAAAACGGATCTTCATTATTTTAGCGTCATTGCTCAGAATGTCACGGAGCAAGCCGCAATATTTGAGAAAAGTGCGGATCATTGGTTGCAAGATGGGCTGAAAACATATTTGGAAATCCAGTATCTTAACCGTTATTACCCAAACAAATTATTATTAGGTGATTTGCCAGAAAAAGCAAAAATTATTGGATTGAAACCCTTGAAATTCTTTTACGCTTCTAAATTAAAGCTTACGGAACGATACGGATTGGCCTATCAATACATCATGACGCAAAATCTAGATCAAAAAATTGCAGAACCCTTCGAGGATCTGAGTAATTTCAATGCAAACGCCATTAGTCATTTTGAAACGGGAAGTCTTTTTTCCTTTATTGCTGAAAAGATGGGTGAAGAAAAATTTGAAGATTTTGTAAGAGGTTTTTTGGCAAAAACTGGTAATCGACGTTTTGATCGAAAAGAATTTTTAGATCAGTTAACTTTAGCTTCGGGCTATTCTTCGGAATTTTTAGAAGATTTTACCCAAAGAAAAAACAGGGTGAATTTTAATTTGAAAAAATACAGAAAAAACGGAGACAACTTCGAGGTCACCATTTCTAAAAACACTGCAAAGAAAATTCCCTTTAAAATAGAAACGCAAACAGAAACTGGAGAAAAGAAAACATTTTGGTTTGATACCACGGATTCCGAAGAAAATAAAATCTACATTATTCCGCAGTCCAATGCTGAAAAAATAGTCCTTAACAGTGCGTACATTTTTCCGGAGAAGAATTTTCGAGACAATTATTTGTACACGAAAGGGATTTTCGCCAATACCAAAAAAATTAAACTTAAATTTCTAAAAGATATTCCCAACCCAGAATACAATGAAATTTATTTGAATCCGCGTTTAAATTTTAATGTTTATGACAAGATTCTGGTTGGATTGAACTTTAAGAATTCTTCCTTTTTCGAGCGAAAGTTTCTCTATTCCATTACGCCCTATTACAGCTCTGGAACTGGTAAAATGACAGGATCTGGTACAGTGATCTACTCCTTTCAACCACCTGAAAGTTTTTACAGAAAATTAGATCTGGGCGTTTCTGGATCGTATTTTCATTATGATTACGATCTCACCTATCGAAAATTTTCTGCGTTTGCGAATATGAATTTTAGTAAGAATCCACGGAGTGATATTGGTCGGAATTTAGGTTTTTCCTACAATTTTTATGAGAAAGATCTGGATCCTCAAAGCATCATCAACAATGATTATTCAAAATATAACTTGTGGAATTTCGGCTATGGATATTCTGACCGAAGCTTAATTCACGAGAAATATTTGGGCGCAAATATGCAGTGGATGGAAGATTTTCAGAAAATATCTGCAGAAGCTTCTTACCGGTGGGAATTTGGACAGGATAAGAAAGTGAGTTTTAGGTTTTTTGGAGGATATTTCTTCAGCAATGATACCAAAAACAATTTATTTGACTACGGAATTTCCCGTATATCAAATTACTCCTTTTCTTATGGACTTTTGGGTCAGAGTGCTACTTCTGGCGTTCTTTCTCAGCAATTGATTTTAGCAGATGGTGGTTTTAAATCTTATATTGGAACCACGGC
>Ga0136636_10001685_pt1 | contig 13005 bp, 9 predicted proteins | sample AntDrymUQ8522106_2_FD_104653 | JGI IMG/M metagenome (GOLD analysis project Ga0136636, IMG submission 104653) | Polar desert sand microbial communities from Dry Valleys, Antarctica - metaG UQ852 (21.06) | ecosystem: Environmental > Terrestrial > Soil > Desert | place: Antarctica: Dry Valley... | reverse complement strand
GGAAATACGCCATGCACATAAGGATGCTCAATCAGCCCTAGACCAAAGTGCAAGGAAGGAGTAAGTACATACTCATTGGTTTTAAACATCGACAGCAGCAAATACTTAAGAATATCTTGGGTTGTATCTTGCTCAAGCTGTCCTACCTGCTGCAATATATTGTGAATATCGGCAACTTGAACTTGTTCAGGAATTTCTAACTGAGTCAATATACCCATACTCTCAAGGAGCTTCGTCCAATCATCGACTTTACCTTGATCGGGCGGAATTTGCCGTAAGTAAACGGAGGGGATTCCCAAAGACTGTAAGTGAGAGGCGATCGCCTTGTTCGCCAAAATCATCACTTCTGTCACCGCACCTGAAATAGGTAAAGTTACAGGAACTATCGTTAGCCCTCTTACTCCTTCATCAGCCTCCTGTGAAGGGATTTGGGGCAGTACTAACCTAATGGCGTTAGAATGCTGTTGCAGTAGCTCACCCACCTTAGCAATCAGGTGAACTAACTCCTCTACCTCAGTATCGATCTCTTGGCTAGGTGCATCCTCATCAACCGTATCTTTACCAACTAAAATCTGTTGCGCTCTTTGATAGCTAAGGTTGGCGCGTACCAAAATGGCTGAAGGCTGAATCTCAAAGGCTAGTAAATTCCCTTCATGATCCAACTTAATCAGCACTGACATAGTTAGATACTCAGGCTGATTAAATACATTCATTTCGGGCAACATTGGCAAAACCGTATCACCCAAGAAAAATGACCGCAATCGCTTATGCGCTTCCAGATCTAAAGCAGATCCTGCACTTACATAAGTAGCCACATCTGGAATATGCACACTCAAGTCCCAACCAGATTCTGAGGCGACTATAGAAATAGCCGCCGCATTCCCAACTCTGATGGTCAGAGTTTTCCGCAAATCTAAGCGGTGTTTAAGGTCAGCCTTCCTGACCCCCCTCGGTAAACTTGCCGCGGCTGTCAATGCTTTAGCACTAAATCTACGGGGCAAATTATGCTTGCAACATACTAGGTCAATATCATTAGTTGACTCGGCATCATCCCCCAAAATTTGTAAAATCCGACCCAACGGCAAATGATTGCCCAAGGAAAATCGCACCATTTCCAGATGCACTAGTTTGCCAAGAGCTACACTGAGATCGGGATTGTCTTCATCAGGTACTAACTCCACTTCAAACAATAGACGATCATCTAGCGGCACTGCTCGATAGCTGTCATCAACTAGTTTTACAGTCGATAGTAAAGTTGGGTTTGAACGTTCAAGAATCAGCCTTACTTCGCCTTCAGGCGATCGCCGCCGCACGCCATCTTTAGTGACTCTCACTAATACGCGATCGCCATTCCAAGCATTGCTTAGACGACTCTCTCTAACGTAGATATCTTCTGCATCCTCAGAGTCTTGAATCGCAAAACAAAATCCCTTACTCGAACAACGTAGCCGTCCTTCGATCAGCCCCTCTTCTTGAATGCGGCGATATTTTCCTTTATCTTTTTCTAGAATGCCAATTTTTTCAAGCGCATCAAGAGCAACTTGGAGGCGACGAACGCTTTTGTTGTCGTCGCTAATCCCCAATTTTTTTTCGACCGCTTTAGGCGTAACTAGCTTGTCATCGGAGAAATTTTCTAATAGTTGGGTGATCGAGAATTCCATGAGGCGAAGGTTGAGCGATTATTTAAGGTGAGTAAGTTAGTACCGCAATATCTTTGCAATATTACAGTTGTGGGAAAACATGGTGTCAAAACTCAACAAGCTCAGGTCTGAGTACATTGATACAAATAAATTGATACAGGTACATAAACCAGATTAACTTTGAAAATTATTACTCTTCAAATAGGTCATTGCTTCACTTATGGCTCAATAACATGACCTAGCTACTGCTATGCGTAATATTCTCAATTTACTTGCGAATTTGTAGAGCCAATTTGCACGATGTTCCCCTACGCACAATATTTTAGCCTAATTGAGTCAGCAGTCACGCCCAATAACAAATTTTACAGTTATCATCATTGCTAATCTTTCACTGGGAAGGGAGTATTTTGAAAATGAAATTTGTAAAACCTAGTTAAGGACTAATCTAAGCCTTAAGTATGGTTGATCGACAAAATTGAAACAAATATGGTTAACTTATGACTGAATGCGTCAACAATGTGTTCAGCAACACTTAACTTTTTGCTGCAGTTGTTGATACATTTATATAGGTTAGATTTTCAATCTAAATGTCTTCTTGTTACATTGTGAGGAATGTTAATTTAAATGACAAACTTATTCAAAAATTACAGCGTCGTAATTTCTGCTGCTGTAGCCGCATCTGCTCTGATTAGCGGTGCTGCAAATGCCCAGTCTTCTCAAAATTCTGAAGTTATTCGCTCCATCAATAGTAACAATCTAGTTCGTTCTAGTGCTGTTGCTCAAAACGTAACTTCTGTATCTCAGCTCAGCGATGTCCGTCCTACTGATTGGGCTTTCACCGCTTTGCAGTCTCTCGTTGAGCGCTATGGTTGTATCGCTGGCTATCCTGACAGCACCTTTCGCGGCAACCAAGCCACCAGCCGTTTTGAATTTGCTGCTGGTTTGAATGCTTGCTTAGACAAAGTCAACGAAATCATTTCCGCAGGGCTAGCTGACAAGGTATCCCAAGAAGACCTCTCTACACTCCAAAGACTCCAAGAAGAGTTTGCGGCTGAACTCGCAACCCTTCGCGGTCGTGTAGATGCTCTTGATGCTAAGACCGCTAAGCTCGAAGCTCAACAGTTCTCCACCACCACCAAGCTACGCGGCGAAGCTGTATTTGGTCTTGCTGCTGCTTCTGATGGCGTTGGCGCTGTTGATAGAACCAACACAATTTTTAGCTATCGTGTTCGTCTCAACTTAGATACCAGCTTCACTGGCAAAGATTTGTTGAGAACTCGTTTACAAGCTAGCAATACTCCAAACCTTGGAACAGCTTTGGGCGGAGGTAATGGCTCTCGCTTGTCATTTGAAAGTGGTACTCCTGACAACGCTTTTGCAATCAACCGTTTGTTCTATCGCTTCCCAGTTGGCGACAATATCACAGCCTACATCGCACCGATCGGTCAGCCTGAAGATGTTCTCAGCCCTCTAAATCCTCTTGAGAATGATGCACAAGGTACAATTTCCCGCTTTGGTCGTTTCAATCCTTTAATCCGTATCGCTTCAAGTGGTCGTGAGACTGGCTTAGCAATTGCTGGTTTGAACTTTAAGTTCAGTAATCAAGCGAATCTTGAACTGATGTACAGCGCTTCAAATGCTGGCACACCCACTGGATCAGGTGGCGTGACTGGTGGTGACACCAAGCTTGCTGCTCAATTAGTTTACAAGCCCTCTGGAGCTTTGACTCTTGGTGTTGGCTACGCTAATGCTTTTAATGCATCAAACACGCTAAGCTCTGGATTGAATGTTGATTCCTTGTCAGGTACTGGGATCAATGTTTCTACTCCTATCAGAACTAATACTGTTGTTGGTAGCTTAGTATGGGACATTACCAAGAAGTTCACATTTAATACTTGGGGTTCATACGTTTTTGCTGATGCATCTGGTATTTCTGCCTCAACAACTTTCACAAGTTGGATGGCTGCTTTGTCTGCTAAGGACTTGTTCACTGAAGGTGACCTTGCTGCGGTTATGTTCGGACAACCTCTTTACAAGACCAGCATAGGTGGTGTTGCAACTAATACTGCAACTGCAACTCCTTACCACCTCGAAGCTCTTTACCGCTTCCGTGTTTCTAGGAACATCACCATCACTCCTGGAGTATTCTTTGTATTCAACCCTAACAGTCTAAGTTCTAACGGTACTGCAACCGTTGGCGTAATCCGTACTACATTCTCGTTCTAGGATTTGAGCAATGCTACTGGTTAGCCAGTAGTTAAAACATCATAACTAGACAACTTAAGGGAAGCTAATATTAGCTTCCCTTTTTTATGGCTGATTAGTTATGTGTCAAAACTATAGTTAACCCCAATAAACGAGTTGCGGCGCAAAGCGCCGCAACTCGTTTATTGGGGTTTAATGTTGTTACATATCTGCAAAGATGCTTGCGTTATTCCTGAATCAAAATAATCTTTGATTCAGACATTGTGATGCTTATTAGTTTTAACAGCTTTACGCGGTTCTGCTGCCGTTTTTTGGAGTTTGGCAATTTGTTTCAGAGTTAATCCTGTAAATTGAGCAATCATGTCAACGGAAACGTTAGATTTGAACATCTTTAGGGCAATCTGGTTTCTTTCTTCAACCTTACCCTTAGCCAAACCCTCAGCCTTGCCTTTAGCCAAACCCTCAGCCTTGCCTTTAGCCAAACCTTCAGCCTTTCCTTCAGCCTTTCCTTCAGCCTTACCTTCGAGCAGGATTTCTTGATAAACTACTGATTCTTTCATAATATCACTCCTCAATAATCGTTGAATGACCGCATTATCTAATGCTAACCCAGAAATAATAGCGGTAGCTGCTGTGACATTATTTTTTATTTGTCTGTCCTCAATGTTGTTAATGAGCTTTGCTGTTTCTCTTAACGTTTCAGTGGGATCTTCAGTTTTACTTAAAACGGACAAAGGTAATAGCCCTTGATATTGCTGAAAAATTTCCGTAGGCTGTTCCCAGAGACGGATTACCTCAAATTCATAACTTAGCTTTTTAGCATTAAAGTTCGATTGGTAGACAAGTGAGGACTTGGTCGGATTTAGGTAAATGACTACTTGATAAATTTCTTTGTTGGGGTATTTGCGGTGTAGCCTCACCCAGTAGTCCAACATCCGAAATGCCATCTTTGGATCGGTTTTGGTTTGAAATTCAATATGCAGGATTAAGTCTGCGGATTCCAGAAATATGACTGAGTCAGCACGAATTGGTTCTGCTGAAAGTTCCGATGGTTCAAGTTTGGTCAAAGCAATAGGCTTCCCCAACAACCATATGGCAAAGTCAGTGGGGAAGTTTTCGGCTAAATATTTGCAGGTATTGTCATAGCTCATGGGAACTTAGAAATGCGATCGCGTTGCCTCTGCAACTTGAGGCATTGGGTCATTAGCTAACTTGTCCAAAGCTGCTTGAGCTTCTTCGCCACCTAGTCGCACAAGAGACTGCGAGACGCGGTGGCGTATTTGCCAATCAGGATCGTCAGCTAAAGGAACTAGCAAAGATACGGCTTTAGGATCGCCTAAATCACCAAAAGATCCGATCGCCGCAATTTTAACTAGTTCATTGGGATTTTGCAAAGCGTCAGCTAGGAAATCAAAACCTTCAGGTGCGCCCAGCTCACCGATCGCCGCAACAATACTAAATTGGAACATCCAGTCGCTAGTGGACTCGTAGGCAGTTTTCAGCAGTCCAAAAGCTTGGGATAGTTGTAGAGAGCCAAGAGAGGCTGCTGCTGCTGCGCGGACATCTAGTTCGGGATCGACAAACAGGCGATCGCTTAAAATTTCTTGGGATCTTCGTAAATCGAATGTGCCAACTGTACCAATCTGGCTAACTGCATCGTAGCGGACACGAGCATAGGCATCAACTGCCGCGATCGCCATTAGTTCAAATCTTTCGGAAATAGCAAGAGAGCGACTAGCATGGACAGCCTTCATACGAACGCCGATTTCCTCCGAAGCCAGTTGCTCTCTTAGGTTTATAAATGTTTCGCTCACAAGAAAATCTCGCAATTAATACGCTAACGTCTCTAGTGTCTCACGTAAGTAGCTACGCACGAGATCATCGAGGACACTTTCTTGGGAAGTCAAAATATTCTGGGGATCGCCGATGCTGTCTCCACTACGAGAGCGCTGCCATTTATCAAATCCTGAACTAGTAGCGATCGCCTGTTTGAGATGGCTCCAGACTTGAGGATTCTTTTCAACTTCTTGCAAAGGAATAGACAGTTCATTCACTATAGAGGATGAGTTCATAGATATTTCCCGAGCTTGTGTGAGGGCTGAGTTTGCTAACTGTGCAATTAGATTTGCAATATACTAATCAAAACATATAGCTAGCTCAATAATTTTTATACTAACACTCTGAGAAAAGTGAAATAGATTAAGAATTAAATGTATATCCCCAGATAGAAATCAATTATTTAGATCATTATGACAACTTCAAATCCTTTAATTAATTCTGATAGTGCATCACAGAATACAGAATTAAAAGCAAGTTATGCAATACCAACGGTACTTGTCATAACAGCAATTCCTCTCATATTTATTCAGCCTATTGTTGCTGGAGTAGCTGCTGTACTTGGATTATTTTTGTTTTATCAAGCGGCTACGATTCGGTTAGTGTTTACAAGTGTAGATTTAGAAGTCTATAGATCGCAGGAGAAATTCCGCACATTCCCATACCAAGATTGGCAAGACTGGCAAATTTTCTGGAGTTCTTTTCCCGTATTATTTTATTTCAAGGAAATTAAAAGTATCCATTTCTTACCTATTTTGTTTGACTCAAAAACCTTGAAAACTTGTTTAGAGAAGTACATTATTATCAACAAATAATCTTGAAAATCACGACATATAGCTATCGTCACTTGTATAAGGACAAATCAAACCCCAAAAGAGGCTAGCGGCGCGGCGCTAGCCTCTTTTGGGGTTTTTGGTTTAATTACGCTCGCCTACTTATACAGCGCTTTGCGCTATTCTAAAACCCAGAGAAATTTTTGAAAGTGCCGCAGAGCGGCACTTTCAAAAATTTCTCTGTACCCTTTAAAGCCTCAATAAGCTGTAGCTATATGACTGATCAAAACCAGAAGACGAGTTGCGGCGCTTTGCGCCGCAACTCGTCTTCTGGTTTTGTAAACTGACTACATCTATATAAATAAAAATCTCAACATATTGTAATGAATTATTGGTTGGGTATTGATTTTGGAACTTCGGGCGTAAGAGCGATCGCCATAGATGACAGGAATGAAGTTATCGAGCAATCAAGATCTGATTATGAACTTAGTGATTGGCGAACTTGGGAAATATCTCTTTATGAAGTAATCAATGATTTGCCAATAGAAATTCGTAAAAATATCCAGAAGATCGTCATTGACGGTACTTCTGCTACAACTTTAATATGCGATCGCCAAGGCAAGCTAATTTTGTCGCCTATGCTTTATGGTGATTCTTGTTCGCCTGAAATTATGGCTAGAGTTCAAGCAATCGTCCCTGCAAAACATTTGGCAAGTAATTCTACTTCTAGCTTTGCCAAGTTGATAACAATGGCTACTGAAGTTAATCTTTTAGAAAATACATCGCCCAGTGCATCTCTCAGTAAGGCGATAACGGAATCTTGGTATTTTTTGCATCAAGCTGATTGGTTGGCTTATCTATTGCATGGCAAGTTGGGAATTAGTGACTATCATAATGCTCTCAAACTAGGCTACGACCAGCAATTGTTAGCGTATCCCGATTGGCTGATGGCGTGGAGTAATAAAAATCCATCGATAGTTTTGCCGAATATTCTAGCTCCTAGTGAAACTGTTGGGACTGTAAGGGAAAATATGGCTGCTAAGTTAGGACTACCCAAAAATTGCAAAGTTGGAGCGGGGACTACTGATAGCAATGCAGCTTTTTTAGCTAGTGTTGGCAAAACTTCTCCTGAACTTGGGACGGCAGTGACTTCTCTAGGTTCAACGATGGTGCTGAAAGTTTTAAGCGATCGCCCGATTAATCATATAGATTATGGAATTTATAGCCATAGATTTGAGCATGAGCAGCTTGGTTGTCTCTGGTTGGTCGGTGGAGCGTCTAATGTTGGTGGGGCAGTATTAAAGCATTTTTTTAGCAATCAGCAGCTACATGATTTGAGCGATCGCATTGATCCCAATATTTCGAGTCCCCTAGACTATTACCCTTTACTAAAAGCTGGCGATCGATTTCCCGTGAATGATCCTCAACTAAAGCCACGTCTTGAGCCGCGTCCCGACAGCTCTGTAGAGTTTTTGCATGGTTTGCTAGAAAGTATGGCAAGGATTGAGGCGCAGGGCTATAGGCTATTGGAGCAACTAGGAGTAACCCCAATCCAACAAATTTATACAGTAGGTGGTGGCGCTCAAAATCAAATATGGACAAAAATACGCGATCGCCATCTTAAGACTCCCATAGCATCAGCTATACAGACGGAAGCAGCCTACGGATCAGCTTTGTTAGCCAAGAAATTTTAGGAAAGTCAGCTTGTATTTTGAAATATTGTAGACAGGATTTTGCCGTGTTTGATTAGAGATTCTTATACTTTGGAAGTAAATCTTTTGCTTAACTTTTTAGTGATTTACCTATAGTTACGAGTTTTTAAAGCATAAACAAGTATATTTAGTCGATTTCAAACATATCAATCAAATCAATCGCAAATAGATGTGATTATTATAATTTTAGTATCTATCTCAAGGCTGATTTATCTTATTTTTAACACTTTATTTCTGGGATCATCTATTGACAAGGCTTGCAATGGTATCTTGCATGAACTAAATTAGGAGTAGATCCGAAAATTTCTGGTTTATTGAGTTGATATGCATATAAGAGTTAATTGACTGCAAAAATACCTATTCCTAAAGACATACTTTTGTCTAGAGTTTTTTGTGATCAACAGCACAATGTTCTATTTTTATAAAGAATCCTAATCAGAAAGAAGCAGAATCTTGGTTTTCCAAGAGAAAGAAGCTTTGTAATCATTGTCTAGTAAGGGTTTGAATGCTAAAGCGTTACCATTTTAAATAACCATGTTAATCTGAATCACAGGACTAAAACATCAGTAATTTTGTTCCTAAATAACTAGGTTTAGCTACCATAGAGATATCTACAAAGTTGCTTAGTAACTGGCTTTGAAGCAATTTCTTGAATGGTTTCTACCCTAATAAAACCGTCGTTTATCTTCATTTTCTGCTTTTACCTATGCACAATTGGAATTGGAGCTACACTCTTTCTAAATCTGTAGCCGCACTTACTATTGCCTCAACCCTTGCTAGTAATAGCGCACAGGCTCAAATAGGAACTCAAACAGAAATCAAATCAACAACTTCATCAACTTCTCTCAAGGTTGGTGAAACCAGATCGCAATCTTTAGTTAGAAGTAAAGACGATTCTGTAGCCCGTATTCACACTCACAAGTTAGATGGCAAAAACGCTGCTACTGTATATGTCCGTGGCATTCCTGTAGTCACATATATTGAGTCCGAAGAGCCAGTAAAGTCAGATGTAAACAGTAATGCACAGACCCCTTCAAACAAAGCTAAGAGCGAAGATAAGGGTGAAAGCAAAGGGTTAACCAAAAAGAATTCTGAATCATTTAAATTGCCATCCAATATTGACTCCGAAGCCAGTAATTCCGAAGCCATTAATAAAGAGGATCGCGACAGCTATCAGCAATTACTGACTTCCCCAGATCCTGTGGAACGAGCGACCGCTACCGCCGCATTGATCAATCAACTAAGTCGTGATGGCTTAGATGCGGGTAAAATCATCCCCGCTTGGAGAGATGGTAACTATGTGATTAAGTTTGGCGATCGCGGCACTTTAAAATTTGATCAGCAATCTTTGTTTCCTGAGTCTTTAAAAAACGGAACTAGAGATGTTCTAGACTCAGCTAACTTATTACGTCGTTTGCTGGGTGGTGCTAGCCCTGTCTCAGATGTGCTTGACGCTCCCAAGCGTAAGGTGGCGGCTGTCAGTTCGTTTGGTAATGCCCTCAATGATCGTATCGTTGGTGTGATGTCTGGCATGGCTTCTTGGTATGGTCCTGGATTTGATGGCAACTACAGTGCCAGTGGTGAAATCTTTAATGCTAATGACTTGACAGCTGCTCACCCTAGTTTGCCATTTGGTACTGTGGTCAGGGTTGTGAACATAGATAATGGTCAATCGGTGGTGGTACGCATCAATGATCGAGGTCCTTACGCGCATGGTCGGATTATCGATATCTCTACGGCTGCCGCGACCGTGATTGGGTTAATCTCGTCTGGAGTTGCTCCAGTCAGAATTGAAGTACTAAGCAAATAGTAATGAGCAAATAGTAATTCTCAAATGATAGTGGCAGCGCGAAGTGTTATTATTATTTGAGAATTGCTGTTGTTGAGGTTAGCTAATTGGCAAAACTATTAACCACGATCGCGGCTTTACGGGATTATTTGAATACTTATCGATCATCCCCACATGATCTATTAAAGCAGTCAGGTATAGCGCTTGTGCCGACGATGGGAGCCTTACACATTGGTCATTTGAGTTTGATTGATCGCGCAAGGATAGAAAATACTTGCGTAGTTTTGAGTATTTTTGTGAATCCGCTACAGTTTGGGGAAAACGAGGATTTAGAAAAATATCCGCGTACCCTAGATAGCGATCTGCAAATTTGTCAGAACGCAGGAGTTGATGTTGTTTTTGCTCCTCATGCTCTAGAAATGGGGGTAACTAATCGCAGTATCACGCAGGTTATCCCGCCTTCAGAGATGATTAGTGGATTGTGTGCGCGATCGCGAAGCGGACATTTTCAAGGTGTCGCTACGATTGTGACTAAGCTTTTTAACATTGTGCAGCCTAGCCGCGCTTATTTTGGCAATAAAGATGGTCAGCAATTGGCGGTTATTCGCCGCTTGGTGCAGGACTTAAACCTACCTGTTGAGATTATTGGTTGCCCAACGGTACGAGAACCTAGTGGGCTTGCCTATAGCTCTCGCAATCAATATTTATCAAAGAAAGATTGCCAAATTGCCGCCCATATTTATCAGAGCCTCCAACAAGCCCAACAGCTATTTCATAAATTCAATAATTTGTCACTGCCATCAGCAAAAGCAGACTGTACTCCTGAAAAAATTATTGCCACTGCCGCCGACTATCTAGCTAATCGACCAGAAATTAACCTAGAGTATATTGAATTAGTCGAAGCCAATACCCTGCAAGCTTGCACCGAAATTACGGCTAAAGCAGAGTTAATGTTGGCGATCGCGGCTCGAATTGGAAATACACGCTTAATTGATAACATTTTGCTGAGTCACAATATTACTCCCCGAAAACCGATCATTGCGATCGATGGTCCCGCAGGTGCGGGAAAATCCACTGTTACTAAGCAAGTAGCCAACAAGCTAGGGCTGCTGTCTTTGGATACTGGCGCTATGTATCGCAGTATCACCCTTGCGGCAATGCGCGAAGATGTTGATTTGAACGATTACGAAAAGGTAAAAGTAATCGCGGCACGATCCAAAATCCAGCTAATTCCTAGAATAGAGGCAGAGAGACCGATCCAGATATTGCTTAATGGTGAAGATGTCACTAGCGAAATCAGATTGCCTGATGTCACAGCTAATGTTTCAACGATCGCAGCTCAGCCTGCGGTACGAGACATTTTGGTAAAGCAACAGCAGCAGATCGGTCAAGCTGGAGGTGTGGTCATGGAGGGTCGTGATATTGGAACCCATGTATTTCCTGATGCCGAGATTAAAATATTTTTGACGGCTTCAGCAAGCGAAAGAGCCAAGCGCCGCCAAGCAGATTTGATTGCTCAAGGTCAGGTTGCGCCAGACCTTGACGTACTTGAGCGTGACATTCAAGAGCGCGATCGCAAGGACTCTACCCGTGACCACGCGCCGCTAATCCAAGCTGAGGATGCAACTTTAGTTAACACTGATGGTCTAACCATAGAAGAAGTGGTCGCAGCCATTGTAGATTTGTATGAAGCCAAGGTACAAAACCCATGAAGTTCCCATTTTTTCGATCTGCTTCTAAGTTAGTGATCCTCAAGTTAGCTTTAATTGCCATACCTATAATGGCGATCTCTGCTAGCAATTTAGCTTCAACCCAAGCTCAAAACGCCAACACATCTCTCACGATTCGGGCTGATGTCCAAGAAGCTAACTCAATCACAGGGGTAGTTACGGCAACTGGCAATGTCAAAATGACCTATCCTGCCCGACAAATTGATGCGATCGCTGAGCAAGCTCAATATTTTTCTAAGGAACAGCGAGTCGTCTTAACAGGAAATGTAACTGTCACTCAAGAAGGCGTAAATAGCATCAAAGCTCAAACGATTACTTATTTGGTTACTGAGGGGAAATTTGTGGCGGCTCCCCAAAATAATCAGCAAGTAGAAACTATCTATGTTGTTCCAGATCGAGAGTTGGCGAGTACACCTGCAACGTCAGCGACACCTGTGGAGCAGATTAAACCAGCCTTTAAAAAGCAACGAATTAGCCCTTCTAGCGAGATAAGCATTCCCCAAAAAACAGCACCAAATCCTTAACTGGATTTGGTGTCCCAAAAGCTCTCCTTGGGCGAGCTTTTAAAAACCGATTTTTATAATAAGAATTGCTGATTATAATTACTAGGTAACTAGGCAAAAGAAACCTTAAAACCCAAAAAGCTGTGGCGCACGCACAGCGTGCGCCACAGCTTTTTGGATTCTGGGTTCTATTTTGTCTAGCGACTCATAACTAACCTATACCTGAGCAATGCAAATTACCCTCGACAACGTTAGTAAAAATTACAACGGTCGGCAAGTTGTTCAGCAAGTTAGCCTTACTGTCAAACAGGGAGAAATCGTTGGTCTACTTGGACCAAATGGCGCTGGCAAGACTACTTCTTTCTACATGGCAACAGGGCTAGTCCAGCCCGATAGTGGCAGTGTATGGCTTGACAATCAAGATATTACCCGTCTACCAATCCATCAAAGAGCAAGAATGGGGATGGCTTACCTTGCACAGGAAGCAACGATCTTTCGGCAGCTATCGGTACGTGACAACTTACTGCTAGTGATGCAACAAACCAATGTCCCTAAGTCTAAGCAGATCCATCGCCTCAGAACCTTGCTCGAAGAATTTCGCTTGACCAAGATTGCTGATACGATGGGTATCCAAGTGTCGGGGGGAGAGCGACGGCGTACAGAAATAGCTAGAGCTTTAGCCGTGGGTGAAGAAGGACCTAAATTCATTCTGCTAGATGAACCCTTTGCCGGCATCGATCCCATCGCTGTTGGTGAGATTCAGACTATTATCAGTAATCTGCGCGATCGCGATATGGGCATACTGATCACTGACCAT
>Ga0136636_10001683_pt1 | contig 13011 bp, 7 predicted proteins | sample AntDrymUQ8522106_2_FD_104653 | JGI IMG/M metagenome (GOLD analysis project Ga0136636, IMG submission 104653) | Polar desert sand microbial communities from Dry Valleys, Antarctica - metaG UQ852 (21.06) | ecosystem: Environmental > Terrestrial > Soil > Desert | place: Antarctica: Dry Valley... | reverse complement strand
CAGATGAAAGTTGATTTAGATGCCTATTATGGTGTTCAAAAAATAACGTCTGGCATCCCCTTACTCAATACGCCAGACTATCTGTTTACCTATTTAATGATGCAGAGGCTCAATAATGCACCTGGAGAGACCATTTGGAATCCGTTAATGAACATTCCTAATGGGTTGGACTTTGATACAAATTGGATGCACGAGTTAACCAATGACAATGCTCCAATTCAAAATTACAGTTTAAATATTTCAGGAGGGCAAAAAGATCTGACATATAATTTTGTTATGAACTATTTTAAACAAGATGGATCAATGATTAATACTGATTATGATGCATTTTCATTACGTTCAAATTCAAATTATAAAAAAGGTAAATTTACTGCCTTTACCTCGTTGGGATTTAATATAAATAATAGCAATCGAACTCCTTGGGGACTGCACGACAACGCTATCAGCCTGATGCCAATGACTGCACCAATCGATTATTCAGGTAATATTGCCACAACGAATGATGAAAATCCATTTTTTAATAGCTTGGCGTTTCTTATAAAAGAGACAAATACATCTCACAATTACGGATTAAATGGAAATGCTATATTAGGATACGAAATTGCAAAAGGATTACTGATCCAGGCGAACATTGGCGGTTCGATTTCAACAGGATATGATAAACACTATTTTCCATCTTTTTTGATGTATAATATTAAAGGTGTGCGACTTCCCGGAGGACGCGAAATATCTGAATTAAATGAGAACATTAGTTTAGGCCAACGTTATTCCGGAGAGTTTACAACTAACTACACTAAAAGTTTTAACGGTGGACATTCGTTAAATTTACTTGCAGGTTTCACAGCAGAACAATCCCGATGGGATACCCGAGGACTTATTAAAAAAGGATTCCCAAACGATGAAATTATTGTACCTGATGCTGGAACAATTGGAGATAAAGCTACTGGAAATAATTCTTCAAACTCATTGGTCGGCTTATTAGCACGAGCCTTATATAACTATAAAGATCGTTATTTGGTCAGCGGAAGTATACGTCGGGATGGTTCATCACGATTTGGTGAAAACAAATGGGCAAGTTTTCCCTCCGTTTCTGTGGGTTGGAATTTAAGTGAAGAGAGATTATTTAAAAATTTACAGTTATCAAAATTTATTGAAAATCTGAAATTGCGCGCAAGCATAGGAACTGCCGGCAATCAATCCATACCTAGCTATAGTTATGATGCTAATATAATTAACAATTTGGATTATGTTTTAGGATTAGGTGACCAAAGTACGGTGATGTTTGGAGCGTCTCAGCGAGGGTTTGCCAATCCCCTTGTAAAGTGGGAAACGAGCGTTTCAAGAAATTTTGGTTTTGATATGACCATACTCAAGAGTGCCATAACATTTACAGCTGACTATTATTATACCAATAAAAAAGACATGTTATTGCCTGTTGCCTTAGCCCCTTCATCGGGTGTTCCTACTGGCAACTGGCAATTTGGATCCGTAATGTTGAATGCTGGAGATATGTACAATAAAGGTATAGAGTTGGCAGCTACCTATAAAGGTGGCAAACATGATTTCCGCTTTAGCTTTTCCGGGGTATTTTCTAAGAACACAAATATGGTAACTAAAACCTACGTGCCTTCAAACTACCTCGCTGGAGGAGTGCCAATAATAGCACGCCCTGCTGAAAATACTACTTTCATTAAGGAAGGTTTTCCTGCAGGATCTTTCTTTTTGATTCCAAATAGGGGAACTATTAAAACCGCAGAACAATTGTCGGAGTATAAAAAAATAGTAGGATCTGCCAAATTGGGAGATCTTTGGATTGAGGATACTAATAACGATGGTGTGTTAAACGACGACGACAGGGTTTATAGCGGGAAAGGGACCCCCGATTGGGAAGCTGGTCTTGTAACAAACCTAACTTACAAAAAATTTGATTTTAATATTCAAATTTATGGAGCATATGGGAATATGGTTTATAATGGTGCAAAATTATTTTCTTATGTGACGATCCGTTCTCAGGATCTTCTGTATGCCTGGTCTCCCTGGAATCCTACTTCTAACATTCCCTCACCCCGAAAAGAGCTAGAGCACAATAATGTTCGTTCAATGAATAAATATTTTCTTGAGGATGGTTCTTACTTAAGGGTACGTAATGTTCAGATCGGATATAACTTGTCTGAAATATTGTTGCATAAAGCCAATATGAGAAATGTCCGGATCTACATTAATGCACAAAACCCATTCACATTAACGAAATATACAGGTTATGATCCTGAAATTGGTGGTGACGGCTTATTTACCAAAGGCGTTGACAAGGCCAGTTATCCAGTCTCATCCCAATATAGAATTGGAGTTCAAATCGGTTTCTAAAATGAAAAAAATGAAAAAAATATTTATACCCCTGATTTTGTTGTTTTCCATAATTGTAATTACTTCATGTCATGATTTTTTGACAGAGGTTAACCCCAATGCCATCACGACCGGATCGTTCTGGAAAACCGGAAATGATGCCAGGCAAGGTTTGGCTGCTACTTATGGTATATTGCAATACTCTAATGTAATGGGAGGTACAGGAGTTACTTCTGGGTTAGCATCATCAGATATTGGGCGAGCTAACATTTGGGAGGCATCACCTTTAGCCCTGCAAGAATTCTCCTATAACGAAACCAATCCATTCTTAACCCAACGATGGAATCAACTTTATATTGGCGTATTCCGTGCTAACCAGGTTTTGGAGTTTGTGCCCAATATAAATATGGATGAAAAGGTGAAGGGTACCATAATTGCTGAAACGTACTTTTTACGTGGCCTCTATCTTTATTGGTTAATGGAGTCCTATAATCAGGGAAGTATTCCACTGCCAACCATAGTTCCCCAAAAGCTTTCTGACTATAACAAACCATTAGCGACTCGTGAGGAGGTATATGATCAGGTATTATCAGATTTGAGCTTTGCTGCTGATGCCAAAGCCCTTCCGGATAGGTGGGACGATATAAACCTTGGTCGTGCAACTTGGGGCGCTGCACAGGGAATTCTAGGTCAATTCTACCTGTACGAGCAAAAGTGGGATTTGGCTGCCAAACAGTTCGAAAAAATTATAGCGCGAAAAGATCTTTACGAATTGGTTGATGATATTGGTTGGAATTTTGACATTGAACATGAATGGAACAAAGAATCAATTTTCGAAGTGAATTTCTCAGATATAGTAAAACCAGGTACAAATGCTTATGTTATTGATAGCCCTACAGGTTCAGAAACAACTAATAGGCCAATGATTGTTGGTGGATGGGGAATACTTACCCCGTCGGCATATATAAGAGAACTATACATGAACGATCCTGTTGATCAGACAGTTGCGTCAAATATCGGTCGTGTATATTCAAAACGATGTGAAGCTTCAATATATTTCAAGGATGCGGGATATCCTTATTACGTTAACGCAGATGGGACAACTAATGAACAATATTTGGAAAGAACAGTGAATGCCTCAATTAAAAAATTTCAAAATTGGAAAGGCCGTATCCGCGAAGATGGTACAAACTATCGATCTGGAATTAATGAAAGAGTTCTTCGCCTTGCAGATGTTTATCTGATGTATGCAGAGGCGCTTGTTCAACGTGATGGAGATTCAAAAGCTGCTACTGCAGTAACATACATCAATTATGTGCGTTCAAGGTCGGGTGTTACCCCACTTAATGCATCAGACTACAATACCAAGGATAAGATAATGAACCATTTAATGTACGTGGAACGTCCGTTGGAACTTGCCTGGGAAGGATTTAACATTCGTTGGTATGACTTGCGCCGTTGGGGGAAGATAAAACCTTGGCTGACAGATCTTGCATCCAGAACATGGAAGTTTCCCGATACCGGTCCAATCAAGCAGTTTGGTAACTCTGCAGCAAACTTTCAGCCGAAGCATTACTATTTTCCCATTCCAAATGTAGAAACCAACAGCAATCCATACATAAAAAATTAAAACGAATCTTATGAAAAAGAGTTATCTATATAATATTTGGTGCATTATTACAATGCTATTTGTCAGTTGCAATGTATATGAAATGCCATCTGAATCCTTTTCTTTTGCGACAGTTGTGTCGAGTGTGAATTCCAGTAATGTAGTAAATGTTAGAGACATTCTGACTTTTCAGGATATCTCACAAGGGATTGTATCCCGTAAGTGGAATATTACTAATGCCGAGTTCGTTAAGGGTGATTCGATTACTGCTAAAGTAAAAATTCGCTTTATGAAACCAGGAGTGCAACAAGTACACCTACTGGCCTCTTTTATCAAAAGTGATTATAATTTGGATACAACATTCACAATTACTGTTCTCGATACTATTACGGCCAACTTCAATGCAATGTCAAACGGAATCATATACACATCAAAGCAACGAATTACAGCTGAAGCAGGTAGTGGCCCAATCACATTTACTGCCGATTGTGGAGGTTTTCCAGTTTACTATCGTTGGTTTCTAAAAGGCTCTGCAGAGGAAGGGTTCTTTGGAAGAGATCTTACCAAGGTTGAAGCGAATTATTACCTGCCGGGTAAATATGATGCGATGTTGGTTGCTTCCCGCGAACAACCTTGGGGTTTAGACACAATACTTATCAAAGAGTACTTAACAATTTTACCTTCAACTAAGCCAGCCAGTGTCCAGCGCATTCTTCAGACCTCCGATGATAAGCTGGAGGTAGCATTTAACCTGGGGATGAAAGCCCCGGCTGTTGCTGATATCACGGCATTCAAAGTGAAGCGCAATAACATCCCTGTTTCAATAAAATCTCTTACGCTGAAGTCTGGCGATTTTACCAGGTTTATCATGGAGATTGATGGAGGTGTTTGGAATGGCGACGATGTGATGGTTAGTTATGCCAATGGATCTGTTCAATCGGTCGTGAATACTTCTCTTTCTGCTTTTTCTGATATTGCATTTACACCATACAATGCAAATCTTATCCTCAATCCTGGTTTTGAGAGCGGATCCTGGAGTAAAGCATTTTATAATAATAATTGGGGCATTCTGGAAAAAGCTGGTATAAGTACAACCCAGGTGCATTCAGGTAGTCAAAGCGTATACATGGAAGCGCCATCATCCGTTGGTGGTATGATGCTAGAAGGTGATGATTATAAAGGTATAACAGGTTTTAGAACCAATAAGAGCTATAAAATGGAGTTTTGGGTTTACAATAAGACCTTGGCATCTTATGCTGAATTTGGACTTAATATCATCGACGGATCGAATTGGGAAACTATTATCAAATCGTGGACTGGTGGCACGGCTGCTGGAGTCACAAAAGACCAATGGGTTAAATTGAGTTTTAATTTCAAACCCAATAATCCTGTTGATCCCAATATGGTAGTTAAAGCTGATTCCGATAAAGGCCGTTTATGGTTTTATATTTCCAGTAACTTTAAGGGGTATATCGATGATTTTATGCTTTACGAAATTAAACGGCACTAATAGTTAAACTTTGCAATACAATAGACAGGGGAATATCACAATATTTCCCTGTCTATATTTTCAAATATTTTTAATTTATAAGTACTTAAAATATAATTCATGAAAAAAATTAAAATCGTTTTTTTAATACTTCTGCTAACCCTGGCATACTCACTGCCTTTTATAGGTTGCAGAGAGGCCCAAAATAATTTGTTGCCTTATGATCCAAAACCAAACAATTCCGACGGATATAATAAAACGCTTGCAGATCGTCCTGGTTATGCATTGGTTGAAATGCTTTCTGATGAATTTAATGGTACTTCGCTCGACCAATCAAAATGGATTGATAGCATGACCTATTGGGAGGGACGTGGTGCTGAATTTTTACCTTCAAATATTTCCGTCGGTAAAGGATATCTGCAATTGAAATCGAGCATAAAAAATGAGGCGCAATTGCAGGAATTATACAGTACAATAGATTATCTTATTACAGGTATACATAAAACCATAGACATTAATGCCTGGACATCTTCATCATATGGTACAAATTGGAATTCTGATAAAATTAACGCCGATATAAATAATCTAATGTCAACCGGGATAAAAGCAATAGGAGCAGCTGCAATTATGTCAAAACAAATGGCAGCAGATTCTGGCTATTATGAAGCACGAATTAAAGCCTCTAAGCTTTGCATGAGCTCTGCCTTTTGGCTTCAGGGAGGTGGCAGCGAATTTGATATTACTGAAAGTTTTGGAGATGTTATGATAAAAACCTCAAGCTGGCATCTTGAAAGACCATACTTGATATCTACATCTATTTGGGACAACAACGCAAAGGATAGTGACCCTCAACTTGGCGGAGTAAATTACAAAATAGAAAATAAGACAAGCGATGAGTTTTTTGTACTTGGCTTTAAATGGGGGATCAAAGAAGTTATTGTTTATTACAACGATAAGGAAATTATGAGAAAAAGATTGGATACAAACCCTGCTATTCCATTTGTCAAATTTGCCAGTAAAAAATTTTTAATTTTTGATACTGAAATTCTAAATGGCCCATGGGTAGGCTGGCCTTCAAAGAATGATCTAATTGACCCCACTAAAAATGTATTTTATATTGATTGGGTGAGAGTATGGAAACAAAAAACTTAAAACTTTATTATTCGAACTTATTTTTTGATTATTTGAAAATAATTCATAAAGTAAACATCGACACATAATGCGTATAATTGGAATACTAATTTTATTTTTTCCATTATCGTTCAATGCTTTAGCGCAAAGTAAAGTGCGAAAAGTTGAATTATTAGACGAAAACTGGCATTTTATTCAAAAAGAGGTTACCAACGGTGCCTTTGCACAGTGCACCGATACTTATTGGGAGGTGGTATCCGTTCCTCACGACTGGGCAATTAACAAACCATTCGATATGAAGATTGATCTGCAGGTTGTACAGGTTAAAGCTGATGGAGAAGAAAAACCACAACTCAGAACAGGAAGAACCGGGTCCTTACCAGCTTTTGGAATAGGTTGGTACAGAAAGGGCATTTATATTCCGTCTGAAGATAGGGGGAAAATAATCGCTATTGAATTTGATGGTTTAATGAGCAATTCCCAGATATTCTTAAACGGGAAATACGTTGGTGAATGGCCCTACGGTTATTCCTCTTTCAGGTTTGATATCACCCGTTTTGTGGAATTCGGAAAAGAGAATTTATTAGCTGTCCGATTGGAAAACAAAGAGCAATCTTCCCGATGGTACTCGGGAGCCGGAATCTATCGTAATGTGCGTTTAGTATTAACCGAGCCGATATATGTTGCTCATTGGGGGACCTTTATTACAACACCAAAAATTGATAAAACGAGTGGTGTGGTAAATATTAAAACCAGAATTGAAAATCTAACAGGTAAACCAGAAAAAGTAGAATTGGTTACCGAGATCGTTAATTCGTCGGGAACAACTGTTTCAGTTTCATCATGTATAAAAGATGTAGTTGACAATACTGAATTTGATGAAAACATAAATGTTTCAAATCCAATTTTATGGAGCGTTGAAACACCCAATATGTATAAAGCAGTAAGTAAATTATATGTAAACAAGGTACTGAAAGACGTTTATGAAACACCATTTGGATTCCGCTCAATTAGATTTGATAAGGATAAAGGTTTTTTCTTAAACGATAATCATCTAAAAATAAAAGGGGTTTGTAACCACCACGATCTTGGACCATTAGGTGCAGCAGTAAACTACAGAGCCACAGAACGACAGTTGGAAATACTAAAGGAAATGGGATGTAATGCTATCCGCACATCGCATAATCCACCATCGCCAGAATTACTGGAACTTTGTGACAAAATGGGTTTCCTAGTTATGGATGAATCATTCGATGAATGGAAAATAGGAAAAAATGAGAAAGGTTATCATACTTTGTTTGATCAGTGGGCAGAAAAAGATTTAGTGTCCATGATCCATCGCGATAGAAATCATCCGTCAATTATTATGTGGAGCATTGGAAATGAAGTATTAGAGTTAAATACCATGGATAATAAAGGGAGAGAAATTGCAAAGTTTCTAACAGAAATATGCCATCGGGAAGACCCTTCAAGACCTACAATTTCCGGTTTTAACAATGCACTTGGCGCAATAAATAATGGTATTGCCGACGAAGTAGATATTTTTGGCATTAATTATCCGAGAATTGGCAATATGACCTATGCCAAATTTCATACAGAAAAACCAGATTATTGTCTCATAGGTAGTGAGACCGAATCGACAGTTAGTACTCGTGGCACCTACAAATTTCCTGCAAAAGAAATAAAGTCACCATGGTACAGCGATTATCAGGTTTCGAGTTACGACACAGAGGGACCAAGTTGGTTCAGTACTCCCGATCATGAATTTGCAATGCAGGATGATTGCGAAGCTGTTGCCGGGGAATTTGTCTGGACAGGTTTTGACTACCTCGGGGAACCTACCCCCTATAATGAAGGTACGCCTGCAAAAAGTTCCTACTTCGGGATTATCGATTTAGCCGGATTAAAAAAAGACCGGTTCTACCTTTATCAAAGTCAATGGAATGATAAACCGATGCTGCATCTTCTCCCGCATTGGAATTGGTCCGACAGAATCAACGATACGGTTCCTGTGATGTGCTACACGAACTTTCCAAAAGCAGAACTTTTTGTGAACGGGAAAAGTATGGGAGTAAAAACAAAAGACAGGAATCATACATTTACAAGATACCGTTTAATATGGGATAATGTAATTTACCAGCCTGGTGAAATTAAGGTAGTTGCCATGGATAAAAGCAACAATCCAGTTGCCACCCAAATTATCAGGACGTCAGGCGAACCCTATAAGATTCGTTTAACGCCAGATCGGGCTGAGATCAAAGCCGATGGTAAAGACTTAAGCTTTATCACCGTAGAAGTTTTAGATAAGAAGGGTAACTTATGCCCCCGAGCTAATATTTTGCAGTTTTTCGATGTAAAGGGAGCTGGAAAACTGAAAACTGTTTGCAACGGAGATCCAACAGACCAAACCTCTTTTGCCTCCAACTACATGAAAACCTTCAACGGGAAGATGGTTATATCAGTACAATCTACAAAAGATGCAGGGAGCATATCCGTTACTTCATTTGGATCATTACTTAAAGAAGATATTATAAATCTAAAATCGAAATAAATAACGATGAAGCCTATTATTACATTAATTCTATTTCTTACTTGCTTGAGTGTTTTAGCTCAGCTAAAACGTTTGGGCGCAGAAACTGGCGAGCAAAAAGTGCAGCGAATGGCACAGTGGACGCACGACCGCTTTGGAATGTTTATTCACTTTGGTTTGTACTCGGTAGCGGCCCGTCATGAGTGGGTGAAAAAGTTTGAAAATATAAATTCGGATGACTATCAAAAATATTTTGACGTGTTCAATCCAGATTTGCTCAAGCCAAAAGAGTGGGCAAAAAAGGCAAAAGAGGCTGGCATGAAGTATGCAGTTCTGACAACGAAGCATCACGAAGGATTTTGTCTGTTCGACTCGAAATTTACCGACTACAAATCAACAAATACAGCTTATGGTCTTGATATTGTGAAAGAGTTTGTTGATGCATTCAGAGCTGAAGGGATAAGTATCGGATTATACTATTCATTAATTGACTGGCATCATTCCGATTTTACCATTGATGAAAATCATCCTCAAAGTCCCGGTGATCCACAAAAATATGCGGAACTCAACAAGGGAAAGGACATGAATAGATATAGGGAGTACCTGTACAATCAGGTTCGCGAGTTAATGACAAACTATGGGAAAATAGATATTCTATGGTTAGATTTCTCATATCCAGGCGAATATGGCAAAGGTAGAAAAGACTGGGATTCGGAAAAACTAATTAAGATGGTACGCCAGCTACAGCCAGGTATCCTGCTTGATGACAGGGTCGATCTCAAGGATTATGAGGATGGATGGGATTTTACAACACCCGAACAGTTTAAGATATCAAAGTGGCCTGAAATAAATGGTGAAAGAGTGCCTTGGGAAACCTGTCAAACTTTTAGTGGTTCATGGGGTTATTCACGCGATGAAAATACGTGGAAGGATACAAGGCAATTGTTGACCTTGCTCATAGAAACAGTGAGTAAGGGTGGAAATCTTATCCTCAACGTTGGACCGACCTCAAGAGGAACATTTGACTATCGCGCCGATGCTGCATTAAAATCCATGGGTGAATGGATGAAGTTAAACAGCCGGTCAATATATGGTTGTACTGAAGCACCACCACAGTTTCTGGTTCCGGAGCGAAGTTTAATTACTTACAACCCCCAGACAAAAAGGTTGTATGTCCATCTTTTGGATTACCCCTTGCAAAATTTTACGCTCCCCAACTATAAAGACAAGGTGAAATATGCTCAATTTTTACATGACGGATCCGAAATAAATTTTGCCAAACCCTACGGAGCATGGATGAAAGATGACGTAGGAATTAATGACCTAAACCTTTGCTTACCCGTAAATAAACCAAATGTCGAAATTCCTGTGATTGAAATTTTCCTGAAATAGTTTTTTAAAGTTGCAATATTATCAGATTCCTTAATATCATTAAACACTGACTTAAAAGACAATAAGGTTTTCTTTGTCAAAATGAAGTATAAGAACTCCGAAGGGCACCCAACCGTATCCGAGCATCAGGAAATGGTAGATGTCTTAGTCCCATTTATTGAGGATAAACTGGATAATTAATCGATATAAAAAAAATCAGCAAAATATATGTCCCCTATTTGCATTTAGGGCAAAACAATAATAATTACTTACCGAATGATTAAAGAAAAATTCAAATTAAGCTTTTACCAAATAAAAACTCTTATTTTTTTGTTTGCAATTTGCCAAACCCTTTTAAGTAGTTGCCAGACAGCAGACGTTCCTGAACCAGAAGTAGCAAAGAAATCCATTGTTCTTCCTAATAATCCAAATTTTATATATCATGGAAGAGTGGACTTTACAAACAGTTCAGAACCCCGATTTTTTTGGGCTGGCAGTGGTTTTAGTGTTTGGTTTGAAGGAACATCGGCAGAAGTAATTCTGGATGACTTCGATGGAACAAACTACTACAATGCCATAATTGATAATAATGACTCGGAACGTGTTATAATTGATTGTATGAAAGGAGAAACATCTTATTTAATTGCCAATGGACTTGAGTCAGGAGTGCATAAACTACAACTTTTGCGAAGAACTGATTCTACTACTCCACACACGAAATTTAAGGGAATAGAAATTGATGGTGACAAACAAATTGTAGCGCCACTAAAGTTGCAACCTTCCTTGAAAATTGAATTTTATGGAAACTCAATTACCTCTGGACATGGTATTTTAGATGAAACCCGACAAAATAACGACGACCGCTCTACATGGGACAATTATCATACTTATGCAGCAAAAACAGCTCGCTCGATTAATGCCGATTATCGTTGTATTTCCATGAGTGGAATAGGAATTATGGTTAGTTGGTATCCGTTAATAATGCCAGAGTTATACGATCGGATTGACCCAAATAATAAGAGTAAGAAGTGGGATTTTTCACAATGGCAGGCGGATATTGTAGTTGTCAACCTTTTTCAAAATGATTCTTGGTTAATTAACAACATGCCCCAAATTCCGAATACCGAAGAAAGAATAAATTCATATCGAGATTTTATCCAAACCATTCGCCAGAAATACCCCTGTGCAATGATTGTTTGCACACTTGGAAATATGGATGCTTGCAAAGATGGTTCACCATGGACTGAATATATTAGCAGTGCTGTAGAAAAATTTAAAACCGAAGCAAATGATTCAAATATTTTTTATGTGCCAATGAAATATAAAAATACAGATGGTCATCCAACTGTTTCGGAACACCAACAAATGGCTGATGTTTTAATACCGTTTATTAAAAATAAATTGGAAAACCGATAGGATAAAATGAAGTATTTTATCCTATTTTATTTATACGTTGCTCTTTGTTTTTTTTCCAGTCAAAAGGAAATTGATGACATTGAAATAAAAGATGTAACAGATACCGAATTCGAGGTTAGCATTAAAAGGCATGGCAATGAGTATTCATCGCTAACGGCAGTAATGGTAATTTCAACAAAAGATAAAATTTATGAAAAAAACAGAAATCAGAGCCTTAGAATTTAATATAGGATTCTCTACCATGATTCAATATCAATCAGTAATTCGCAAACTCGTTGCCCTTGTTCTTGTTCTTGGATGTGGTATTTGGTCAGATCTCTTCGCACAAACAGAGTCGGGTACACAGATCGCCTCATCTGACAAGGGATCATCAATGATGTTTACGGCTTCTAAAGATAAGAACGTGTCTTTTAAGAGAGATGCAAGACTGGATCAATGGTACAATGCAGATTCAAAAGGTGGTCTTTTCGTCCATTGGGGACTTGGTACAGGTAAGACTCCAGGTAACCTGATGTACCAAAATGTCCAAGCCTTTGAAGATGCAACAGAGGCTGCCAATTGGACGCCTCAGCCCATGGTAGATGCAGCGGTAAAACTTAATTGCAAATATATTGTGTGGGCTACCCTGCATGTTGAGCACGGCCTTATTCGTACATGGAAATCAAAGATTCCAGGCACTCCCACAACTAAGCGCGACTATCTTGGTGAGCTTTGCAACGCAGCGGCATTAAAGGGAATCAAAATAGTTGTATATATGAACGGTGACGCTTCAACAAAGAATGCAAATGTTAAGAACTTTATTGATGGAGTTGCATATGCAAAATATAAAAATTCAAGCATTGACATTAAAAATAATATTGACCATTGGATTAGGTACTTTCTGAAAGATAATATGTTTGAAATCATGGACAATTATCCAAATGTTATAGGGTTCTGGTGCGATGGATGGGACCGTCCTTCGGTAGATACGGTAACATTATCTGCAGTACATACAAAAAATCAGAACTATTTAATATTCAGAAATGAATATGGCAATCAACCTTCTTATGATGATGTGGATGTAATGGGTGTTGAGCCTTTTGCCAAGATCCTTTCTCCAAAATATGATAAGTCAAGTGGCAT
>Ga0136636_10001682_pt1 | contig 13015 bp, 10 predicted proteins | sample AntDrymUQ8522106_2_FD_104653 | JGI IMG/M metagenome (GOLD analysis project Ga0136636, IMG submission 104653) | Polar desert sand microbial communities from Dry Valleys, Antarctica - metaG UQ852 (21.06) | ecosystem: Environmental > Terrestrial > Soil > Desert | place: Antarctica: Dry Valley... | reverse complement strand
GCTTCTTCTACAGGATAATAATTATTATCAATTACATCGTTTAAATTTTTGGTAACCTGGTAGGCAACCTCAAAAAGCTTTTGATGATCAAATTTTCCATCTATTACAAAACGTGGTAAAGCAATTGATGCAAGGTTGCACACTGCAACCTCTTCGGGGCTGGTAAATTCCATAATCTCGGTACATAAATTACTGCTCTTTATGGTTCCAAGATTTTGCTGATTGCTTTTGCTATTGGCCGCATCCTTATATAATAGATAAGGCGTACCAGTTTCAATTTGCGATTCTAATATTTTGAACCATAAATCTTGCGCCTTAATGGTTTTTCTTGCTCGTCCCTCAGTTTCGTATTGAGTGTATAATTTTTCAAATTCGGCACCCCAACAATCACTTAACCCGGGTGCTTCGTTAGGACAGAATAAACTCCATTCCCCATTAGCTTCAACTCTTTTCATAAATAAATCACTTATCCACAATGCAAAGAACAAATCTCTTGCTCTCATCTCTTCTTTACCATGATTTTTTCTTAAGTCTAAAAACTCAAAAACATCAGCATGCCATGGCTCCAGGTAAATAGCAAATGCTCCTTTACGTTTTCCACCACCTTGATCTACATAGCGGGCCGTATCATTAAATACCCTTAGCATTGGTATAATACCATTACTTGTTCCGTTAGTGCCTCCAATATAACTGCCTGTTGCTCTAATATTATGAATTGCTAAACCAATACCACCGGCACTTTGAGAAATTTTAGCAGTTTGTTTTAAAGTATCATAAATACCATCAATACTGTCTTCCTTCATGGTTAATAAAAAGCAAGAACTCATTTGTGGTTTTGGTGTACCTGCATTAAAAAGTGTAGGAGTAGCATGTGTAAACCACCGCTCACTCATAAGGTGATAGGTTTTAATAATGCTATCAATATCAGTTTTATGAATACCAACTGCAACCCTCATGTACATGTGCTGAGGCCTCTCTACAATTTTACCATTTACTTTCAGTAAATATGACTTTTCTAATGTTTTAAATCCAAAATAATCAAATGCAAAATCCCGATCGTAAATAATGGTGCTATCTAATAAGTCTGCATTTTCCTCAATAATCTGCATTACATCTTCTGCAATCAATGGTAAAGTTTTACCTGTAGTTTTATCCACATAATTGTAAAGTTTTCTCATGGTAACTGAAAAACTTTTCACAGTGTTTTTATGCAGATTACTTACCGCAATTCTTGAAGCTAGTATTGCATAGTCAGGATGGGTAATGGTTAAAGATGCGGCAGTTTCTGCGGCAAGATTATCTAATTCTGTTGTGGGTACACCATCAAAAATACCTTCAATTGTTTTTTTTGCTACATCAATTGCATTTACCATTGGACTAAGTCCGTACGATAATTTTTCTACTCTTGCTGTTACTTTATCAAATTTTACGGATTCTCTTTTACCGTTTCTTTTCTCTACGTACATGTTACGATATATTTATGTTGTTATCTGTTATTGTAAGCCAAAAACTACGCTATCACTTTTAAAAGCCCGGTGTACAAGTACGCTACTAAAAATCTTCTTCCAAAGAGAATGCCTGTGTTTCTTTGTTACCCATTACACCCGCTTTTTGGTAATCTCCTACCCTTTTTTCAAAGAAATTTGTTTTGCCTTGCAGGGATATCATTTCCATAAAATCAAATGGATTGGTGGTATTATAGATAGTATCATATCCTAATTCCGATAGCCACCTATCTGCTACAAACTCAATGTATTGTTGCATTAATACAGCATTCATTCCTATCAACCCAACAGGTAAGGCATCAGTAATAAACTCTTTTTCTATGGTTACTGCATCTGAAATAATAGCATGAACCTGGGTTTGAGTTAACCTATTTTTTAACATTTTGTACATGAGGCATGCAAACTCACAATGCAAGCCTTCATCCCTGCTAATTAATTCATTACTAAAGGTTAAGCCTGGCATTAAACCTCTTTTCTTTAACCAGAATATTGAGCAAAAACTACCGCTGAAAAAGATGCCTTCAACCGCTGCAAAAGCAACCAATCTTTCAGCAAATGATCCATTGTTAATCCAACGCAATGCCCACTCTGCCTTTTTCTTTACCGCAGGTACAGTATCAATGGCATGAAAAAGCTTATTTTTTTCCTCAGGATTTTTTATGTAAGTGTCAATTAGCAATGCGTATGTTTCACTATGGATATTCTCCATCATTATTTGAAAACCATAAAAACACCTTGCTTCCGGCAATTGCACTTCGCTCATAAAGTTGACAGCTAAATTTTCATTTACAATACCATCGCTAGCAGCAAAAAATGCCAACACATGACTTATAAAATGCCGTTCGCCGTCGTTCAAATTATCCCAGTCTTTATTGTCACTGCTTAGGTCTATTTCTTCCGCTGTCCAAAAACTAGCTTCATGCGTTTTGTATTGTTTCCATATTTCGGGGTAATTAATGGGAAGTATAACAAATCGATCTTTGTTTTCTCTTAATAAAATTTCATCTGTTGCTTGCATAATATTTTTACTTTCTATGATATTTAAAATGTCTTTTTGAGTTACTTTTTTGAGTTGTTTTTAATGGGTAATGTTTTACAATTTTTTGTTATCAAACTTTTTTGATATTTTTTGATAATTAAAGATTAGCACAATATTATTTTATCCACATCGTTTAAATTTTTGCTAATTTAATTGTGATGCAGGATTAATAAATTGCCGCAAAACCAGTTTTATTGAAAATTATTTTTAATTGTACTTCTTCCATTAATTGTGATCCTTGTGTGTATTTTTTAACGTAAAACAAGGAAAAAAATCAGTTTTTTTTCGCTTTGCATTCGTTAACACTATTTTACCTTTTTAGTAGAATAGGATGTAAATTAATAACCTAAATTTAAAATTGGAATAAGTTGTTATTCACTTAATGTTGACAACTTAGCAAATGCAGCATGGTACTGTATTTATTTATTTTTATAATACCTGCCATGTTCAAATGTTTGATTAGCCTAAGCCAAAAGATGTGTTTTTACCTAAAAAATCCTTGTTCTTTAATAAGAAATAAAATAGTTGATGTACTTGTTGAAATACCTGTTGATAACTTTGTTTAAATCAAATTTTGCGGGTTAAAACGTAGAGACAGAGGTTTTAAAATCCAAAAAAATATGGAGTTGTATTTTATAAAAAAAAAGGTAATTATCAACGATTTGGAGGTAACAAAAAATGATTATAAATTCTTACTAATAAAGTTGTTGTAAGCCTTACTAGAAATTTTAATTACTGTATTTGTGGGAAATAGATAAACAACTATTGATACTGTTACTTTTCTAGAGTTGCAACAATCCTACTTTAAATAGGCTATTTACAGGCTTATTATCCCAAAACAATTCAAAATCTATTAGCCCGGCGGCTTCAAAATTTTCTTTTACTTCTTGTAGCGTAGTAAGTTTATGCTTTTGAATAGATAGTATTGGCAAAATATTGATTAACCAGTCGCCAAAGGCTTTATTTACCTTAAACTCAATTGTTTCCGTAGTAGATTGAAATGTAAGTGAACACATCTCCCATTGATTTCCTTTTTTCGATTTTATAAAATACTCAGCTTTTGGTGGCACTCCCAGCCATACAAGTTTAGCTGTTGGTTTTGCCGACTCAGGAATTTCATTTTCTATAGCCTCTATAATATAGGTAGGCTTTACCGATGTTTTAGGTGTTTTAAACTCAAACCATTTTTGCAAAGGATAATCAAAACAGGCACCATGCATATAATTGAGCAGAGATTTTTTTAACCCAAAACTAAAGCTGTCATGCTCGGCACCTGTTGGATCTATATGCTCAATATCATTGTTAGCAAATGTTCCAATTGTAGTATTCTTTTTTTCTACTTTATAATAAGAGGGGTTCATGCCTACGGGGCTATGGGCCGTCATTGCAAATTGGTGCCAAAAAGCGGATTGTAAAATGCCGGCTTCAAATAATTGCCGCACCATTTCCAGCGAATCAATTGTTTCCTGCGCTGTTTGTGTAGGAAAACCATACATAAGATAAGCATGCACCATTATGCCTGCATCTTTAAAATTTTTGTTTACACATGCTACCTGGGCCACAGTTATTCCCTTTTGAATGAGTAACAAAAGCCGGTCCGATGCTACCTCTAACCCACCGGATACACCAATACAACCAGATGCTTTTAGCAATAAACAAAGATCTCGGGTAAAACTTTTTTCAAACCGTATATTAGTCCACCAACTTACCACTAATTTTCGTTTAATAATTTCCAAAGCCACGGATCGCATTAACGCAGGCGGTGCTGCCTCATCAACAAAGTGGAACCCATTTTCGCCAGTTTGTTCCATCAACTCCTCCATTCTATTGCAAATAATAGCGGCAGTGAGGGGCTCGTATTGTTGTATGTAATTGAGTGAGATATCGCAAAAAGTACATTTACCCCAGTAACAGCCGTGTGCCATGGTCAGTTTATTCCACCGTCCATCGCTCCAAAGGCTGTGCATGGGATTAACCATTTCTATAGCAGAAATATATTTATCTAATAAAAGATTGCTGTAATCGGGTGTGCCCACCTGCCCCTGTTTATAATCTGTACAAGTTGCATTATTAATGTAAGTAACCTCCCCATTTACCATTGTAAATGAACGCTTTAGGTCTTCTGCATTTTTTAAACCCTGCACGTGTGCTACCAACATTTCTATGGGTGCTTCACCATCATCAAGCGAAATAAAATCAACCATTTCAAAAACCCTTGCATCTTTTAACGAGCGTAATTCGGTATTAGCAAAACCTCCGCCCATTGCAACTTTTACAGTTGGATAATTTGCTTTTATCCATTGCCCACAACGTAATGCAGCATATAAATTACCTGGAAAAGGAACCGATAAAGCCACTAATAAAGGCTGCACCGTTTTCATTTTTTCCGCTAAAATATCTATCAATATAGTATCAATAAAAGTATAATTTAGGTGCAGAGATTTATACAGCTCATCAAAGCTATTAGCGCTTCGGCCTAGCCGTTCAGCATACCTGCTAAAGCCAAAATGACTGTCAACTGTTTCTTTTATAAAATCAGATATATCTTCTAAATACATGGTAGCCAGATGCTTAGCCTTATCTTGCAAACCCATACTTCCAAAGCCCCACAATAAATCATCTAACTGCGTAAAACGGCTGGCTTCCGGTAAAAATCCCCTGCTGCATATTTGCCTTGCTAGCGAGGGATTATGCCCCTGAAGAAATTTTATTGCAGCTTCAATTGTTTGAATGTAAGCTTGCTGTAAACTGAAAATACGTAAACAGTTTGCTGAAAAACCGTCGGTATTGCTGATGCTTCCAAATAAATGTTGTAGACCCTTTTGAGAAAATAAAGCCAATGTAACTTCTATCCCAAGATCTGTTTGATAGCTGGAAATATTCTTTGTATTTAAGAATCCTTTAAGGTAAGCAGTGGCCGGGTAAGGCGTATTTAGCTGTGTAAAAGGAGGTGTTATCAATAAAACGTCTGCACTCAATTGTAAATAATTTGATTATAACAAAAATATCTCTTCTTTTTGGGAGAAAAGTACAAAGTTAAACAAAGTGATAGCAATATAAGTTTGAATGAGATTTCAAAAAACTAATTTTAAAACTCTTGTCCCTTTTATATTGGCTAACATAGCTAACTTACACTTATTAAATGTGTTTAATTGATACAATCATCTACCATTCAGTTACTAAGGTTTCATTTTTCATTTTTTTTGATGCCTGTTTATTGGTACGCTTTAAGCCAAACAGCCAGCATTAACAAAGCTCACGCCATTCTTATTTTTATAATACTACATTTATTGGTATATCCTGCAAGCAATGGCTACAATAGCTACATGGACAGAGATACTGAAAGTGTGGGCGGTATAAAAAATCCTAAACAACCAACCCCTCAATTATTTTATGTAAGTATATTGTTTGATGTTGTGGCTTTAATTGCCAGCGTACTAATTAGTGTGTACTTTACTGTTGGGTTATTGGCATATATTCTTGCATCAAGGGCATATAGCTATAGAGGTATCCGGTTAAAAAAATATCCAATTACAGGCTATCTTACCGTAATTATTTTTCAGGGAGGGGTAACATTTTTTTTAGTAATGCATGGATGCAGCGTTGAAAAAACTTTACAGGTACCGTGGATGGGAGTGTTAGCAGCATCACTTCTTATAGGTGGTTTTTATCCGCTTACACAAATTTACCAGCACAAACAAGATAAAATTGATGGCGTAAATACGTTAAGCATTTTGCTGGGTTACAGAGGCACCTTTATTTTTACTGCCGTCGTATACGCAATGGCAGTTGGCACTATGGGATATCAATTAAACAGTGTAGCTGCATTTAAAGAGTTTTTACAAATACAAATCTTTTTTATACCTGTTCTCGTATATTTTTTTTGGTGGTTTAAGCAGGTAGTGATTGAACAAGATGCCGCAAATTTCGTTAACACAATGCGTATGAATATACTTGCTTCCACTTGTACCAATGCAGCATTTATTACTTTATTTTTAATCGAAAAATTTTGAGCAAAATAGTATCTATAGCCACTGGCACTCCCCCTTACAAACACAAACAAGATGAAATTTTTTCATTTGCAGACGCAGTTTACAGCCAAAATGATGTAGATAGCCGTAAATTAAAATTTTTGTACAAACATAGTGGAATTGAAACCCGCCACAGTAGCATTCCCGACTATGGTATGCCTATAAATGAGCGACAGTTTTATGCAAAGAATAAAGCGCTGGAACCATTTCCAAATTTGGAGGAAAGGATGGAGTGGTATGCAAAAAATGCAGCTCCTCTATCAATTAATACTATTACTGAATGTATTGATAAAAAAATTAAAGTATCTGATATAACTCACCTAATTACTGTAAGTTGCACAGGAATGAGTGCCCCGGGATTAGATTTAGAAATAGTAGAAACCATGGGCTTATCTCCCAATATTTTTAGAACATCAATTAATTTTATGGGCTGTTATGCGGCCATTCATGCATTAAAACTGGCCGATGCATTGTGTACCGGAAAGGAAAATGTAAATGTAATGGTTGTATGTACTGAGTTTTGTACGTTGCATTTTCAAAAAGAAAACACCATTGATAACCTTACCGCAACGTTGCTTTTTGCTGATGGATGTGCTGCAATGTTGGTTCAATCTGATGGAAGCACAATGAAAGGGTTAAACATCGACAGTTTTTTCTCTAATATTTCTTTTAAAGGAAAAAAAGACATGAGCTGGAAACTTTCATCAAGGGGGTTTTTAATGACGCTATCTGGCTATGTACCAGATTTGGTAAAAGAAGATTTTGAAGCATTGGTTGGTAAAGCATTAGATAACGCAGGCCTCACCAAAGATGATATTACCCATTGGTGCATTCATCCGGGAGGAAAAAAAATATTGGAAGTAATTGAAAACTGTATTCATTTGCCAAAAAATTCTCTGGATTACTCTTACCAGGTACTCCGTAATTTTGGAAACATGAGCTCACCAACAATTTTATTTGTACTTCAAAAAATATTAAATGAGCTTCAAGTAACCCCCAATGCTAAAAAGGCAGTTGTATTTGGTGCAGCTTTTGGCCCCGGCCTTACTATGGAAACTTTTATTGGCAAGTATGATTGACTTTACAACAAGATCTAACAAAAAGGAATTACTCGACGATACGGGAATACCATTTGCTGACATACAGCAAAATATGAAGGAACTGAATAGGGTAAACACCCTTCTTGGTGGCCATGCTATTACCATTAAAGGGGTTAAAGAAATTGTAAAAAAATTACCACCTAAACAATTAATAACTATCTGCGAAATTGGATGTGGTGGTGGAGATAATCTTATTGCTATTAATGAATGGTGTAGTAGCAAATTGATTCCGGTTCAGTTTATTGGTATAGATATTAAACAAGAATGTATCGAATTTGCAAAATCTCAATGCACGCAACTCAATGCTGTTTGGATAACGAATGATTATGCCGCTGTACAATTTAAAACTAAGCCCGATATTATTTTCTCTTCCCTTTTTTGTCATCATTTTGAAGATAATATGCTTATTGTGATGATTCAATGGATGAAAACCAATAGCAAACTGGGCTTTTTTATAAATGATTTACACAGGCACCCGTTGGCTTATTATTTAATTAAAATTATTACGCAAATTTTTTCAAAATCATATTTGGTAAAAAATGATGCTCCCCTATCTGTGGCAAGAGCATTTAAAAAACATGAATGGACACAATTGCTTGCAAAATCAAACGTTAATAATTATACACTGCAATGGCAGTGGGCTTTCCGATACCTATTAACTTTTTCTCATGATAGAAAATAATCACCATTTTGATGTAGCTATAATTGGTGGCGGGCTTGCCGGGCTTGCATTATCAATACAACTAGGTAGAGCAGGACATAAAATTGCTTTGTTTGAGAAAGAAGAATATCCTTTTCATAAGGTATGTGGCGAATATATTAGCATGGAAAGCTGGGCTTTTATAGAGTCACTAGGTCTTCCACTTTCAACCATGAATTTGCCCATTATTAAAAACCTAATAGTAACCTCTCCAAACGGCAATATGCTTACTGCAAAATTACCCTTAGGTGGCTTTGGCATAAGTAGGTATAACATTGATGATGCACTTAAAAAAATTGCAATTGCTAATAATGTTGCTGTGTACGAAAAATGTAAGGTAGAGGAAGTAGCTTTTGCTGATGAAACATTTACATTACATACAAGCGGCGGTATTTATACCAGCAAATTATGCTGCGGTAGCTACGGCAAAAGAAGTAATATAGATATTAAGTGGAAGCGATATTTTGTATCGCATAAAAACAATAAACTGAGCAACTATGTAGGCGTAAAATATCATATTAAAACCTTGTTTGCTTCAGATACCATTGCATTACACAACTTTAAAAATGGGTACTGTGGTATTTCTAAAATTGATGAAGATAAGTTCTGCCTTTGTTATTTAACCAATGCAGCTAATTTAAAAGAAAACGATAACTCTATTGAAGCACTGGAAAAAAATGTTTTAAAACAAAATCCACACCTAAAAACCATTTTAGATAATTGTGAGCACCTGTATCCGGCACCTGTTACTATTTCTCAAATATCTTTCAGCCATAAAACCCAGGTAGAAAACCACGTACTTTTATTAGGAGATGCTGCCGGAAGCATAACACCTCTTTGCGGTAATGGTATGAGTATGGCATTGCATGCCAGTAAAATTGCAGCTTCACTTATACTGCACTTTTTAGGCGAAGAATTTGACCGGAAAACGCTGGAGAAAAATTATAAAAAACAATGGAAACAAATATTTGCCAAACGATTATTTATTGGCAGAATGATTCAGCATCTTTTTGGAGAAAAATGGGTTACCAATTTATTTGTAATGGTGATGAAAACAATGCCATGGCTTACAAGATTACTGATAAAACAAACACATGGAAAAGCTTTTTAAATTATAGGAAATAGGTTTATTTACTTTCTTTCCAACTACTGCAAGCTACTGTTTACCAAAACTCTTCAATCTTTAACAACAAATATTTTTATACCACTATTTTACCAACAAGTAACTAATTTTGATTAAAACTAATTTAAACGATGCATGTTCCAATAATGGCAGAATTGATGGCCAAAGGAGAAAGTCCTGATGTATTATTTTGGGTAGGTTGCGCTGGAAGTTTTGACCAAAGAGCACAAAAAATTACCAAAGCATTTGTTACTATATTAGATAAAGTACAGGTAAAATATGCCATTTTAGGTAAGGAAGAAATGTGTACAGGCGACCCTGCAAGAAGAGCCGGCAATGAGTTTATGTTTCAAATGATGGCTTATCAAAATATTGCATTACTTAATGGATATGGCATTAAAAAAATTGTTACAGCGTGCCCCCATTGCTTTAATACGTTGCGAAATGAGTATCCGGAACTTGGTGGGCAGTACGAAGTAATTCATCATGCAACATTTTTACAGCAATTAATTGAAGAGGGCAAAATTAAAATGAAAGAGGGCGGCAGTTTTATTGGTAAAAAAATTACTTACCATGATAGTTGCTACCTTGGCCGTGCCAATAATATTTATGAAGCCCCAAGAAAAGTATTACAAGCGCTTGATGTGGAACTTATAGAAATGAAACGTTGCAAAAGTAATGGTTTATGCTGCGGGGCAGGTGGCGCTCAAATGTTTAAAGAAGAAGAAAAAGGTGATATAAGGGTTAACTTTGAACGGGCAAGTGAAGCTATTGATACCGGTGCATCCATTATAGCTGCGGCCTGCCCTTTTTGCAATACCATGATGACGGACGGAGTAAAAAACAGCAATAAAGAAGACGAAGTGCAAGTGATGGATATAGCAGAATTAATTGCAGCATCACTGGTTTAAATAATTACAGTTACAAAATAGAAATTAATTTATAAAAAATATTGCCATGAACTTACAATTTCAAGATAAAATACCAGCTAATTTTAATGACCAGTCAAGAGTATGGATTTACCAATGTAACCGCCCATTTGTTGCTTCTGAACTAAATGCTATTAAGGATACGCTAAATGAATTTGCTGTACAGTGGAAAAGCCATGGAGCACCTGTAAAAGCCTTTGCTGGCTTATTTTTCAATCATTTTATAATTTTAATGGCAGACGAATCTGCAACTGAGGTTGGTGGTTGCAGCACAGATAGTTCTGTAAGAATTATAAAAAGCATAGAGCAACAATATAACGTACAGTTATTTGATAGACAAACGCTTGCATTTGTAATGGAGGAGGTAGTTGAATTAGTGCCTTTATCACTTTTAGTAAATGCAATACAAAATGACTTGATAAATGGAGAAACTTTGTATTTTAATAATACTGTTTTAACAAAAGAACAGTTGCTAAACGAATGGATAATACCAGCAAAAATGAGTTGGTTAGCCAAGCGGGTAAGTTTTACCAACTTAGTTGCTTAATAAATACCAGCCTTTAAATGATGGAAAAGAGAAAGCCTCTTGCCAATAGATAAATAAACGCTAAAAAGGCAATTTGTCATATTCGTTATCTGAAGCACCTGCAGCATCGTCCGTATCATCACCATTATCTTTTTCATTAAAATCGAAGTCATCAAACAAATTGTATTCAATCTCTTTTCGTGTCACGCCTTTTTCACCCGCTTCTTCGTCCTCATCCTCCTCCTCATCCTCTTCTTCATTTTCTTCATCATACAATAAATTATCATCAAACTCCAATACAATTATTTGATTAAGTGGTATAAAATTTTCTTCTCCATCTGCATCAAGAAAATTGATAAATTGCCTTAGTGGAATTTCATCATCCAATTCTAACCCAAATAAACCAAGGCAACCGATGCTCAATTCATAATACAATAAGGGGTTACTGCTATAAGCATCATCCGGAGAAATACCTTTATGGTAAAGGATGGCTCGTGGCAAAAATTCCTCGGTTGTAACATGCATACTTACATTTCCTTCGGCAGTGGCTTCTTCAATTATAGTGGTATCTCTTTCCAGTACCTTAAAATTATCGAAATAAGAGTTGGGATCGTCTAATTGATTATTATAATCATAGCAAAAAACTATCCTTGCTATGTCAATAATATTAATAACAACCTGCCTTTTTAAAGAGGTTTCAAACCATAAAAATTTAAATGGTCGCATTTCTTGGTCGTATCCGGCAGAATTATCCCTACATCTTGCGATAAGTTGTTGCTTTTGTTCTATACTTATTTTGTATATAAGGACCATTGAGGAAAGTAATTCTATCCTTAAAGAATGACTTGCCAATTGATCTAAATCATTTTCTGTAACCCTCATAAGCTGGTGAATTTGAAATAAGCGTTCACAAATTTGTAAATGTTTCCTACATTTTTGATAATATAATTTACAATATAATAATACTTACAATATTATAAGAATTTATGTAACTCAAAAAATGAGAATTTAATATTTTGCGTGATAAATATTGCTTATCATTTATCTCTTTCAATAAGAAAGTAGGCCAACTCTTTTAATGGTAATTTCCTTTTTTCTGTAACGGCAACTTCTTCCAGGTGATACATTGCCGTAGCCATGTATTTTTCTTTTAGCTGTTTTGCCCAGCTATCTACATTGCATTGTCTAAAAATGTCAAGTACTCTTGCTACCTTATCAGTTGGGTTGCTCATCATTAAATGCTGTAATTCCTTTTGAGCTTTTGCATCTGCAACCTCAAGGGCACGTATCATTAAAAAGGTTTTTTTGTTGGCTAGAATATCTCCTCCTACTTGTTTACCAAATTTTTCAGGATCGCCAAAAGCATCTAAATAATCATCTTGCAACTGAAATGCAATGCCAAGATCTTTTCCAAACTCGTAGATATGATGTTGATTTCTTTCTCCGGTGCCGCCGAGGATAGCCCCAACCTGCAGGCTTGCAGCCAGTAATACAGAAGTTTTTAAGGTTATCATGTGTACATATTGCTCCAGGGTAACCGTTTCAATATTTTCAAAATCCATATCGAGCTGTTGACCTTCACAAACTGCCTTTGCCGTATTATTAAATAGCTGTAATACTTTTTGCAAATGGCCTATTTTCATTTTATTAAGGTATTCATAAGCCATTACCAGCATTACATCGCCAGCAAGCAAAGCAGTAGGTTCACCATACTTTGCATGAACAGTTGCCATACCCCTGCGTACCGGGGCTTTATCCATTATATCATCATGAATTAAACTAAAATTGTGAAATAATTCAATGCCTATAGCTGCATGGTAGGCATCTTCGTGAATTTCATCAAACAACTCGTTGCCCATTAAAACAGATACAGGCCTTATTCTTTTACCGCCTAATTGTAAAATATATTGGGCAGGATTGTACAGGGTTGCCGTATGTAATGGAAAATGGCGGGTATTAAATTTTTCTTCAAATATTTTAGAAAGTTCAATGAATGAATGCATGATTATCCTATATCTTTTTTGATATTTTATCTATTTAATTTATTGAAGTTCAAATAATT
>Ga0136636_10001681_pt1 | contig 13017 bp, 14 predicted proteins | sample AntDrymUQ8522106_2_FD_104653 | JGI IMG/M metagenome (GOLD analysis project Ga0136636, IMG submission 104653) | Polar desert sand microbial communities from Dry Valleys, Antarctica - metaG UQ852 (21.06) | ecosystem: Environmental > Terrestrial > Soil > Desert | place: Antarctica: Dry Valley... | reverse complement strand
TCACTTCTTGATGATCCGCAAACAAGGTATTTCTGGCCCTTTGTAATCAGACTTTATAAGGGTTTACCTTCTGAATTACAAGTTTCAGATTTTTGTATTGGATAATTTTAAAAAAGAAATCTGCAATTATTTAAGTAGAGCAATAATATGGCAAAAACTGAAAAGTTACCCGATTTGAATGATCCAATCTTGCGTGCCAAGTTGGAAAAAAACATGGGACATAATTACTATGGTGAGCCAGCATGGCCTAATGACCTGCTTTATATGTTCCCTGTAGTAATCACTGGCACGATCGCTTTAATTACTGGTTTGGCGGTACTTGACCCCACTATGATTGGCGAACCTGCAAACCCCTTCGCAACTCCTCTAGAAATTTTGCCTGAGTGGTTCTTGTATCCTGCATTCCAAATTTTACGGATCGTTCCTAACAAGCTGTTGGGTGTATTGCTACAGAGCATGATCCCTGTTGGGCTAATTTTGATTCCCTTCATTGAGAATGTCAATAAGTTCCAAAACCCTTTCCGTCGTCCTGTGGCGATGGCAGTATTTTTGTTTGGTACTGCTTTCACCCTTTACTTGGGTATTGGTTCTACGATGCCCATCGACAAGTCTCTAACACTAGGACTGTTCTAGGTCTATAAATTGCTGTTTAAGAAGTAATTTTGTGATTAAACAAACCATAATAAAGACCTTAAAAGCGTTGCTAAGCAGCACTTTTAAGGTCTTTATTTTATTACTTGACTGTTTTTATAGATATCAACCATGGATTATCCCGCCCTCATCGATTACGCTCAACCTGCTGAATGGCAGCCCCATAGTGCCTGCTGGCTAGCATTTCCCAGCCATCGAGATCTATGGTTAGAGCATTTGGATATTGTGCAAGCTGAGTTTGTTGCCCTAGCTAAAGCGATCGCTTCATCGGAAAAATTAGAGATTTTAGTACTACCCGAAACTGCTGACTTGGCTAAAGCAATGCTTGGTGACTTACCTGTGAGATTTCATCAGATTCCTTTTGGTGATATCTGGATGCGCGATATTACGCCTATTTACACTAAAAGTAGCGAAGGTAAATTAGCTGGACTTCAGTTTCAATGGAATGGGTGGGGAGGTAAATATTTTTTAGAACATGATGATCAGGTTGCAGAGAGGATTCTGCAAAACCTTGATATTACTAAGTTTAAGTTTGACTGGGTGCTAGAAGGTGGGGCGATCGAGGTTGATGGCGATGGGACTTGTCTGACAACTAAGCAATGTCTTTTAAATCCCAATCGCAATCCTCACATGGATCAAATAGCGATCGCTTCGGGATTAAAGACAGCTTTGGGTGTTAGAAAAGTTTTGTGGATAGAAGAGGGTTTACTAAATGATCATACAGATGGGCATATCGACACGATCGCCCGCTTTATTGCTCCTCATACGGTTATGTGTATGCAACCAACCGCCAGTGATGATCCCAACAATCAAGTTCTCGCAGATATCGCCGAACAGTTGGAGTCAATGACCGATGCTAAAGGACGTAAGCTGAATGTGATTAAAGTCCCATCTCCCCATCTGGTTCTTGATGATGAAGGCGAAATTTTGCCCGCTAGTTACCTCAATTTTTATATTTCTAATGACAGCGTGATCATCCCCACCTATGGCTCGGAAAATGATCAGTTAGCGGTGCAAGAAATTGCGAAGCATTTCCCAGAACGCAAAGCGATCGGGCTTTCAGCAAAGCATATTCTCTTGGGCGGAGGTGCGTTTCACTGCATTACTTGCCACCAACCTGCCTAGTCACTAAAAATTACAGCGCTTTTAAAAATTTCGCTAGGCTAATTAATGTGGTTGCGTTCTAGATCAAAGCGATACGACTGAAATCCTGTGAAATTTGCTCTCTTTTCAGAACTGGAAAGGGCGATCGCAGTATGCTCAAAAGGTGATAAGTGGGCGGGTTTAGAACTAATTAAGCGATCGTGAAGCTTAATGTCATCGCTAAGGCTACGAATACCATCGTGATTAAGGTAGCTAACCCTTGCACAGCGTCCTACGGAAATTTTAACTAATTCGTGGCGATCGCTAATTTCTTCAATATCTTCTTGCTTAATTAAGGGCATATGCCACTCGCCTTCTGCTAGCTGCATTGGCTGACTCGCATCATAAGTGGCTTGCATTTTATGGGCAAGATTTTGGATTTCAGGCTGAGCATCGGGATGACAGCGCTGCTCAAAAAAGTTTTTATATTCTGTTCCTGAACAAATTACGGTAATTGTCGAAAAAGGTTCTAGGAGTCGATTAACTACTTGCTTATGAATGCCTATTTTCACAAATTTCTTAGCATGGCGAATAGCATCGCTTCTTGCCTCTTGCCAGACTGCTTTAGCAACATTAATCTCCTCTTCGGTCACCTCGGTTTGGGCTGACATCCCCTTTTGATTTTTGCCCCAATGCAATGGATAAACTTCCTGAGACTCCACAAGCTTAATCATTTTCTCAACAGGAATCGCTCTACTACTGCTGCTGTTTTTGCTAAGCATTCGATGAGTCATAAATTCGGAATGAATCATTCGATGATAGGTAAGGACAAAAGTGGTCAAGCGATCGCCTTGTAAATTTATGCTATCAGCAATAATTTCTGCTCTAGGTTGAAACATAACTTATATTTGATGGACTCATCTAGAAACACTCTAATTAGCTGGGCATAATTATAGCTGTCACCAGTCTTGTTAGAACATAAAGCCCAAAAGAGAGAGGCGGCGCTCTGCCTCTCTCTTTTGGGTTTTGATTTGTCCTGATGCAAGTGGCGACAGCTATAAAATCCCAAAACCTGTGGCGCGCGCGGTGCGTGCGCCACAGGTTTTGGGATTTTATATTTAATTGCGCTTAACTACTTATGCTACATCAGCAATTCTCATTAAAAAAATTGTTTTTTTGGCGGCTAACCGAGGATTAGCCGCCAAAAAATAATATTGGCTATCATTTCTTGCTATCAAAACTAGAGAAAACCACAGTCCAAAGCACTGTAAGATAGCAAATACACCTTGGGGCATTTAAGTTTGCTCAAATTTTTGCCATGACGATCGCCATGACACGCAATGATCAATCAACCACATTAGATCTCGAATTAACTCCACTTAGTCCCTTAGATCTATTACCCGAAGAGGAACCACCTCTTCCTGACCCCGATGAAATGCTGCTACTCCTCAACTCAGCAGTCATTTTTGAGCGGATGCAGGCTGCTAGAGCCTTTTGCGAATTAGAGGATCACCGCTCTATACCTCGCCTCATAGAGCTGCTAAATGATGAATGCCCCCTAGTAAGGGTTAGTGCCGCCTATGCGCTGGGAAGAAACAAAAGTGATCAGGCGATCGCGCCCCTAATTAATCAGTTAAGTCAAGACTGGAATGGCTATGTCCGTAAAGGTATCGTCTGGGCTTTGGGTACTTGTCAAGCCAAGTCAGGTTTACCACCGCTAATTTCTGCACTTAAATACGATATCACTGCTGTCAGACTGTGGGCTGCTAGCGCTTTGGGGCAGTTGGGTGATTTGCAAGCGATTCCATCTTTAACAGAAGCTTTATCTGAAGATCCTGTATCAGCAGTACGCGGCAACTGTGCTTGGTCATTGGGAAAACTAGTTGTGCAAATGCGCTGTGAGATTGACTTCCAAGATGAGATTTATCATGATGCTGTGGATGCTTTAATCAACGCTTTAATTGACGATGATCTTAGTGTGCAAACTGACGCTAGAAATGCCTTACGAAAGTTAGGTGAACCAAGGGGGCTTAAGGTCTTAGATCGCATTGAAATGGATCAAGGCTACTGCGAGTTTTAAATTGTTGATCTTTATCAAATGGTTTTGACAAATGCGCGATCTCTGATATATTAAGTAATTGCAAATACCAATATAAACATTGCGAATGTAGTTTAGTGGTAAAACCTCTGCCTTCCAAGCAGATGTTGCGGGTTCGATTCCCGCCATTCGCTTTTCTATCTCTAATTCATCAGATCACGGATAACTACACTAGCCATATTCAAGCCAAACAAGGCTGGAATGTAGGAGATTGTGCCATAGTATGATCTCTTGAAATTACTGCCATCCGTTAGTTGCAGTGAATCACGATTCACTAACTCCTCAGAATAGATCGCAATAATATTCGCCTGAGCAAAACCCTTTCGCCTCAGCCCTTTGCGAACTTTATAGGCAAATCGACAACAATCAGTTTCAAAAATCGGCGCAATCCTTACTTTTTGAGGATCGATGCGTCCCCCAGCCCCCATACTACTTACTACCTTTACGCCGTTTGTAACAGCCGCCCCTAAAAAGTACAGCTTGGGCTGCAAGCTATCAATGCAATCAAGTACCCAATCGAATTTAGATGTGACCAAGTTAATCATTAGGTCTGGCGTAAGAAATTCCTTAATTACTGTTAGTTGAATTTCTGCGTTGATATCACGCATTCTTGTCGCCATTACGTCAGCTTTGTGTTGGTCTATAGTGCTATCTAGAGCAACAATTTGACGGTTTTTGTTGGAGGGGTCAACGCGATCGCCATCAACAATGGTCATGCGACCTATGCCAGCACGACACAGAAATTCGGCAGCAAAACTGCCGACTCCACCCATACCAACTACTAAAATGTTAGCCTGCTTCAGCTTATGGAGTCTGTCTGAGCCAGTCAATAGCTCTGTGCGTTGTAGCCAATCTGTCATTACAAAGATTCAAATTATAGCTTTTTTTAGCACTTCTTCATATTTGCATGGTGTTGATTCAGCAACAACTGTCGCCAAGTAAGTGTAAACCCAAGAAGTGAGTGGTGGCGCTCTGCGCCACTACTCACTTCTTGGATGTTAATTTTGTCCTAAAACAAACAGCGATCGCTATATCTGTCGCCACCTATATCAGGACAATTCAAAACCTAAAAGAGAGAGGCGGCGCGCTGCGCCGCCTCTCTCTTTTGGGTTCTATGTCCCAACAAGACTGGCAACAGTTATATGAAACTACTTTAACTTTTTCTTGATAAAATCAACAAGCTGCTGGAATTGTCTCTGCTGAGCTGCTACCTGTTGTTCCAGTGTTTTACATCTTGCCTCTAGATCAGCAACTTTCTTAGCAATACCATCATCTATACGCTCTTGCGCGGCAATGTTAGCCGCAGATGAGGGTAAAGTTATCACTGATACTGGTGGACGCTTTTGGACGAGTACCATAGCTCTCTTGATCGCCGTGATCAATTCTTTCTGTTCAAACGGCTTTTCGATAAATACTAAGTACTTGTCTTCAAAGGGCTCTGAAATCTTGCTAGTTACTTCTTCCTTGCGACCAGACATTAAAACTAAGGGGATGCGGCTCAGTTCTGGACTCTGTTGTAAGTTTTCATATACTTCAAACCCACTCATCCGAGGCAATAGGAAATCAAGCATGATCATCCAAGGTTTTACTTGTTGGATCATTTCTAAGCCCTTGATGCCGTCTGCTGCTTCTATAACCTCAAAGTTGGCGGGGGGAAGCATATCTCGCACCATGTTGCGGATTACGCGACTATCATCTATTACTAGTATTTTATGAGCTGCCACTGCTGATAACCCCTCAGTTGGTTCGGTGAATGGACAATTATATTCATGTTATTAGCTAGCTAGTACAGCGCTTTGCGCTTTTGTAAAACCTAGGTAAATTTGTGAAAGTGCCGCTTCGCGACACTTTCACAAATTTATCTGTACCCTTTAAAGCCTCAATAAGCTGTATCTCTGATCATCGCATTACTATCCACTAGCAAGATAGTTGAGTTTAATCAACCCAAACTATCTCACTTAAAAGCACTAGATTGATCACCATATGAATAAAAATTTAACTGGCGATTACGAGTGAATGCTCTAGTTGATTTAGTATACGGGCTGCACAGCAAACTATAGAGCCTCTTGATCGCCACTATAATTTGCTATGTTGCTGCTAAGTTTTGCTCATAATACCTTATGAGTATGAAATTTTGACTAATAGGTGTAAATTGCTATGGGTATTTCTCGACATAATTAAAATCAAAAAACGTAAGCATAGCACTAGACATTAAACCCAAAAAATTATCGTTGCGGCGCGGTGCGCCGCAATGTCTAATCTTTCACTGGGAAGGGAGTATCCTTACTCATATAAATAGAACTACTATCCCTTGACTAAATCTGTATAATCTCAAGTAAAAAGAACGGGTATAGAGTATCTATACTGAGCCTTTTAGAATATAAAAGCGATCACCAATGCTAAAACTGCCAACAAAAATTAGTTCTCAGCTTAATGCACAAGTTTCTAACCCAGATATGGGGACAAAATCTGAGGTAAATAATACTAGCCCCAAAAAAATAGTCATTGTCAAGTTAGAAAATGTCCGTAAAATCTATGCTAATGGTGCTGTCGGATTACGGGACGTGAATGTTGAACTATATAAAGGTGACTTTAAGTTCATTACAGGACATTCTGGGTCGGGAAAATCAACGCTGTTAAAGCTACTGTATGGCGCTGAGCAAGCTTCTGACGGCGAAGTGATTGTTAATGGGTTTAATCTCAATAACTTAAAAGGTAATGACCTTGCAATGCTAAGGCGCAAGATAGGCATTGTGTTTCAAGACTACAAGCTTGTGCCGAAACGCACTGTCTCTGAAAATGTTGCTTTTGTACTTATGGCTCAAGGCTATACCTACAAAGAGATTCAGCGCCGAGTCCAACCTGCTCTCAAAATGGTTGGTTTATTACATAAGGCTGATTGTTTTCCTGAAGAGCTATCTGGTGGCGAACAACAAAGAACTAGTATTGCGAGGGCGATCGTCAATACTCCTCCCCTAGTACTTGCTGATGAGCCGACAGGAAACCTTGATCCTGATAATGCGTGGCAAGTAATTAAAATTTTAAAAAAATTAAATTCTTTTGGTGTTACTGTTCTGCTGACTACTCACGATGAGCAGTTGGTTAGAGCGGCTAATCATCCTGTCTTGCATTTACAAAATGGCTATATTGTCTAGCTTTTAGCCTGTATAGCGATCGCCACTTGGATCAGGGCAAATCAAAACCCAAAAGAGGGTGGCGGCGCTCCGCGCCGCCTCTCTGTTTTGGATAACAAGACTGGCGATGGCTGTAGCTTGTAGCGTTTAATTTTTTAGATTTAATTTAAGTATTGGCTAGGTTCGGTTTATGCTGCAAAATGTCGTTCGCTTCTTTACCAAAATTGACTACTTACTTCGTGAAACTTTTTTAGGACTGCGGCGTGGTGGCTGGATGAACTGGGCTGCGATCAGTACTGTAGCTGTGTTGCTATTTTTGTTTGGTGCAAGCTTACAAGTTTCTTGGCAACTAGAAAATGTATTGGGACAGTTAGGTAGCCAACTGGAGATTTCTGTATACCTAGATGAGAATATTGCGGGGGAATCAATGCAGTCTCGCCTATTGCTGGTTAATGGTGTTGCGGCGGCTAAGCTGATCCCCAAGGAAGAGGCCTGGCAAAACTTGATGCAAGACTTGGGAAAAAGTGATCTCAGCCAAGCCACTCAACAATTGGGAGGTAATCCCCTTGTGGATGAGTTTAAAGTCAGAGCAGTGTCGAGTGATCGCGTGCCTGATGTGGCAAAGCGCATTTCTGGTTTACAAGGAATCAACGAGGTTTGGTATACCAATGAAGTTGTAGAACGTATTGGTCAACTAAGGCAGGCTTTGAGTAGTAGTAGCGTGGCGATCGTGGCAATTTTTACGATTATTGCGATCGCGGTAATTACGACAACAATTCGACTGATCGTATTGGCAAGGCGACGTGAAATTGAAGTAATGCAATTAGTTGGGGCAACCGCTGTCTGGATTTATTTCCCCTTTGTTCTGCAAGGAATATTTTTTGGGATTACGGGAGCGGCAGCAGCTTACGGAATGTTGATGTTAAGCCTAAATCTTTTGGGCGGGGCGATCGTGAATCAGCCAGAACTAATTAAGTCTCTTACTCTCGGCTTAACTACGGACTTGCGATTGCAGCTTCTCTTACCCACAGTATTAGTTGTTTTTGGAGCCGTGATCGGGGTGTTAGGTAGTTTATTGGCTGTGCGAAAGTTTTCATTTAACTCTTAGGTTTAAAGAGCTTTACAAAAGTGTGATATTCCCTTCCCAGTAAAAGATTAGCGGTACGGCGCGAAGCGCCGTACCGCTAATCTTTTACTGGGAAGGCAGTAACGGGGAAACAGTGGATTCTGGCGATCGCGTTTGTTGGAGGGTATATCTCTTAACCTTTTGCTATGGTATTATTGAATTAAAGATGGGTATGTAGCTCAGTTGGATAGAGCATCAGATTCCGGTTCTGAGGGTCGGGGGTTCGAGTCCCTCCATATTCGTAATTACAACCTTCACGCTGATAATAAAAGTAAAGATTGCCGTGCAAAGCACAGCAATCTTTATGAGTAAACAAAATAAATTTTTAATCTATGGAACGTGGATTATTGTGGTTGCCCTTGCTTGTAGTGTTTTTTGGACTAGCATGGTCAGGCTGGAATGAGTATCAAAAGGTCGAGTCCTATAAGCGCTGGGCTGAACAATTTGAGCGCCACAAATACGACATCTACACAGTACTCGGACAAAAAGGCGATCGCCTGACATGGGGACAGCCAACTCGCAAAGAACCTCAAAATATTCGCTCTTTAGCCTTTCAAGACATTGAACGCATCAGATTTCGGATTGACAGTAAATTCTACGATGCTAAGGATTCTGAATTCCCTGTTAATGCTAAAAAAATCTCCCTCGAAGTAGTCCTCAAAACTGGCGAAATGCCTAGTATTAGATTTACTGATGTTGATATTGCGGCTGGCTGGTATCGGTTTTTAAGCGATCGCTTAGAAAATATATCTAAAAACCGCCTAAGCTGATTTTCGCGGGCAAAAATCAGCTTAGGCGGTTTAACGAGTTGCGGCGCGAAGCGCCGCAACTCGTTTCTTGGTTTTGTGTCCTAGTACATTTGGCAGCAGCTATATCTAGCAAATCTGATTTAGAGTGGCAGCGGTTCAATACATACAGCAGATTGAGAACAAACCCACCACTAAATTTTTTGTAAAAGCCCCGCTTCGCGGGGCTTTTACAAAAAATTTGGGTTTAGTTTGATCAAGATTTACTGTAACTCTAAATAAGATTAAGTTTCGTTAAGTACATACTGAAATTAATTTAACGATTTTTGGTCAGTCTAGATAAATTTACTAGGCATAAATCATTTCTTAACCTCATTATAAACATAACTTTAACTTCATCTTCTAGGCTTAGTCTCAGTTGTGAGGGTTTAACTTGGAAGTTATATCAGAAGTTACTTTAGAGATAGTTAAGGCGATCGCCACCATAATACTGCTACTTCTGTTGGGAGACTTCTTTTCAACATTTCTGTATCACGTTCCTGAACACGTATTTGGGAAATTCCATACCATCGTCCATCATGGTAAAAACCGCAGCTTTCTGCACTATGCAGTGCTTACCAAAAATCCTTTTGTGCTGCTAGATGGCATTTTAGGTGCAGTCCCCTACTTTGTATTTGCACCTTGGCTGTGGCAGTTCTCAGCAGTGGGTACTATCGTTGGACTTATTTTTGGGGAAATTCATGTTGTGTGGCGACATGTCTCAATCCTTGAGTGGAAGACTCCAGAGCCATTTAAAACATGGTGCGACCTATTATTTATTACTACACCCGAAAGACACTGGTTGCACCACCAAAATGCCTTTGAGGCTTACGGTGACATATTTTCATTCTTTGACTATCCCGCCCAAAAATGGCTAACTTTTTTACGCTTTGTACGTCGTAAGTACAAAAGTTTAAAGCGCTCGAGTCGCACGGTCACTTCTATAGATATTGCCAGTTGAGTCAGGACATAGACCAGCTTAGGATCGCAAATAAAACGCAGATATGACTTGGCGGGTTTCGCCCACCGATTCATATCTGCGTTTTATTTGCATAAGTTATTTTGTTTACGGTATTTGTGTCTAGGTGCGAAGCACTTAAAAATGTCTCTTACCTACACTGAGGGACTGATAGGAATACGCTTAAGTAGGTGGTACTTACAACCAGACGCTAAAATATGTACTCGCAGATTGTGAATTGTCAAAGGTGCTGAACCGCTCACCCATAGTTGATTGCTATAGGAAACTTCTCCAGGATCAACTACCGTTACGGTACCGCGTCCAATCACTCGCATTGTATGGTTTGGCTCAAAAATTGCCACAGTATCTTCATCAATACCAATACCAATCTTGTCTGGATGTGCGGCGATCGCGGTCATTAGACGTGCCATCCGATTTCGATTGTGAAAATGCTGATCAACAATAATTTCAGGCAATATACTCAAACCTGTACTCATATTGACCAACTCCTTGTGGGGAGACTCACCACTACTACCACCAGAAATCATGTGGTAGCCCATAGCTGCTGCTCCAGCACTTGTTCCCGCAAGAACAATACGTCGCTCTTCAATACGCTTGATGATCGTAATTGCAAAAGGCGTGTCCGCAATCAAACCACATAAACGCAACTGGTCGCCGCCAGTCATAAATATGCCTGTGAACTTATCTACCAAAGCTTCCGCATCAGTATAGTCATCGGTAGGACGTTCACGAATGTCTAAGACCTCGACAGCACTTGCCCCAAGCTCTGAAAAAATGTCATGGTAAATTCGCCCGATGATATCTGGCTCTCGCGAAGCACAAGGGATGATCGCGATGCGAGCTTGAGAGCCACCAGAATTTTCCACAAAGGCTTTAAGTATCTTGCGGTCTTGGACTTTATCCTCTCCACCACCGATTACCATTACCGCCGACTTAATAATTTGAGTCATGCCCCTATCTATCGCCACATCTTCTTCTAAGTTCAGCATATTAGCAGATTGGTCAACAAATTTTTTGAGGCGACTGATTAGGTTAATAGTTTGACCCAGTTTTTGTTCTTGCTGACTCGCCAATGGCTTCAATTACCTCCATTGATGCTTATATGGTTAGCAATTAAAGCTATACCTAATCAAATTGTATAGCTTTTGTGCGGATAACGAATAATATTTCCAGAATCCTCTAACAGTTATGGTTGTCGTGTTTTGCCTTATGCCGAGGCTTTAAGGGGTACAGAGAAATTTTTAAAAGTTCCGCGAAGCAGAACTTTTAAAAATTTCTCTGGGCTTTACTAAAGCGCAAAGCGCTGTATGGCAATAAATTAGTTTCAATCGCTTAGCCAACATTCATGGCTAACTAAGTCGCAAATGCGATCGCGCAATAGATAATTGTTTTCCTCTAGTGCGCGCTCAATTTGACACCACTCGCGATCGCAAAAGAAGGCGCACAGGGTGTGAATCGGCTGACTACGGCTTAGACGACCACTTTCAACCAAGTGTCTTACTTCTTCTTGAATAGCACTAATCGAATAATACAGTGACTGCAACATAACCAAACTCTCTATGTAGGTTTTTGTGTGCTTACTAAATATTTGTTTCTATACAACAGCAATTATCTGATTTTGAATAATGTCTGTGTTATGGAATACAGAATATAACTATCTTCCCACGCGGTTAGCGACAATACACAAAGAAATATTTTTACATACACAGCGCTTTGTGATTTCTTAAAATACCAAAACTTAGAAGCCTGTGCTGTCCGGTTAGGATCTCAAACGAAATAACTTATGAATTTCAAAACCCAAATATGATTCGGAGGGCTTTGCCCTCCGAATCATATTTGGGTTTTATTCGCGATCCTTAGCGGTTAACACAGACTTCTAGGCTAAACCTTTTGAACAAAGGTTTTACCTAGAAGCCCCTGCGGACGTAAAAGTAAAACGGCAAACAGTAAAGCAAAGGCAACGGCATCCTTATAAGCCGATTGGTCGGCAGGGACAAACGACTCAGCTATGCCTAACACAACTCCGCCAACAACGGCTCCAGGGATATTGCCTAGACCACCTAAAACGATTACAGCTAGCCCCTTTAGCCCAAAGCCAATCCCAAAATATGGTCCTGCAATGCTGACGCTCGAGCCTACTAGCGTACCTGCTAGTCCTCCTAAAAAACCTGACACAAAAAAGGTCAACAAAATAAAAAAGTCTGTATTTATACCCAAAAGACTAGAAGTAACCCTGTCTTCGGCGATCGCCTTCATTGCTTTACCGAGTTTTGTAAAATTAAGCCCATAGGTAAGAATTGCTAAAATAATGACTGACACTACAAAAATTACAATTTGGACAGTACGGATCGCGATCGGCTTATCTGTTGAGCCAAAGTTAATCGCCGTTGGTAAATTGCCATAGATATTGCTAGGAAAGCTATAGCTTTCTGCACCGACAAGGTATTGAATTGTATTTACAATCACTACGGCAACTCCAAGGCTAGAGACTAGAGTGAGTAACGGGTCAGCTTGGCGATCGCGAAGTGGTCGAAAGGCGATTCGTTCAATCAAAATACTGACGATACCCGTGAATGTACTACCTACGAAAATAGCTATAAAAAACGGTAAATGTAGTCCTTGTGGTAAAGATAGATTGGCGAGAAGTCCATTAAATCCAAATGCGCCACCGCAGAGGGCGTAGGTAAAATATGCGCCCAGAGTAAATACTGCACCGTGAGCAAAGTTGATGATCCCTAAAATTGAAAATACGATGGTGTAGCCAAGGGCAAAAATAGCGTAAACACTGCCTATCGATAAACCATTCAAAAGTTGCTGTAATACTACCGAAAAGTCCATACGAGGGTTTTATGGGTTTTTTAAAAAATTCTATACTTATGCTCACTTTAATGGCGATCGCACCAATAGTCGAATTGCCAAAATCTTCTCCTACAGCGATCGCTACTCTCATCCGTCCTCATTTAAATAAAAAGCCTGAGCTAATTGCTAACTCTGGCAAAGCCAAGTTCATTCAATTGCCCAATACGGGGGCGCAGGATGATGGTTGGAGTTGCGGGCCAAACTCGGCGGCACGATTGCTGAGGTACTACGGTCACAAAGTTGATTATTCAATAGTTAGGGCGGCAACTGATAAGAAGCTATTTTTACCGCAAAAGCTGCGT
>Ga0136636_10001679_pt1 | contig 13023 bp, 11 predicted proteins | sample AntDrymUQ8522106_2_FD_104653 | JGI IMG/M metagenome (GOLD analysis project Ga0136636, IMG submission 104653) | Polar desert sand microbial communities from Dry Valleys, Antarctica - metaG UQ852 (21.06) | ecosystem: Environmental > Terrestrial > Soil > Desert | place: Antarctica: Dry Valley... | reverse complement strand
ATTACCAAAAGCAATCAATGCTTTAGATTCTTCCGCTAAATTCGGTTCGAAAATAATAAGTTCTTGTGCTGACATTTTACTAAATATTTAAATTAAATGTACAAATTAATTTTCCGCTCCGCAAAGTTTGCTACATTGAGGGATAAATAAAAAACCAACTTTTCGGTCGGTTTTGTGTTATAAATTGGGATACTTTTTTGGATCTTGATTGGTATTAAAAACTGAATAAATAGAGACTAACTTTTTCTCCACGTCAATGGTAAAAAAAACCATGTAAGGAAATGATTTAAAAGGCAATGCGCGCAATGTTTTGTATCGAAACTGGAAGAAAGGATTTGTTTCCAAAGCGCTATAAACCTGTTCCAATTGTTCATCAAAAGATTGCATTGCTGAGAAAGATATAGCTCCATAATATTCGTAAGCTTGGTCAATATCTTCTTGAGCTCTATCAAAAATGACCAGATTATAGCTCATATTTTTGGCGGAGTTTACTTAGCGCTTCTCTGGCAGGGATAAAATTATTTTTATCTGCTTTTAGCCTTTCGTCAAGAATTTGTTTTTGTTTATCAGTTAACCTAAAATCCTCCAATTTCTCTTCATAATTCACCCCAATTAAATCTAAAAATTCTCTAAAAAATGATATTTTATTCTCAGGAACAGAAACATTAAAATTAGTCATAACTATTTATTTTAAAAGATTAACTATTCTCAAAATTACAAAAAATAAATCTACAAAATTTATTTTTCCGCTCCGCAAAGTTTATAGCATTGATGAATAAAATAAACCAACTTTTAGGTCCGTTTTTGTGTTTTTAAAATATCATTCTATTTTTCTGAAGAGAAATCTTTAAATCTTACTAATTTTCTCTAGTGTTCTGCACGATTTTTTTATAGAAAATATTTTTTTCTGGTATCTTTCAGCAATTCATCAAAATTCTTAGCGTTTTCAGGATTTTCACGCTAATCTTCCAATCGTTCGGCTACAATTACTTTATGCGCTTCTGGAATTTCAATTTCTTCACTCGCATCAACTTTATCACTTATCGAAATCTTAAACTTCATTTTAAGCGCTTCTGCAAAAGCTTTTACAGCAGCGGATTGCTCAGAAGAATTAGATTCAATAGTAAAAATATCTTGTGCTGCCATTTTATTAAAAATTTAAACCAGATGTACAGATTAATTTTCTGCAGAGGATTTTCATTATAGAAAGTCTTTCATTTTCAGCAAAAAAAAATCCCGTAACTGTAATAGTTTCGGGATTAAAATTTTACTCTTTTTCCGGATCATTGTAATTAATGACGTCATACAAATCTCGTCTTCGGTCGCTCATTGTTTTCACGGCGCCATAATGATGCAATTCTTTCAGTAAATTCAAATCCACATCTACAATTAAGGTCATTTCCGTATTTGGTGTCGCTTCACCTTTGATCGCATTAGAAGGAAAAGCAAAATCCGAAGGTGTGAAAACCGCAGCTTGACCATATTGAATATCCATATTATTAACACCCGGTAAATTCCCCACACAACCCGCAATTGCGACATAACATTCGTTTTCAATGGCTCTTGCTGCGGCACAATTTCGAACTCGTGTGTACGCATTTTGCGTATCCGTAAGATAAGGTACGAACAGAATTTTCATTCCTTGATCCGCCAAAATTCTAGGTAGTTCGGGGAATTCTACATCATAACAAATGACCAAACCTACTTTTCCACAATCAGTATCGATGACTTTTATTTCGTTGCCGCCTTTCATGCCGTAATATTTTCTTTCATTTGGCGTAATGTGAACTTTCCGGTGTTCATCAATTTTTCCGTCACGATGAAGGAGATAACTGATATTATACATTTCCTCATCTTCTACCAAAGGCATACTTCCGGCAATAATGTTAATATTATAACTGATGGCGAGTTGAGATAATTTGATCTTAATCGGTTCTGTTAATTCAGCCAGTTTAAACATACTTTCCCGCTCAGAAAGATGGTTGAAAGGCGCGAGTAAAGGCGTGTTGAACAGTTCCGGGAACATAATAAAATCCGATTTGTAATCTGCCATCACGTTCACGAAAAATTCCACCTGTTCATAAAACGCATCGATGTCTTTAAAATGCCGCATTTGCCATTGCACCAAACCTAAACGAATGACAGAATCCTGCATGGTGTTGGGCTTTTTGCTGTAGTAAATATTATTCCACTGGAGTAAAACGGCATTTTCTTCGGAATGTAAATCTTCCGGCAGATAATTTTTCAAAACGCGAACCGGCAGAAAATTATTCGCCAACTGAAAACTTAAAACCGGATCATAAATTTCTTTTTTTCGTACTTGCTGAATGTACTGTCTTGGCGATAATTCTGCACTGTGCAAATGATAATGCGGAATCCGCCCACCTACGACAATCGATTTCAAATTCAGCTTTTCACATAATTCTTTTCGGGCATCATAAAGTCTTCGCGCCAAACGCAATTCCCGAAATTCTGGATCTACAAAAACTTCAATCCCATACAAAACATTTCCCGTGTCAGAATGAGTGTTGAAAGTGTAATTTCCAGTAATTTCTTTATAAGTATGATCATCACCATAGAGTTCATATTGTACATTTAAAGCCAAACTTACGGCCGCAATTTTATCATCTACGGTAATGCAAATTTGTCCATCTGGAAAAAGTTTGATCAATTTTTGAATACTTTTTTTAGACCAAATGCTTTCCGACATTGCTGGATACGCTTTTTGCATGGTTTCCCGCAGTTCCTCATAATCCCCGATCGCTAAGTTTCTAATATCTATTTGCATAATTTATTTTTAAAATTTTATTAATGCTACACCAAAAGTCCGGAGGAATGATCCGCGGAACTTCCTGTTGCAGAAGATAAAACATTGATTTCATTATTAATTTTGAGAACTCCCATAAAAGCAAAAATCAGAGCTTCTTTAAAATTGATCAATTCTTTTGAAGGAACAACGATTTCTCCCTCAAAATTTTCTTGAATTTGCTCCAATAAAAATTGATTGTACGTTCCACCACCTGTAAATAATACCTTTTTTAAATCATTTTTTCTAAAAACTTCGGCTATTTTTTCTGCTGAATGTTGGGTAAAAGTGGCGAGAATATTTTCTGGAGTATCTGTAATTAACTTCGGAAAAATATTTTGATTCACCCATTCTATTCCTAATGATTTCGGGGGATTTTGAGCATAATAAGGTAAAGAATTGAGTTCAGCTAAAAGCTTTTGATTAATAATTCCAGCTTTTGCAAGATCGCCGTTTTCATCATAATCCTTTCCTAATTTTTTTGCAAAGTGATTCAAAACAATATTCAAAGGTCCAATATCGAAAGCAATTCTTTGGTTGTCTTTTTTGAAGGAAATATTAGAAAAACCACCTAAATTCAAACATGCATCGTATTCCGAAAACAGCAATTCATCCCCGATGGGAACTAACGGAGCGCCATTTCCACCCATCAACACATCCTGACTTCGGAAATCGTAGACCACAGGAATCTGATTTAAAATCTTAATTGCACGTCCGTCTCCAATTTGAAGGGTAAATTTATTTTTTGGCTGATGAAAAACAGTGTGACCGTGAGAAGCAATAGCATCAACGTTTTTCAATGCAAATTTTTCAATAAATTCCTGCGCTTTTTCACCCAGAAATAAACCATACTCAGAATTCAAAGCCAAAAGTTCCGGCGCAGATAAATAAATAGCGTTTCGGAGCTGACCTTCCCAATTTTCAGAATAAGCTACAGTTTCAGCTTCTAAGATTTCAAAATTCCAGCGGTGATTTTCTTTTTTGAATTTTACAAAACAAAGATCCAATCCATCTAAACTTGTCCCAGACATTAATCCAATTGCACGAAATTCCATAGCCCCAATTTTTCACCAATTTACAAAAATCATCTTCCTTTTTCCGGGATTTTTTTCGCGTTGATGTTTCCGGAATTATTGTAGAAAGTATATTCGGAGAAATCATCTTTGGCTTTCATGCCATTTGCACCAACCAGCGTAGAACCGTCTTTATCCGTCACAAAAACCGTATCCGATGTATAAATCAATCTTTTTCCCTGATCCCAAAAAACAGACTGCATCGCAAACATTTGATTTTCATTTGTGATGATTTTTACATTCCCTTTTGCTTCGTAGAATTTTTTCTTCTCGTTGAACTTTGCATATTTCGCATTGATTTTTCCCGGAAGATTGGGTTTTTTCTTATCGTAAAAAAGAATATTAATTCCTTTTCTGGCGACGATATAAGGCGAATCAATATACTCGTATTTCTCAATGAGCGGCGCAGTTGCCCGCAGTTTGATCATTCCAGAATCCCGCTGAATAATATTGGCGTTGTTGATGATTTGAGAGGGAAAATTGGTTTTATTATTTTTATTGATGGTCGTGAGATCTTCTTCGCAAGAATTTAAAACAAAAAATATAGCACATCCCAGAAAGACGGCTATATTTTTTAAAAATATTTTTCTGTAAAGACTCATTTCTTAATCATAAAGACGTTTCATAAACCATTTATCGGCAAAATTAATTCCAATTTTTAGATTTACAAAATTCTGGCGAATCAGATTATTTTGAAGGGTTCCTCTTTGTCCTAATTCTACGGCTAAATCAATTCCGCTCATTCGGTTTGCACTTCTGTTTTCAAACGGAAAAGTTGCTCCTGCTGTTACGGCAAACTGATTAATATTAGATCCTTTGTAGACCAAATTTCCTTTTTCATAATACGCTCCATACCGATAAATTACGCGCGAGAAATAACTTCGGAAATTATTATAGTTTGGCAAATACCATCCACCGGCAGAAAATTTGAAAGAATTTTCATTAGAGAAATCTGTCGGCAAAAAGTTTATTTTCCCTTTTTTGTAATCAAACTGCGTCCCAAAAAACCATTTCGCATCTCGTCCGTAACCTGCTCCTAAAGACAGTTCCATGGGAATTAAATTCTTGTCCTGACTAAATTTTTGGTCTACAATGGTCTCGTTATTTTTGGTCTGTCCTACTGTATAAAAATAGGTACTGTTGGTATACTGAGTTTCCAATTGACCTGTATTTCCGAAACTGTAAGTTGCCCCTAAAGTCAATTTTCTATCTGTTGCCAAAAGTTTTTGATAGGCCGTTCCTAAAGTAAAATTGAAAGTTTTAATTTTATTTTTGGTCGTATATCCATTAATTAATTCTGCAGTAGAATAGGTCAATTCATTAATATCATACAAGTTTCCGAAGTAGTAATTACTTCTTAAACCCAAAGCGAATTCCGGTGTAATCTGATAAGAAACACCCGCTTGAACCGTACTCACTGTTCCTTCTCCACTAAAAAGGTTTGCTTTAATAACTCCATCTGCGGAAGTCTCGTTCGTTAAAACAGAATATTTTTTGGAACTGTAAGGTTGATATCCTAATCCAAATTTAACTTTCGGGGAAAGGGGAAAGGAAACACTGATGTTAGAAAGATAGGAGGAATGTTTGGTCACCTTTCTGTTCTCAAAATCCGATCGAAAAAAGTTATTTTCGTTGGATCCTTCGATCTTTATGGAAGTCAATTCTAAATTTTTATTTGCAGCAGGGTTGCTGAAGTTAAAATTATTATTGAAATCCCAAATATATGCCGTGGAAATTCCGCCCATTGCACTCACATCCGTGGTGTTATCATACTTCACATCTCCAATTCCAAAAGCAGCATAAGGAGAATTACCAATCGTTTGCGCATTCAGAAAATAGCCGACTGCGAGGAGTGGTAATACAAAAAATCTTTTCATTCTCTATTTTTAAAAATAATGCGCAAATATCTTAAATATTACTGAATTGAGAAAATTTACTTTGGTTAAAGTTTGTTAAGGGGTTATCTTGTTCAAATCCCGATTTATAGCCTCAAAATGCTGAAATATTTTAGTAGTTCTTACCAAAATTCTATTCAGTGTATACCTGTTTATTTTCAAATTAAAACCGATTTAAAACAGGGACTGACCTTATTTTAAATCTTAGATTCTACAAAATTATTTATCTTTGAAAAATGAACTGGGAACAAATTGTAGGTCAGGAAAAACTCAAAAATCTCCTCAGAGAAAGCATTTCCGATAATAGAGTAGGTCACGCACAACTTTTCATTGGTAAGGATGGTTATGGAAATTTACCTTTGGCTTTGGCTTTTGCGAAAGAAATTTTCAAGAGAGAGAATGAAAAATCCAGTTCGAAAGTGGAGCACTTAAATCATTTGGATCTTCACTTCAGTTTTCCCGTGTTTAAAGAAAAAAACAGTGGCCTCACAGAAAATTATTTGCCCAGTTTTCGAGAAATGATTGTGGAAAATCCATATTCCAGTATGGAAGACTGGACCAAAGTTCTAAATTCAGAAAATAAACAGCTTACCATCTATGCAGATGAAATCGAGGAACTGAACCGGAAATTTTCCCTAAAAACGTTCGAAGGTGGCAGTAAAATTCTCCTCGTTTGGCAAGCCGATAAAATGAATACTGCTGCTGCCAACAAATTTTTAAAATTTCTGGAAGAACCGCCGAAAAACACCTATATCATTCTAACTGCGCAGAATACCGATGATATTTTGCCTACCATTCTTTCCAGAACTCAATTGGTAGAAATCCCCAGAATTTTAGACGAAAATATTGAACACTTTTTAGAATTGACAACGGAAACTCCTTCCGAAAAAATTAAAGAAATTGTTTTTCAGGCGCAAGGTGACTGGAATTTGACACAGAAACTGCTACGATCTGGAAATTCTGATTCCGAGTTTGAAGAAATTTTTGTGAAATGGGTCCGAGAGGCTTTTCAGGTGAAAAAGAAACCGGAATTTTTGAAAAACATCGTTTTTTGGGCTAGAAATATTGCGACCTGGAATCGGGAAAAGCAAAAAAGTTTTCTGGAATATTGCGCGGAAATGTTTCGTTTGGCACTGCTCCAAAACTATGGAAATGAAAATTTAGTCTACAAAAACATTAATTCCGATGGTTTCAAATGGGACAAATTCAGCAATTTTATTCATGGCGCAAACATCGAAGCAATTTTGGAAGAAATTTCCGAAGCAGATTATCATTTGGAAAGAAATGCGAATGCAAAAATCGTCTGGACGGATTTGGGAATAAAATTATCAAGATATCTTCACAAATCATCTGGAAACTAAAAACTTATACCTTTTTTTCTAATACTTCTCTAGATCGTATTTCATTAATGGATTAAACACTTTTTTTTAAAGACTGTAAGCTAAAATTTTTAAAGAGTTTCTTCAGAATTAAAGACGTTTATGTCCTATATTATTACTCTCATCTATACGTTTAATTGACTGCGTAAAAACTAGGAAACTTATTTTGTTTATAAGTTTTCTTGATTTACCTTTGTGCCAATTATGAGTTCGAATAAAGAATTTTTATTGAAAGTTGCAGATCTTTTTGCAGAAAACGGCGCCAAAACCCTTACAATGGATGACATTGCAAAAGAGTTTTCCATGTCAAAAAAAACGCTGTATCAATTGTACAAAAATAAAGAAGATTTATTGACAGAAGTGTTGGATCATAAACTGGATCTCGTTATAGAAACCCTTCTTCTAAATGATTCTAAAACGGATAATGCGATAGAAAGAATGTTTCTTCGGGAGAAAGATTTCGAGAATATTTCCCGAACGAACAAAACTACTTTTATTCGGCAACTTATTAAATATTATCCCTCCATTTACAATCTGCATATTTTGAGTATTGATGAAAAAATCTCAAAAATAATCACGCACAATATTAAACTAGGAAGACAACAAGGATATTATCGAACTGATTTCGACGAAAGATTATACATTAAATTTTTGTTGCAACTCATGTTTTCTTATGAAAATTCGCCCCTTTTTGAAAATGAAAAAAATGACAGACAATGCTTTTGCTTTGAAGTGATGGTCTTCTACATCCATTCGATTGCTACTACAAAAGGTAAAGATTTTCTGCAGGATTTTAATTTTAAAATGGAATAAATAAAGCAAAAATTTTTATTATTCGAAATCACCATCAATGATCAATCATTCACAAATAATAACTCAATATAAGATGACCAATTGGAAAAAAATGGCATTTGTCACAATTTTCGCTTTTTCAATTTCAGGATTGAAAGCGCAGCAAACGGTGACGCTGAAACAAGCCATTGAATACGCACTTCAAAACAAAGCTGAAGCACTAAAAGCGAAATTAGATGTTCAAAATGCCGATAATCAGATCATGGAAACTAAATCGGCTGCATTACCACAGATTTCTGGGGTTGCCAATTTAACCTATAATCCACTTTTGCAAAAATCTGCATTGGATGTAGGTGCATTTAGTGGTGGTCCAAGCAATATACAATTGATTTCATTTGGACAGAAATGGAATGCAGGAGCCGGATTACAGCTATCTCAAGCAATATTTAACCAACAGGTTTTCATCGGTTTAAAAGCGGCAAAATCCACCAAAGAATTTTATCAGTTAAATGCGCAACTCACGGAAGAGCAAATAATTGAAAGAGTTTCAAATGCTTATTTTCAGGTTTTTACCATTCAACAAAAGAAGGAAACTTTAGAAAGCAGTTTTGCGAGTACGGAAAAAGCCAGAAATATAATTAAAAGTTTGTTCGATAATGGTTTGGCGAAAAAAATAGATTTAGATCGCACGAATGTGAATCTTACGAATATTTCTACGGTTTTGAAACAGCAACAAAACGGCATTAATCAAGCCGAAAATGCCTTGAAATTTTACATGGGAATGCCCATTGAAACTAAAATTGAATTGGTAAAATCCGATATGGAAATTACGCCGCATTTGCTGGATAACACCGTTTTAACAGATGAAAGAAGCGAAATAAAGTTGCTCGCAAAACAAAAAGAATTGTTAGAATTTAATAAAAAAGCTAAAGAAGCAGCTTATTATCCTACGGTAAACCTCAATGCGAACTACAGTTATCAAGCTTTGGGGGATAAATTTCCCTTAACAAACGGACAAAAAAATGGCGTTTTTTGGTCAGATTATTCTGCTATTACTTTGGGTGTAAATATTCCTATTTTTAATGGTTTTGCCACGAAAGCACGAGTTGCAATGGCTCAAATCGAATTGGATAAAGTAGACGTGGATATTAAAGATGCCAAATTGGGATTGGACCTGTCTTATCAAAATGCAAAATCTCAGATCGAAAATAGTCTGTCTGCTTTAGAAAGCCAGAAAGCAAATGTAGGTTTAGCAGAAACAGTCACTTCAAATACCAAAAGCAATTACCAATACGGTTTAGCAACATTGACCGAATTATTGGAGGCCGAAAATGCTTTAGTAGAAGCTAAAAATAATTACAGCAACGCCATTTTAGATTACAAAATTGCAGAAATTCAATATTACAAATCGAAAGGAGAACTCAGAAATTACATTAAATAAATAAGAAGAAAAACAATATTCAGATGAAAGCAAAACCAATAATTTATAGTGTATTAGTAGTAATACTCATTGCAGCGGGAGTTTATACGCTGATCAATAATAAGAAAAAAAATGAGGCCGAAACGGCGATCGTTGCGCAGAAAAACACAGATATTTCTGTAAATGCCACGCAAGTAAAATACGAACATATTAGTAGTGATTATTCTTCAAATGGAACTTTTGCGCCGTACCAGGAATTATCTTTTCCCTCTGAAATCAGCGGCAGAATTATAAGAGTTTTAGTGGATGAAGGAAGTTATGTGAGAGCTGGACAAACCGTTGCCACCATTAAAAAAGACCAGTTAGAAGTTGATAATTCCAATGCAAACGCAACGTACCAAAATGCAGTTGTAGATAATCAGCGGTATGAAAACGCCTTCAAAACAGGCGGTGTTACCAAACAGCAGGTTGACAATTCCAGACTTCAGGTTAAAAATGCAAGAGCCCAATTGCAGCAAGCAAATTTACGAATTGGTGATACCAATGTTCGTGCAAGCATCAGTGGAATTATTAATAAAAGATTGATAGAACCAGGTTCTGTAGTTTCTCCCGGAACAGTAATGTTTGAAATCGTGAATGTTTCCAGATTGAAATTAAAAGTTAATGTGAATGAATCTCAGGTTGCAAGCATGAAAGTAGGAGATGAAATCGAGGTGAAAGCCAGCGTTTATCCCGATGCTGATTACAAAGGGAAAATTAGTTTTATTGCGCCTTTAGCAGATGCCTCTCTTAATTTTCCGGTGGAAATAGAAATCAGCAACAGTTCCGAAAACCAGTTAAGAGCAGGAATGTATGGAACCGCTGTTTTTAATTCCAAAGAATCCGGAACTTCCCACGCAATGTTGGTTTTACCAAAAGATGCCTTTGTAAATGGCGTAAGCAGCAATCAAGTTTTTGTGGTTCAACCGAACAATACGGTGAAATTAACCAAATTGGTAATCGGACGAATTTTCGGGGATCAAATTGAAATTTTGAGCGGAATTAAAGAAGGGGAAACTGTTGTTACGACAGGACAGATCAACCTTATCGAGGGTGCAAAAATTAAAATTGTAAAATAGAAGAAAGAGGCAAGGTTCGAGATGCGAGATTCAGGAAATTAGACGAAACAAATTAAAACTTCTAATTAACATACAGCATCAAACATCCAGCATCAAACACCGATCCTCTAAATAATTAGAATATATGAAATTAGCAGAAATATCCATTAAACGTCCCACCTTGATTATCGTTTTATTTTCGATACTCACTTTGGGCGGTATATTTAGTTATAGCCAAATGGGCTACGAATTGATTCCGAAATTCGACATTAATGTAGTGACCATTTCCACGGTTTATCCCGGTGCATCGCCAAGTGAGGTAGAAAGTTCTGTAACCAAAAAAGTAGAGGATGCCATTTCTTCTTTGGAAAATGTAAAGAAAGTAGAATCCAAATCCTATGAAAGTCTTTCCCTTGTTAAGGTGACGCTTAATTCTGGGACCGATACCAATTATGCTTTAAATGATGCGCAGAGAAAAATAAACGCCATCGAAGCAAATTTACCCGAGGATGTGAAACCACCTTCTTTATTAAAATTCTCTTTGAGTGATTTACCTATTATTACAGCGGGAGCAACTTCCTCTCTTCCTCAGAAAGATTTCTACGATCTGCTCGACAAGAGAATTGAACCCGTTTTATCCCGTGTTAAAGGAGTAGCGCAAGTTAATTTAATAGGGGGCGAAGAAAGAGAGATCCGCGTCAATATGGATCAGGCGAAAATTGAAGGATACGGTTTATCCGTTCCAGAAGTTCAGCAAGCGATTCTGAGTTCCAACTTGGATTTCCCGACGGGAAGTGTGAAAACCCGTAATAATACAACGATCATTCGTCTTTCCGGGAAATATAAAGATACTGATGAATTGAATAGTTTGGTCATCAGCAGCAAAAATGGTTCTCAAGTAAGATTAGGAGAAATTGCTTTTGTAGAAGATTCTCAAAAAGATGTAGAAAAAATTGCCAGAGTAGATCAGAAACCAGCAATTATTATCCAAATTGTAAAACAATCTGATGCAAATGCAGTGGAAGTAAGTGAATTATCGAGAGCCGCCATTGCAAAAATTCAGGAAGATTACAAACTTCAAAATGTAAAAATTGAAGTGGTGAATGACTCCACAAATTTTACACTTAATGCAGCCAATAATGTAACGTACGATTTATTGATCGCCGTAAGTTTAGTAGCCATCGTCATGTTATTGTTTCTACACAGTATCAGAAATGCATTTATCGTAATGGTTTCTATTCCTGCCTCCTTAATTGCAACTTTCATTGGGATGTATCTTTTGGGGTATAGTTTAAATTTAATGAGTTTACTTGGATTATCGCTTGTTGTAGGTATTTTAGTTGATGATGCCATTGTGGTTCTCGAAAATATTTACCGCCACATGGAAATGGGCAAAAGTAAGATCAGAGCAGCTTATGACGGTACCGCGGAAATTGGATTCACCGTAATGGCGATCACTTTGGTAATTGTTGTGGTATTTTTACCAATCGCACTAAGTACCGGTTTGGTTTCTAATATTATTTCCCAGTTTTGCGTCACGGTTGTTATCGCAACGTTAATTTCACTTTTATCTTCATTTACCATCGTTCCCTGGTTGTCTTCAAGATTTGGAAAACTGGAACATTTGACGGGTAAAAACTGGTTTGAAAAATTTATTTTGGCCTTCGAAAAACGTTTAGATGCATTCACACATTGGATTTCAGGATTATTAGAATGGTGTTTAAAAAGTTGGAAAACAAAATTAATCACGATGGGATTGGTCGTATTGCTCTTCTTCAGTTCATTTTTGCTTCCCATTTTTGGATTCGTAGGTGGAGAGTTTTTTGCCAAAATTGATAAAGGAGAATTTTTAGTTCAAATAGAATTGCCAAAAGATGCGTCCATCGAACAATCCAATTTTATGGCGCAAAAAGCCGAGAAATATTTGGCAAACAAGAAAGAAGTAGCGAAATTAATTACAACCGTGGGTCAAGCGAGTGACGGACAAGGTGGTGCACAAGCAACCGCTTACAAATCAGAGATTGATGTAATTTTGGTGGGCAAAGACCAAAGGACAGATAACTCCTTTATTTACGCCGCAAAATTGAAAAAGGAACTGGAAAATGTTCTTATTGGCGCAAAGGTAAAAACCGTTCCGATTGGTTTACTTGGTGCAGAACAAGCTCCCTTAGCATTAGTTGTTACCGGAACCGATTTAAAATCTGCCATGCAATTTGCACAACAAGCAGAAGCGCAATTAAGAACAATTGATGGCGCAGCTGAAATAAAATTGACAACAGAAGGAGGGAATCCAGAAATCAATGTTCAGGTAGATCGGGACAAAATGTCATTATTGGGATTAAATTTACAAACAGTGGGTTTAACCATGCAAACCGCCTTTAGTGGAAATACGGACGGAAAATTTCGTGCAGGTGATTATGAATACGACATTAATATTCAATACAATGAAAAAGGACGTTCAACAATTAATGATGTGAATAATTTGATCTTTGTTAATCAATCCGGTCAACAAATAAAATTAAATCAATTTGCCACCGTAACCGAAAGTTCCGGTCCAAGTT